>LULS01000671.1_pt1 | contig 20598 bp, 27 predicted proteins | sample 728101 | NCBI WGS metagenome assembly LULS01 (sample SAMN03860283, study PRJNA289734) | marine metagenome | biome: seawater column; feature: ocean; material: water; isolation source: Red Sea water column Station 108 - depth 200m | place: Saudi Arabia: Red Sea | collected 2011-10-15 | depth 200 m | reverse complement strand
GTTAGCATGTCTCAAGAAAACGGGTATAAAGCTGTTATATCTCATCGTTCGGGTGAAACGGAAGATACTTCTATATCCGATCTCGCTATAGGTTTAGCAGCTGGACAGATTAAGACAGGAGCTCCTAGTAGGACTGACAGAGTTTCTAAGTACAATCGATTATTAATTCTAGAACAGAAATTTAAAATTCCATTTATAAAAGATAATGAAGTTGTCTAATCTTAAAAGTTTAAAAAAAGATAACTATATCTTTTTTCCTTTGGTATTGCTTCTTTCAGTTTTATTGATAGTAGTCCAGGTTAATATTTGGACTGGAGATTACAGTTACTCTAACTTAAAGAATTTAAAGAAAGAATTAAATGAGAAGAAGCAACTAACAATAGAATTAGAGGAAAGTAATCTACTTTTAGAAGAAGAAAAGAACCAACTAAGATCTGAGAGAAATGCGATTGAAGGGTTGGCTAGATCTGAATTAGGTCTAATAAAACCTGGCGAGACTTTTTATAAATTTCAAACAGTACAGAGTAAAAATGAAGGAATTGATCTTAAAATAAATAAAGAAGATCAATGAAGAACTTTGTAGCCATAATACCAGCTGCTGGAGACAGTAGTAGATACTCCGGAGAAATACCCAAACAATTTCTAAAATTAGATGACCGAACTGTTCTTGAGTTAAGTATCAAGCCTCTTCTAGATTTTTCTGAGTGTCTTGGAGTGTGTGTATTGGTTCCGAATGAGGATCAATACCATAAAGTTATACAAATAACAGATAACCCCAAAATATTTCTAGCTGAAGGAGGAACAAGTAGAATTGATTCTGTAGCGAAGGGGGTCAAATTCTGGCAACAATCTGATTTGTCTTACGATTATATTCTTATACATGATGCTGCTAGACCTTGTTTAAGAAGTTCTGATGTTCAACAATTACTAGATTCAATAGACGACGAAGTTGATGGGGTTGTATTGGGTATACCTTGTTCAGATACTATTAAGAAAGTATCAGCTGAAGGCTCTCTTATATTAAACACTCTTGATAGGAATAAATTATGGAGGGCTTTTACACCTCAAATATTTAGAAAAGAAGTACTACAAAAGAATGCTCTAGAAAAAAATATAGAAAAAGAATTTACTGATGAGGCTAGTTTAGTAGAAGCTAATGGTGGAAAGTTAAAAATGGTTAAAGGTTTTGAAGATAATATAAAGTTAACCTTTCCTGAAGACTTAGGTTTAATCAAATCGATTCTCTCATCGCAAGGAAGATTGGAGAGCTAATGTGAGAGTTGGAATTGGTTATGATGCCCATAAACTGATACCAGGAAAAGGAATGTATCTTGGGGGCATCTTCATCGAATGCGAATATTCAATAGAAGCACACTCTGACGGGGATGTAATCATTCATGCTCTAATAGATTCTCTTTTAGGTGCCGCTGCATTAGGTGATATTGGTAGTTTATTTCCATCTAAAGATCCGGAAAATAAAGACATATCTAGCACTGTCCTTTTAACTCAAGTTATAGACTTGCTGGATTCAAAGAACTATAAAGTTATCAATATTGATATTACTTTAATAGCTGAAACTCCAAAAATTCATCAGAAAACTGATCAAATAATTGACTCCCTTTCTAAGAACTTAAGAGTTACGAAGAGTTCTGTTAGTTGTAAGGCAACCACAACTGATGGATTAGGTTTTGAAGGAGAAAAAAAAGGAGTAGCTTGCCAAGCTATTTCTCTTATTGAAAAAAAGGATTAAATATTTCTTATGAAAATAATGCTGTGTAATGATGACGGCATCCATGCGGAAGGTATAAATGTACTTCATAGCCTTTTAGTTAAACAACATGAAGTTTTTGTTATTGCTCCAGAAGAAGAAAAGAGTGGAGCCGGTTCATCTATAACAACAAAAAAACCGCTTATTCCTAATCAAATTAAAGAAAATTTTATTGCTATCAACGGCACTCCTGTTGATTGTGTGCACTTAGGGTTACATCAACTTTGTCCATTTAAACCAGATGTCTTATTGAGCGGTATAAATTTTGGGGCAAATATGGCAGAAGATCTGCTTTATTCAGGTACTGTTGGAGCTGCCATGGAGGCAAGAGAATTTTCTATTCCATCAATTGCAATATCAGCAGCAGCATTTATTCAACCTAGCTCAGAAGGAAAATCTCAACCCAATTTTTTGACCGCTGCGAGGATTGCACTAGATATTGTTGAAAGATTGCCTGAAATAAGAATAGATTCTCAGATAACATTAAATGTTAATGTTCCTAACCTTAACTATGAAGAGATTAATGAAATTAATCTCACTTATCCTGGTACTTGGGGTAAAAGGAACCCACCCCGTAAAGAGACTTCAAATTCTGGTAAAGATAAATTTTGGATAACTCATAGAAACAACATACCTGAAAACGAAGAGAACTCAGATATCGCAACCTTAAGTAGGGGTGAAGTTTCTATTAGTCCAATTGGGCCTAGATTTTTAATAAACGATTATGATCAGTCTTTAAAAGAATGGATAAACTCTTTTAACTAAACATGCTTGAAAGAAGTAAGGTTCAAGGTCTTGGTATGACCTCATTAAGAACCAGACAGAGATTGTTGGAAAGGCTAACAGAAAAAGGCATTAAAGATATTAGAGTCTTGGAGGCGATGAGGGATACCCCAAGACATTTATTTTTAGATGAAGCTCTAGCTTCGAGGGCTTATGAAGATCTGGCCTTACCGATTGGATATCAGCAAACAATTTCGCAACCATATATAGTTGCCAGAATGACGGAAATCCTAATAGAAGATAAGAAGTTAGAGTCTCAACCAATAGACAAAGCATTAGAGGTAGGAACAGGTTGTGGATACCAGGCAGCCATACTGTCTCGTTTTTCCAAATCGGTACTAACAATTGAGAGAATAAAAGCTTTGCACGATAAGGCAGCTAAGAATTTAAAGAAACTTAAAGTAAGAAATGTAAAGCTTCTCTTCGATGATGGGTCAGATCTCATAGAAGCTAAAGAGAATTATGATGCCATTTTATTTGCAGCTGCACCTTTGGAGGTGCCTACTTATTTTTTAGATAAATTGTCTATTGGAGGAAGGTTGGTTGCACCTATAGGAGGGGGAGAAGTACAAGACCTGTCATTAATTAAAAGATTAAGTAAAAATAAGTACGAGACTGAGGTTGTTGAACAAGTCCTTTTTGTTCCTTTCTTAGGAGGTAAAGTTGAATAAATTTACTTGGCATTTTCTATGAAATCTTATCTATCAATTTTCTTAAAAGGAATGATTATGGGGTTTGCTGAACTAATCCCAGGTGTTTCGGGTGGAACAATTGCCCTTATTTTAGGCATATATAAGAGATTAATAGAGGCTATTTCAAATATAAATTTAGCTTTTTTGAAAGGGGCTTTTAGTAGGAGTTTCAAGCAATCTTGGAATCAAGCCGATCTTAATTTCCTTTTTTTCTTGGTTTTAGGAATGGCAGTGAGTGTTTTAACACTTTCTTCAGTAATTATTTTCTTTTTTCATAACTTTCCTTTCTTCCTTAAATCCTTTTTCTCTGGACTTCTCTTAACTTCCTTATTTTATAAACCTTTAAAACCAGAGGTGATTGATAAGAGGTTTTTCTTAGGGTTTTTTCTAGCTTGTTTAGTAATAGCTTTGGCTTGGAATTTTCAACCAGCTGAATTTGTAGAAGTGAGTCTAATCTACATTTTTTTAGGTGGTTTTGTGGCAGTTTGTGCTTTTATTCTTCCCGGGATTTCTGGAAGCTTCATATTATTACTATTAGGAATCTACGAATTAGTTATTCTTTCCATTAAAGAGTTTAATTTGATGATTCTCTCAAGTTTATTTTCTGGATGCCTTATAGGGTTATTGCTGTTTATTAGACTAGTCAAAAGAGCTTACGAAGATTATCCAGAGCATCTTTTAGGATTTTTCTACTCCTTAGTGCTATTGAGTATTCCTTTGCTGTGGAAATCTGGTGAATGGAAGATTTCTTTACCAAACTATCAATTAGGGTATATCGAAGCTTTCTTAGGGTTAATTATTGGTATTTTGTTTATTTTGCTTTTACAAAAATTATCATCTATTTTTCAAGATACTTGATTTTATTTTTTACTTCTCTCCAATCATCAGCATCTTCAGGAGGATCTTTTTCTTCAGTAATATTTGGCCATTCCATACAAAGTTCAGCATTTAATTCAATAAAAGGGATTTGGTCTTCTGGGACTTCATCCTCTGAGTAGATAGCATCTACAGGGCATTCTGGCTCACATAAAGCACAATCAATGCATTCATCAGGATTAATGGCCAACATATTTGGTCCTTCATAAAAACAATCAACTGGACATACTTCAACGCAGTCTGTGAGTTTGCATTTGATGCAGGATTCTACAACTATAAAAGCCATGGCATTATAGGAGAACTTCTTAAATTAAAAGATTACACATTTACCTGTGCAGAGTCTTGTACAGGTGGTTGGGTAGGGCATGCACTGACTTCTATCCCTGGAAGCTCTGAGTGGTTTGGATCTTCTTTTGTGACTTATTCCTATGAAGCAAAAACTCAAATTTTGGGAGTTTCTTCAGAAGACCTAGATAGTTTTGGTGCTGTCAGCGAAGAAATTGTGGAACAAATGGTCTCCGGTGCTTTAGACAAATCCGGTGCTAATGTTGGTGTTGCGATAAGTGGAATTGCTGGTCCTGCAGGAGGAACAGATACAAAACCAGTTGGCACAGTATGTTTTGCTTGGAAGATCGAGGGTCAAGATGTAATGACCTCCACAGAATATTTCTCTGGGGGTAGGAATGAAGTCAGATATTCCTCGGTTGAAAGAGCTTTAATGGGTACAATTGAGCTTGTAAAAAAGAATTGAATAGTACTGTTTATTTATACAGTATTATGTATAATCGCCATGTAAACCCTGTAGGAGTTAGACATGGCGCAAAAGAAGGTAACGAATATCAAAGAAGCAGATAAAAACAAGCAGCTAGAAGCAGCACTCGGTCAAATTGAACGACAATTTGGAGCGGGTACTGTTATGCGTATGGGGGATAAGAAGCAAGAAAAGATACCAGCCGTACCAACTGGATCACTTGGGCTAGACTTAGCGCTAGGAATCGGTGGTTTACCAAGGGGAAGGGTTGTAGAAATATACGGTCCTGAATCTTCTGGAAAAACAACTTTAACCTTAGAGGTTATTGCTCAATGTCAAAAGCTTGGCGGTACAGCAGCCTTTATTGATGCAGAACATGCTCTGGATCCTATATACGCTGGGAAATTAGGCGTGAATGTTGAAGAATTGCTTATTTCACAGCCTGACACAGGAGAGCAGGCTTTAGAAGTAGCTGACATAATGGTCCATTCCGGTGGAATAGATGTTTTGGTAATTGACTCCGTTGCCGCATTAGTCCCAAAGGCCGAGATTGAAGGAGAAATGGGAGACACCCATGTTGGACTTCAAGCTAGGTTAATGTCACAAGCGTTAAGAAAGATTACGGGTAATGTAAAAAGATCTAATACTTTAGTCATTTTTATCAATCAGATTAGACACAAAATAGGAGTAATGTTTGGGAGTCCAGAGACTACTTCTGGAGGCAATGCTCTTAAATTTTATTCTTCAGTTAGATTGGATATTAGAAGGATAGGTACGGTTAAAGAAGGAGATGAGGCCGTAGGTAATGAAACTAGAGTTAAGGTTGTAAAAAATAAAGTTTCTCCTCCTTTTAAACAAGCTGAGTTTCAGATTATCTACAATAAAGGGATAAACAGACTAGGAGAGCTTTTAGACAGAGGGTCTGATTTGGGTATCGTGGAGAAATCAGGAGCATGGTATAGCTTAGAGGGTGAGAAGATAGGACAAGGTAAGGCTAACGCAGTTCTATTTCTGGAAGAGAACCCTAAGATAGCTAAAAAAATAGAAAAACAGATACTAGAAACTCTAACTGACAAAGAGTAATAATTTTTAAATTTAGTTAAAGAGTTTTATTTATAACTTCGTCTAGGTTGAGTAAGGTTATTTTATCTTCACCTCTTTTTTTGAGTTCAACCTTACCTTCTTTAAAAGACTTTTCTCCAATGATAACCATTTGAGGAATTCCTATTAGCTCCATGTCCGAAAATTTCACACCAGGACTTTGATCTCTATCATCCCAAAGAACTTCATGACCGTTTTCTTTAAGTGAGTTGTATATTTCGCTGCATTGGGTTTTTAGCTTAGTATCACTTTTAGGATTAATCTCAATTAAAGCAGTTCTGTAAGGGCTTATCTCTTTAGGCCAGATTATTCCTTTTGCATCATGGTTTTGCTCAATAGCGGCAGCAACTATTCTTGATATACCTATTCCATAACAACCCATTTCAGGATGTATATTTCCTTTATCTGTCTGTATACTCAGTTTCATGCTTTCAGAGTATTTATTTCCCAATTTAAAGATATGACCTACCTCAATACCTCTTTTTAGTTTTAATTTGCCTTTCCCATCCGGACTCTCTTGTCCTTCTAAGCTTTCTGGATTTTGGTCAGACATAGATTCAATTAGTAATTCAGCGTTTATTGCATAATTACTCTTATCACTAAATGCTAACAGGTCTTCTCCCGAGTCTGCTAATACATGAAATTCTTCTGAATCTGACCCTCCTATAACACCGCTATCTGCTTTCACTATCCTGTAATCTAAACCAAGAGAATCAAAAATCTTTATATAAGCTTCTCTCATAGACTGATAGCTATCATTCATCTCATCCTCAGAAAGATCAAATGAATAAGCATCTTTCATTATGAATTCTCTAGACCTCATTACTCCGAATCTGGGCCTAATCTCATCTCTAAATTTAGTTTGTATTTGATAAAAGGTAATTGGCAGTTGCCGATGACTTCTAATCTCATTCCTACACAAGTCAGTAATTACTTCTTCATGAGTAGGACCTAAACAAAACTCTCTATCATGTCTATCCTCAAAAATTAGTAATTCTCTTCCATATTGCTGCCATCTTCCTGTTTCTTTCCACAGTTCACCTGGCTGGACCATTGGCATCAAAACTTCTTGAGCCCCTGAATCGTTCATTTCCTGTCTAACTATATTTTCTACTTTTCTCAGGACCTTTATTCCAAGAGGTAACCAGTTATATATCCCTGAGGCTACTTTCCTTATTAATCCAGCTTTTATCATCAATTGATGACTTATAGTTTCAGCATCAGAAGGGTTTTCTCTTTGAGTTGCTAAGAGTAAATTACTAGTTTTCATCGTTAATTTTCTTTATTTCATATTAACATTTAGTAAAACAGTAAACGAGATAATAAGTAAATAAGCTTAAGTTGGTATAATCCTCACTCAATTAGTATGCCCACTTACGTTTTTAAAGAAAAAGGTAAAAGAAAGTTGATAGAGATTCAGATGAAGATATCTGAACTTGATACTTTTAAGGTAAAAAATCCTAAACTTAAGCAGGTACCGACAGCCCCTTCTTTTAGATTAAAAGGGACAGGTTGGTATGAAACTGATTTTAAGTCAGGAAAAAAGAAGAACTTAGCTAAAAATGATGATGATAAGCTAGCTAACAAAGATAAAACTAAGGAAGAAAGCAAAAAAAAGAAGGAACAGAATAAAAAGAAAGAGGTCAAATCAGAAAACGCTTAAAATTTAAAATATGAAAAATTTAGAAAGTAATAACTGCGGGTCTCTGACTAAAAAGGAAGTTGATTCTGTTGTTAAACTAAGTGGTTGGATTCACAGAAGAAGAGATCATGGAGGAGTTATTTTCTTTGATTTGAGAGATGAATCTGGGATAGTGCAAGTAGTTTACAACCCGGATGAGAAGGACAGTTTTTCTTTAGCAGAGTCTTGTAGAAATGAATTCGTGATTTTTGTAGAGGGAAAGGTAAGAGAAAGACCTGAAGGCACAGTCAATCCTGAAATGGATACAGGAGAAATAGAAGTAGTAGGTTCTTCACTAGAAATCTTAAACTCTTCTTTACCTATACCTTTCCAATTAGATGAATATGCCTCAGTAGGGGAAGAAACAAGACTTAAGTACAGATTCTTAGATTTGAGAAGAGAAGAAATGCAGAAAAACCTTAGATTAAGATCAAAGACTACTAAGTGCGTTAGAGATTATTTTGAGGCCAATGAATTTATTGAAATTGAAACCCCATTACTTACAAAAGCCACCCCGGAAGGAGCAAGAGATTATTTAGTTCCTAGCAGAACTTATCCAGGTTCTTTTTTTGCACTTCCTCAGTCTCCTCAATTATTTAAACAGACTTTAATGGCTTCAGGTTTCCAAAGATATTATCAATTTGCCAGATGCTTTAGGGATGAAGATCTTCGTGCAGATAGACAACCTGAATTTACTCAAATAGACCTTGAGTGTTCATTTGTAACTTCACAAAATATTAAAGATTTAGTTACTGAATTATTGAAAGATGTTTTCTCATGTGTTCTAGGGGTTAAGTTAGGTAAGTTTGATGAGATGACATACGCGGAAGCAATTACAAAATTTGGTACCGATAAACCAGATTTAAGGAACCCACTTGTTTTAGAAGACGTTTCAGAGTTGTTCATAAATACAGAATTTAAGGTCTTTAAGGAACCGGCAAATTCTCAAGATGCAAGAATTGCATGCATGAGGGTTCCCGGAGGGGAAGAATTAACAAGGAAACAAATAGATGATTACACTGATTTTGTATCCAATTTTGGCGCTAAAGGGTTAGCTTATATAAAAGTAGGAGATCCCAAGAAGGGTAAAGAGGGCTTGCAATCACCTATTATAAAATTTTTAGAAGATGATATTGTAGAAGCATTACTCAAACAGTTAGGAGCAAAAAAAGGAGATATTATTTTTTTTGGTGCTGGCCCAAAAAAAATAGTTAATGACTCTTTAGGTGCATTGCGGGTTGAGTTAGGTAAAGACTTAAATTTATTAGATAAAGATTGGGCTCCTTGTTGGATAACAGATTTTCCAATGTTCGAACTTAATGCCAGCGGAGAAATTACTCCACTTCATCACCCTTTTACATCTCCAAAATGTACAGAAAAGGAACTTAAAGCTGATCCTCTTAACTGTTTATCTAATGCCTACGATGTTGTTCTTAATGGCTTAGAGCTAGGAGGTGGTTCGGTACGTATTCATGAACATGAGATGTTGTCCTCTGTGCTACAAGTATTGGGCATAGGTAAAAAAGAGAGTGAAGAAAAATTTGGATTTTTATTATCTGCTTTAAAACATGGATGTCCTCCTCATTCTTTAGATCAACTAGAGGAATTAAAGATTGTTGTTGATGAGGATGACTAGTTATGGCTGGGCATTCAAAATGGGCAAATATTAAGCATCGAAAAGGTAGGCAAGACGCTAAAAGAGGAAAAATATTTTCTCGCTTAATAAGAGAATTAACTGTTGCTTCAAAGCTAGGAGGACCTACCCCAGAAGATAACCCCAGATTAAGAACAGCGCTTGATAAAGCTTTAAGCGCCAATATGCCTAAGGACACCATTGAAAGAGCTATTAAAAGAGGATCTGGTTCAGCTGAAGGGGCGGATCTAGAAGAAACTACATATGAAGGCTATGGTCCCGGTGGTGTTGCAGTTATTGTTGAATCTATGACAGATAATAATAATAGAACTGTTGCAGAGGTTAGACATGCTTTTACTAAATCTGGTGGAAATTTAGGCACTGATGGCTCAGTCTCCTACCTTTTTATTAAAAAAGGATTAATACAGATAAGTAAAAATTCAGATTATGAACAACTGATGGAAATTGCAATAGAAGCAGGAGCTGAGGATATAGAAGAGAATTTGGACAATTCACTCACTATTTCTACATTGCCCGAAGACTTTGAATTAGTTAAACAAGCATTGATTGAAGAAGAAGTTGAGATAATAGAATCAGAAATTAGTTTAATACCAGAGACAAGTGTTTCAACTGATCTAGAGACTTCACTAAAGATTTATAAACTTTTAGAATCTTTAGAAGATTTAGACGACACCCAAAATGTACATTCAAATGCAGATTTTCCAGAAGAGATTATTGAACATATAAATTAATAATGACAAATTCAAGAAATAAAGGCGCTTCATTTGAAAGGGAAATAGGGAATCTATTAACTGAGGACCTTGGTCTAAAAAATAATATCAGAAGGATTCTAGAACAGACTAGGGAGAAACACCTCCCTGATCTCATGTTAGGAAGGTGGTATATAGAGTGTAAAAGATATGGTTCGGGTGCAGAGCCTCTGGAAGCATGGTGGCAGCAAGTGCTTGATGCTACCAGTGAACAAGGCATCCCAGCCCTGGTATATAAGTTTGATAGAAGACCTATAAAGGTGAGAGTTCCTCTTGGGGCTATTAATTCTGAATTAAATATTAATGCTCCTTATACAGCAGATTTGCTTTGGGAAGATTTTATCTTTCTTCTAAAGAATCTTTATAAGGAAGATGTAGAAAACCATGATTTATAAAGATGCATATATTACCCATTAAGATTTATTATGAAGATACAGATGCGCAAGGGGTGGTCTACTACGCAAACTATTTGAAATTTTTTGAGAGAGCTAGGACGGAGTTTCTTAGAGAAATAGGTTATAAGCAGAAAGAGCTTATGGAAAAAGGTGCAATTTTTGTTGTTAGAGAAGTTTCTGTTGAATTTAGAAAACCTGCCAACCTAGACCAGCAAATTGAAATTCATACTCAAATAATCAAAGCCGGAAAGGTCAGTTTTGACTTCAACCAAGAAGCTCTCTCCATGGAAGGTGATTTATTGTGTGGAGGAATTGTAAAGTGTGGCTGTCTGGCTTTGAATGACTTCAAGCCCAAAGCTCTCCCTAGTAAGTTACATCAAGGTATGAAATCATTACTGTAGAAATTATGTCATATTCAATCATCGATCTTTTTATTAATGCGAGCTTAGTAGTTCAGCTGGTCATCTTTTTACTCTTATTGGCTTCTATATTCTCTTGGATGGTAATTTTTGAAAGATGGATATTTTTAAATAAATCTAAAGAGGAACTGGTTAAATTTGAAGACTCGTTCTGGTCTGATGCAGGTTTAGAGGCTGTTTTTGATCAAGGAGAAGATGAGAACCATATTTCTATTGGAGCTGAGCGCATTTTTAGATCTGGTTATCAGGAATACAAAAATATTAAAAGCCAGGATTTAGAACCTGAAACTGTTTTAGAGGGAGCTGAAAGGGCTATGAGGATATCTCTTTCTCGCGAGCAGACAGCCTTAGAAAAACACTTACCTTTTTTAGCTACTGTAGCTTCAGCATCTCCTTATGTCGGTTTATTTGGAACTGTCTGGGGAATAATGAATTCCTTCCGTGGTTTAGCAGAAACAAATCAAGCTACATTGTCTACAGTAGCACCTGGCATCTCAGAAGCCTTGATAGCTACAGCCATAGGTTTATTTGCAGCCATTCCTGCTTTAATTGCATACAATCGATATACGACTTCCGTTGAAACACTCCTTTCAAGTTTTGAAGATTTTATGGATGAATTCTCTATTGTTCTTCATAGAGATCTTTATAAGAAATGACTTCAAGAAGACGCAGAAGAACATTACTCTCAGAGATAAATGTGGTTCCTTATATTGATGTGATGTTAGTGCTGCTAGTGGTTTTTATGATAGCAGCTCCTTTAATGGTTCAAGGCGTTCTAGTAAATCTTCCTGAGACGCTTTCAGAACCTCTCCCAAGAGAAAAAAATGATCCACTAATTATTTCTATAAAGTCTGAAGGTACATTTTTTCTCGAAACGCAAGCTACTAAGAATACTCCTCTTGGTTTAGACGAGATTTCTATACAAGTAGAGAAGATTCTTAAAGCAAACCCTTCTTTGCAAGTAGTAGTAAGAGGAGATGGGGGAGTCAAATATCAGAAAGTAATGGAGTTAATGTCAGTTCTTCAAGCTTCGGGAGCTGAAGATGTAGGTTTAATTACTCAACCACCTACCTCTTAGGTTGTGCAAAATTATTTTTCTGGTTTTCTAGTTTCTTTTGTTCTGCATATGGGATTAGTTTTATCTTTTGCTAATTTCTTTCAAATTGATAATCTTTATTCGCTAAATAAAATTGAGCCTATGCCTGCTTACCTAGTATTTGAAAAACCACAAGCACTTAAAAAGATAGCTAATAAAAAGACAGTCAAAAAGCAGATTTTTGAAAAACCAGTAATAACTTCGCCAATTCCAGAGGCAGCAGATACAAGAGCTGAGTTAGAAAATATAAAAGTGGAAAAGGATTTATTGCTAAAAGAGATTATAAATAATGAGACAAAGAGTTCTGTTGAAGAGATTTCTTTTTTTTCAAATCTTATCAGAGATCAAGTAATAATGAATTGGAAACAACCAAGTTCAGCACAAAAAGGAATGACGGTAGAAATACTTATAACACTTGTACCTACTGGAGAAATTATTCAAGTTAATCTAACTAAGTCCAGCGGTAACCAGGCTTTTGATAATTCTGCTTTAAATGCAGTTCAGAAAGTTTCTAAATTTGAAAGCTTAGATATGGGAAGAAAATTATTTGATAACCATTTTAGAAAGTTTACTCTAGTATTTAATCCCGAAAATTAGACCTATGATCTTAAGGATTTTGACATCTTTATTTATTATTTATAGTTCTTTTTTATCCTCTGATCTGAGGATTGAAATTACTAAAGGGATAAAGGATCCAATTCGGATAGCAATTGTTCCGATAGCCTGGAATCTTGAAAATCCACCAAGGGAATACCTACATCAAATTATTTCATCTGATCTTGAGTCATTTGGTGAATTTGTATCTTTGTCCCCAAAAGAAATGTTAAGTTTGCCTAAATCTGAACAAGAAATATTTTACAGAGACTGGAAACTTTTAGATGTTGACTATCTAGTTTTAGGAACAGCCTCTAGAGGAGAAAGTGCGCAAGAAATAGTAGTAAATTTCTCACTTTTTAATGTCACTAGAGAAAGATTGATGAAAAGATCAATTAGTGTGGGATCTGCTTCTTATTTAAATGCTCTTGCTCATATTATATAAGTGATAGAATATATAATGAAATCAATGGTTTACCAGGTATATCTTCTACAAAAATATCATATATAAACCAAAATAGTCTACCCGAACAAAAATACTTCCTGAGAGTGGCCGATATAGATGGGAGAAATGATTCTAGTATTTTCTCTTCTAGCGAGCCTTTAATGTCACCTAGCTGGTCATCAGATGGAAAGCGTTTGGCTTATGTTTCATTTGAAGAAGGTACTTCAAGAATATTTATACAAGAAATTTATACAGGGAAAAGAAAAGGATTAAAACTTGAGAGGGGTATTAATAGCTCTCCAAATTGGTCTCCTTCAGATAAGTATTTAGCAGCTGTTCTTTCTAAAGAAGGCAATCCAGATATTTTTAGATATGACTTAGAAAATGATAAGTGGAAACAGCTAACAGATCATTTTGGAATTGATACAGAACCAGATTGGTCACCAGATGGAAGAAAAATAATTTTTACTTCAAACAGAAGTGGCTCCCCACAAATTTATGAAATGAATGTTTCCAATAAGAAGATTAGAAGAAAAACTTTTGAAGGAACCTACAACGCTAGAGCTCGATATACTCCAGATGGAAAGAGTTTTGTATTTGTGCATAGAAGAGATGGATTGTTTCATATTGCCGTTCAAAATCTTAGAACGAGTAAGTTACAAATTTTAACGGATACTACCCTTGATGAATCTCCCACTATTTCTCCCAACGGAAAAGTAATTATTTATGCCACAAAAGATAAAGAAAAAGATATTCTTGCAGGAATATCAATAGACGGAAAAACAAGATTTATTTTACCGACTAATTCAGGGGGAGTAAGAGAGCCAAGCTGGTCCCCTTTGTTGGTTTCCACAGGCAACTAATTCCTTTAAAAGTAGTCTAATTCCAAGAGGTTATTTTAAATAAAAAAAAGTATAATTAACAAAAGGAGCTTAAATATGAGTTTACCTGGATACTCAGATTCTGATAGCCCAGTAGGAGGTACAATATACTTTGATTACGATAAATATAATCTAAGTGCTTCTGCTGTATCAGAAATTCGTGATCTTGCGAAATCTATAAAATCTAATTCGAGTAAGGTAAGAATAGAAGGGCATTGCGATGAAAGAGGTACAAGGGAATATAATTTAGCTTTAGGTGAAAGAAGAGCTAATGCAGTTTCTGAATTACTTCAAGTCAACGGGGTTCCTTCTAGTAGTATCACAACAGTTAGTTATGGAGAAGAAAGGCCTGTTGCTTATGGTTCCAATGAATCTTCTTGGTCTAAAAACAGAAGAGCAGTAGTAAAAGTATTGTAAATTTAGAACGATTTGAAAAGATCTCTTTTTTTCTTTTTTCTAACTATTTTAGCTTTTCCGCTAGGGGTTTTTTCTGAAGAAGAGGAGTCCCTAGAATTAATCTACCAAAAAATAAATGATTTAGAGCAGGAAATAGCAACTCTTAGAAATCTGATTGAAGAAAATACTTATCTGATAGAACGCTATCAAGAACTTCAGCAACAAAGATATCTTGATTTAGATAAAAGGTTGCATAATCTTCTGTCAGAAGAAAAAGAGGATCTGGCTACCGAATACTCAAATGGGCAACAATACAACTCGACCGAAGAGATTGATTTATATAAAGGTGCTTTGGAATTATTTGAGGCATCAAGATACGCTGAAGCCTTAGAAAGTTTTCGCGAGCTGATAATTTCTTATCCTGAAGGGGCCTATTCTGCTGACGCATATTTTTGGTCTGGAGAGCTTTATTTAGTGCAACAACTTTTTGAAGATGCTAGAGAGCATTATTTAGTAGTAGTTGAAAAATTTATTGACCATCCAAGGGTTGCGGATAGCTTATTCAAACTAGGAGTTTTGGAGAGAGCCTTGATGAATGATCAGATAGCTAACTCTTACTTCTCAAGGGTTATTTCTGAATACCCAGATACTGGAGCAGCCGAGTTAGCAAAAAAATCTCTAGAAGTCTCTAATCAGGAATCAAAGAATTAATTACGTATGTATAATGCCCGCTCATGGGCCGTTAGCTCAGTTTGGTAGAGCAGTTCCCTTTTAAAGAAGTTATCTAATCCCAAATTCCTTTATATATCAACATTATATGTTGTTATATAAGCCTATAAAATCTATATACCTTGATATAGACTCATATTAATTGCTATCCCTTAGCTATCCCTAAAATATGTTTGAAGTTAGTTTATTTTTAAAAGATCTAATAAACTTTTTTGCTGTTATTTGGATACCAAGGTTACAAACCTAAGCAAAGTTTAGATTTTATCTTCAAAGGAACATTGGGCTAATGGATTTTCCTTAATTGTGACCTTTAGAGAGCCTTCAAAGTTGCCCAGTAAAAGTCCTGAAATTTGTTTGTGAATATACTCACAGAGTACTTCCATAGATGTGTTTAAATTTTGAAATTCTTTTAAATCGTCTAAATTCTTATAATTTAACTGCTTTATTACCTTTTTTAGAATTTCACTTGCAACTACAACATCTATCACTATTCCTAAATTATTTAACTTTTTAACTTTATATTCAGTTGTAATTTCAAAGGTGGCCCCATGAAGATTTTGAGCTTGACCAAATTCTTTACCTTTTAGACTGTGGGCGACCATGAAAAAATCATTTACTGAAAGACTATACATTAGCTATTTCTTTCATAATGAATTATAGGAGACCATCCAACGTCTTTATTTGCATATAATTGATGCATAAATCCTGGTAAGTTTTTAAATTCTATTTCACACCTTCCAAACTTATTTAAAACAGGATCTCTCAATAGGTCAAGGACCTGTTTCAGTCTTTCGTCTTTGCTAACTGATATTCTCTTAGGAGCTGCTACGTGAGAAACTTGGGAAGAAATAATTTTTTTTCTGTTCCAGTGAAAAGATTCACCTAAATTCAAGTTTACATTGGTTGACCCATACCAACTTAAATCTATAACTCTACTCTCAAATCCTCCTATATCTAAAGATTTTTGAAGACCTTCAGACGAACCTGAAGTATTGAATATCACGTCAAAAGTTTGGCCTAGATCAGAACTTTCCTTGTAGGTAGAAGTTATCCATTTTAGATTCAATATTTTTCTGTAGCGTTTATAGCTTTTTTCAATAAGTGAAAATTTTATATCCATAGACTTAAGCACAAAGCCTACAAAGATGCCCAAATTCCCTCCACCCACAATAGCAACACTTTCCTTTTGTCTAAGTTTTGCATCCCATATAGCATTTAAAGCTGTTTCTAAATAAGGGATCAAAATGGCTGCTTCATTAGAAATTTCATCTGGTAAGACTAATAAGTCACTGTCAGATGCATAAAATAAAGTTTGATGTGGGTGCATGATAAATGTCCTTAAACCTTTGTATTTTCCACTCAGAGGTACTCCAACCAAGCTGTAACCATACTTAATAGGAAGATCAAAGTTACCTTCCATGTATGGAACAGACATAAAATTGTAAGCTGAGCTTGGAACATTTCTTTTACCAACGAGTTTTTCCGTTCCAGTACTTATTCCTGATAACAAGGTCTTTACTAGTGAGTAATCTTTTTCTTCTTTGAGGTTGGATTCTCGAATCTCTCCTTTGTTGGCTTCAATAACCCAGTAACTATAAGTTTTCATCATTAGTAGAGAGAACAACAGATTTTCTCTAATTTTGAGCTACTTTGTTCCCAAGTGGGAATAGATATTTCTTTGCTAAGCTTTATGGATGAAATCTTCAATTGATTTAATAAATTTAAATCAGCAAGAACAGCAAGCATTTTATTTTCAAGTTCTTTCGTATTTTCTTGGTCTATTAAATAACCATTTTTATTATTTTGTACCCAATAAGAAAAGTCTCCAGTATTTAAAGACAATACTGGTAGACCTACACTACAAGCTTCTGCTACAGATATGCCGTAGGACTCTTGAACTGAAGTTGACACGTATAAATCTGATTGAAGAAGGTTCTCAATGACTTTTGTGTGATGAATCTGATCTTTAAAAAATATACTATTTTTCATCTTACCCTTTTTAACAATATGAATTAATTTTTTGGTGTATTTAGGAGATATATCCATATTACCTATAAAGGTCCATTCATATAACTCAGGTTTAATTTTTCTTAGTATTTCTAGAAGCAGAATTTGATTCTTTCTTGGACATATAGAACCAACTGTTACACCTCTTACAGGATGCTTTACTCCATTTGATACTTCTTTATTCTTAAGTATTTTGGTTTCTTGGCCCGGGTAGATAACCTTTATCCTCGAAGGGCAAACCCCTTTTTTAACCAGCTCTTTTTTGTAATTTTTACCTGTTACTATAATTACTAAGTTGCTTTTCTTAATCCAACCTAGTTCTCTAGATTGAATTTTTCGTTTTAAAGTGAGAGTTGAATTTTCTTTATTTAAGTCAGCGCTAGGTAATAAGTGCAATAAAAGCATAATTCTACGGTTTCTACCTTTCAATAAAGGTTCAATTTCTGAATAATCTATATATTTAAGATAAATACTATCTAAGATAATTACAGATTTATTCTTAGCACGTTTTGATAAGTATTTAACAAGATCTTTATTTTCAATTTCAACTAGTCGACAAGAGCATTTCTTTTTGAGGTTTTGAGTTATTTTATAATTAAACAAATAGCCACCAGACTGAAGATTATTTCTTGGTGGTTGTAGAACTTCAATTTCAAACATTTTACTATTTGTGTAATGATCCGGATCAAGGAATCACTTTAGAATAATCAGACAAAGTTTGTTCATCAATTTTGTAGTCAGTCCTAATAAAAGCAGATATGTTTTCAATATCTGAAGAAGTTGGAAGATTAAAAGAATTAATTCCAGAACCTAGAGTTTTATCCGAGATTTGTAAGTGAAAACGATCTAACAAATTTGCAACAAGAAAATGCGAGATAGTTATTCCTCCACCCTCTATAAATATAGAATGAATATTGTTTTTGACAAGCTTGGTTAAGATTTCTTTGGGAGATATAAATGTTTTATTACAGTCAAATTTTATATTCTTTATTATGGACTTTAGTTTGAAATTTTTACTCATTTCTCTTTGATTTCTACATAAAAGAAAAATTTTTCTTTTTTTTAACTGAAAAAGTTTTTTGTCAAAGAAATCCTCATCATTAGTTTTAAAAATTATTAGATCAGGATTTTTTCCTTCACAGTGCCTCACATTTAATTGGGGGTTATCATGCTTAAGGGTTTTTGATCCTATCAACAAAGATCCATGAAGACTTCTTAATCTATGTGTATGCATCTTTAATTGGTAAATACAAGCTAAGGGAAGTTATTGCTCTTATTAAGTCATAATCCAAATTAACCATCTTGGTTATTTTGGAATTCAGATTTTGATTAATCAGTTCGGTTAAATAAAAAGAAGTAAAGGTTTTACTTTTTTGATTATTTAAATTATTAATTTCATTTCTTTTAAAATTTGGAGTTGATCTAACTTCAATAACAAATTTGAAATTTTTCTCAAAAAATTTGAAAGGTTTTTTTTCTTTAGGAACAAAATATTCCCAAGAATTTTTATCTTCTTTTCTGAGAAAATATCCTGTTGTAGGAAGAGAATTAGCAGAAACCAAGAAATTTTTTAAGGCTAGTATAGCTGGCCACAATTCTCGTGTAGTTTTGTCAAGATCAAGCTCTCTAGACTTAATGAGCGAAGAAACTGTAATAGCATTTTTTACGTTATTAATTTTATTCATTTTTTCCTTACTTAATAAGAAGAATAGTTCTCCAATAGGAATTCCGCAATGTCTTCGTGATTAATATGTTTTTTAAGTTTTAATTGAGATAAATTGTTATGGAAACCTATTTTTTCAAATGGGTGTAATAAGCTCTTTTTACCACTAATAATATGTACTGGAACTAGATTAGAATTAGTTTTCAGTACAGGAGGTTGATGATCTCCTATCACAATAATCAAATCTTCTGGGCTAAGATATTTTCCAATAAAGTCACAAACTGAATTGAGACTATATTCAATTGAAATCATGTATTTTTTAGGGCTGCTTTCCAAGTGAGACAAAATACCCAAAGAATTTCCTTTTTTAATAAAAGGATAGTCTTCTAGGTTAAAATTTCCTTTTGGTATGTAAGGAGGCACATCACCAAATGGTGAATGGCTGCTTGAGAGGACTATTTCTGCGTAAAAAGGGGTTAAGTTCTCGAAACTTGATTTTCTTCCCAACCACTCCAAAGCAAATTGATCTGGAATGACTGCCCAGCCAACTGGATTTATATCAGCAGGCCAATCTAAATGCCAAAAACGAATTCTTTTTTCGAAATCGAAGAATGATTCTATGTATTCAACATGTTCAGTGACACCTGGCATAAAACTAAAAGTTTTATGACCTTCTAAAGAAAATTTCTTATTTAATGTCGTCAAATTGGACACCATTGCTAGGTTAGCTAAGTATCTGTGATCCATCTTTGTGCCGGATGAAAAACTTAGTCTAGAAAGCCAAGAACTTTCAGGAGCTGCTGAATAACCAGTAACCATGGAGAAAAACTTTTTTTCTAATTTGGTATTCATTTCAGAATAAAAGCGTTGATAAGATTGAAATAAATCTGAATTTTGTACTAGCACAGCTCCATAGGATTCAACAAATATAATAACAACATTAGTTTTACTTATTTTTGATAGATTATAAGCATCTTTATTTAAGAAGCTGTTAGATAACTCAAGGTCTTTTTTTACTAGATCTTTGTTATTTTTGATTTTTATCCCTTCTAGGGCTTCATCAAAAAAAACAACAAAATCTTTTAAATATAAACCCCTTGTTACAGAAAAATTATCACCTTCTTTAATGACTAAAGATTGAATAAAAACTATCAAGAAAAATCCTAAAAAGATTCCTGCCAGCGTAATCTTTTTACTTAACCTGAATGATTTGACTATCCATTTACTGATACTAAATATCACAAGATAACTTAGGATAGCTGTTGATAGAGTTACTAGTATGAATAAGCTTTTTTCATAAGTAGATAGACTCTGATCTATGAAATAATCTAATTCAGAAATTAGAAGTATATCAAAGAAAGAAAATGGTCTATGAAAGACCAATTCAGAAACTAAATTGAGGCACCTGTAAAGACCAAATAAACAAATTAAAAAACAAAACAAATGTATCCAGAAATTTGGTTTTTTAGATAAAGAACTTGTTATTAACAGAAAAGGTAAAAATAAAAGTAAATCTGAACTTAATCTGAACCATTTTTCTGGGGTGAAGGATATTGAAAGGAAAAGATTTAAAAACAGAGCGGATAAAATAGCCAATATAAAGTAGTAAATTCTTCTTTCCATCACTAAAACCACATATTTTTAAGGGTTTTTTTTGGAGAGAAGAAATATGAATTCTCCAGAAAGACTAAGAGGAAAAACCCCTTTATGAATACTTAGCATAATTCTTTTTTTTATAAATAAAGGAAAGAATGAGATTATTTTATGTAAAGGCCATTGGTCAGGAAAAATTTTTTCAATATTAAAGCCATTAGATTCGAAAACATGTTTCCACTGATCCTGTGACTTTGCATCTTGATGTCCAGCTGTATTTTGAAGCCTCAATATTTTCATGTTGATAGTCCATAAAATACTACTT
>LULS01000472.1_pt1 | contig 20630 bp, 35 predicted proteins | sample 728101 | NCBI WGS metagenome assembly LULS01 (sample SAMN03860283, study PRJNA289734) | marine metagenome | biome: seawater column; feature: ocean; material: water; isolation source: Red Sea water column Station 108 - depth 200m | place: Saudi Arabia: Red Sea | collected 2011-10-15 | depth 200 m | reverse complement strand
AATATATAAATCAGGAACAACAACTTTTCCTGTTTGTCCTACTTGATAATCGTTACCCACATATCCTGCATCAACTGCAGCAGTAAGTTTACTTATACTTGATCCACCAGTTCTCATAAATGCATTAAATGCAGCCCACCCTGCTTCTGCCACCAATCCTATACTTTCGTCACTGTAATTCACAGAGTAATTTGCAGAAACAGAAGGAGGCATATATAATGCAATTCTTGTATCTATTTTAACTTTTGCAGCTTCTTTAAGTCGTATAGAACCACCAACTGCACTTATATGGTCGTTTTGGGGGGTCAATGCCTTATTGGAACCTGTTATGGCTGCATTTATATCCCCTGCACCGGCAGTTATCGTACTAGCCACTCTGGCCGCTTCAGCTCTTTCTTTTCTTTTTACATCTATTTTTGAAGGAGTAAATTTTCTTATAGAAAATATAACAAAATGTGCTTGGTCCTCACTTCCAATATTATCTGGGTATGTAAGTACAGAACCGCTCCCACCACTGAAAGTTCCTGTTGAATTAAGAAATTTTTGAGAGCTAGAATCACTACCCAATCCTTTAGTTTGGCCGGGGATATTTCCGGTGTTACCAAAATCACTAAACTTCATATTATTCCCAAGAGCTTGTTTTGCTGTAATGAAGGGAGGAGGCATTTTCTCATATCCTTATAAATATTCTTACACTAAACTATTTATACATTATGTCTTACAAAGGTAAATATATCCCAACAAACCCTTCCAAATATCGGGGCAATCCAAGAAGCATTATCTACCGTTCTCTTTGGGAACGAAAGTTTATGGTGTATTGTGACAAAAGTAAATCGGCACCAACTCTGCAAAATGGAAATATGCTACAGAGTGGTGCAATAATAATGATATGGAATTCAAGATAATGACAGAGGAAGATTTGGGTATTCGTTATAAATAATCGTATGGCTGCATTAAGTAATTACATACAAAGTGTATTGGATGCTACAAGAGGTAGACCACGTTCAACTGAATGGTATAAAGATAAGATAAAAGAATTTGGTAAACCTGGCGCATTGGATTTAATACGAGATGGGAAAAGAGCAAATGCACCTTTTTATGGACGGTTGAATATGTTTTTCTATGACCCAAAACATAAAAAGAAGTTGCCTTATTATGATACATTTCCTCTTGTATTACCTATTGATAGATACCCTGATGGATTTCTAGGAATAAACTTTCATTATCTACCAATACCTTTAAGAATAAGACTTTTGGATAGAATTGTGGATTATTCTAATAATACAAAATTTGATGAAACAACAAAAATTGTTGCTAATTATAGTAAATTGAAAGGAATAAATTTAGTTAAACCTACAATACATAGATACTTAGCAGGGCACACAAAGTCCCAATTTCGTAGAATAGATGCAGACGAATTTACGGTAGCAACTTTATTACCTGTACAAAGATTCAAGAAAGCATCTGAGAAAGAAGTTTGGAGAGAGTCAAGGAGTATGATTTAATGGTGCAATTCACAGATTCAAGCGCATTTGGTAATTTGCTTGAAGCTTTATCAGCTGACGGTTATGCGTATCCGAATAGATACCAAGTAACAATTACTGGTCCACGAAAAAGTGGTGATGCTAACGAAGCTCGTTCCTTATCATTAAGATGTGAATCTGTAACATTGCCGGGAAGAAATTTAGCAAGTGCAACAGATACTAACATATATGGTCCAACAAGAGAAATTGTTGAGGGTGTTACTTTTGCTGAAGATGTTTCTTTGACATTTCAATCATCTCCTGGCCTTAAAGAAAGAGTGTTCTTTGAAAACTGGCAAAAACTAGCTTTCAATGAAAAAACTTGGGATGTTGGTTATTATGATGATTATGTTGGTAGTGTGGAAATACATTTATTAGATAGGCAGGACAAAAAACAATATGGATTAAAATTACATGAAGCATACCCAAAAACAATAGGCGGAGCAGAATTAAGTTATACTACAAATAATGAAATTGTAAGAATTACTGTCAGTTTTTCATTCAGATTTTGGACAAATCTTGATGGGGAGCAAGGCGCCAAAATGCCGGAAAGGTCTTCTGGTACAAATTCAATAATAGACCCAGATGAATTTGGAGCTTTCGAAAAAAATATAATTCGAAATCGACCAGCAGTAGTATCACTATTTTGATAAATTAATATTATATAAGGATGAAAAATAATGGCATTACCTAAACTTGAAGCACCAATTTATGAACTAGAGTTACCATCAACAGGAGAAAAAATAAAATACAGACCATTTTTAGTTAAAGAACAAAAAACTCTTATGATTGCAAATGAATCTGAAGATGACAAACAAATACAAAATGCATTGGCATCAATTGTAAGTGAATGTACATTTGGTGCTGTTGATCCACATGAAGTTCCTATGTTTGATATTGAATTTTTATTTCTTAGAATTCGTGGAAAATCAGTAGGGGAAACAGTGACCTTAAATGTTTTATGTCCAGACGATGAAAAAACAAGAGTTGAAGTTAAAGTTAATTTAGAAGACATACAAGTTCAATTGACAGCTACACATACTAATGAAGTATCAATAAACGATAATATCAAAGTTTTTATGAGATATCCAACATTGAATGATATGACTGATATTGTTGGAACAAATAATGTAGAAGATATTTTTACTATGGTGAAAAGATGCATTAATGAAGTTCATGATGGTGAGAATATATACCATAAAATTGATATGTCTGATAAAGAACTAGATGAATTTATATTGAATTTACCGTCAAAGATTTTTGAGCAGTTAGGAGAATTTTTTGAGACTATGCCAAAGGTACTACATGTAATGAAAGTTAAAAACCCTAAAACTAAAAAAACAGGAGAAGTAGTAATTGAAGGTATACAGAGTTTTTTCGAATAGCCCTTTCTCATGATAGTATAATCAACTATTATAAAACCAATTTTGCAATGGTACAACATCATGGTTATAGTTTAACAGAATTAGAAAATATGATGCCTTGGGAAAGGGAAATTTACTTAGGATTATTGATAGAATATATTGAAGAAGAAAAGGAACGAGTAGAGAGAGAAAATCGTAGGAGATAAAAATGACTCAGAAAAAACTACAAGAAGGTTCAGTATATGAGAAATTTGATGTCGATGGCGATGGTATTATAACTGATGCGGAGTTGGATATGGAACGGCGAATGATTGAATTGGAAGACTTAAAATCTGATATGGAGAATGAAGATAAGAAACAAGATGCTCAGAGAAAAATGGCATGGTTTGCACTAGCAGGAATGTTGCTATATCCAGCTGCGGTTGTGGTTGCAGTATTGGCAGGATTGGATAAAGCGGCAGATATACTTGGTAGTATGGCGAGTGTTTATTTTGTATCTGTAGCTGCAATTGTTGCGGCATTCTATGGAGCGCAAGCAATAAGTAAAGTACAATCGAATGGTAAAAAATGATGGCTGATATCACCGAACAAGCATTTGGATCATTAGTAGAAGAGCAAAAGAAAACAACTAATTCATTATCTAATGTAAGAAGTCTGTTAAAGCAACAAACAGACCTTCAATATGCTGTAACTGATTCTCAAAAAGAAGGATTAAAGATTGATCGAGCTATGCAGCAGGCTGCACAAGATAATTATAGAAAAAATGCACAAGATAAAGCAAAAGATGATTCGCAAGCATCTAAAGAAGCAGAGGATGAAGATAAAAAGGGTATCCTAAACAAAAAGATGCTGTCATTTCTTAAAAAAATGTCAGATGGTCTTACTGATATGGGGAAAAGTTTGGCAGAAAGGACAGGAAAAGTTGGTAAAAGTATTTGGGATGTAATTAAAAAAATGGCATTGGGTGCTGCTCTGCTTGGATTAATTGCATTTTTACAAAGTCCTTATTGGGAAGATTTTAGAAAGTGGGTAGTTAAGGTTTTGCCACCTTTATTAATGGCTCTTTGGGAAAATGTTCTTGCACCTATAGCTAGAGGACTTGGAAAAATTGCTGATATTGTTACTGGTAAAAAAGAATGGACAGATTTCCTTGATTGGGATATAGCTGCAGCTATAGCAGGAGTTGCTGCATTATTATTTCCAAAAACAGCTATTGGATTATTAGTAAAAGCAGGTAAATTAGTTAAAGCGGCGATATTTGGGTTATCAAGAAAACTTACAGATTTAGGAACGGATATTGGCGATAAGAAAGCTAAAACTAAGCTTGGTCGAGGGGTACAAAATGTTGGAAGAGCTGCTAAAGGACTTACAAGAGCGCCAGGAGCCATGGCCAGAGCGACAGTTAGTGGAGTAAAAACTGCTGGTAGTGCTATAGCGAGCGCTCCAAGTAAAATAATGGGGGCACTTACAAAAGCTGGTCCAGCACTTCTTAAAACCGCAGCAGGAGCTGCTAAATTAATTCCTGGCATTGGAATTCCAGTAACTGCTATTATGGGTTTGTGGGATGGTATAACTGCTGGAATGGAAGAGACGCAAAAAGAAAATTCAACCAAAATGGATGTAGTTAGAGAAGGTTTTGCTGGAGCTTTGAGTGGTTTAATTTTTGGAACGGTGGATCAAAGGACTATTTCAGAAGGTATGACAAAAGCTGGTGAAAGTATCAAAAATATGGCATCATCTTTTGGTAAATGGACTCAGGATCTTACTGATAAAATTTCTGATATGTCTTCAATTGTTGGTGATAAAATTGATAAACTTTGGACTGGTTTGACAAGTTGGGTAGGGTGTTTATTTGCAGATTTTAATAAGTTATTGGAGACAGATTTTGGCGCTATTATTATGGAAAAAATTAATAAACTTTGGACTGATGTGACAGGTTGGATAGGGGGAATTACTAGTAAACTTTGGACTAATATAACAAAGGGAGTCGAAGATTTGATGGAGTCTGTGGTAAAGTTCATAACAGATATTGATTTTAAGAAAATTGTATCAAAAATACCAGGCGTAAGCTTTTTTACATCAGATGATTCACCAGAAGAAATTGCTCGTAAACAAAAGCAAGAACAAATTGAAAAACAACAAGCAGTTGTAAGAGGATTATTAGAAAAGGTTGAAAGGAATAAAGCTGATGTTGCCGAAGTTGACAAAGGTATCAGCATCCCCCTGATTGGCAAAGTTATGGCCGAGTCTAAAGAAGATCAAGAAGAAGATAGAATAAGATTAGAACAATCACAAAGACAATTGGCAGAAGCACGAGCAAAACTTCAAAGTATGGGAGGCAGTTTGCTAGATAATTCAACAAATATAAGCGCACCAAAAACTACTACTACTCATGTAAATGGTAGTATACCTATGACAAATCAAAATGATGCTGTGAGAATGGCAGCCGCAGGGGCATCGTAAAAAGGGGTTCCGAAGAACCCCCTTTATACTAGTCTTCTTCAGCTAGTTTCTCAAAATAAGACATAGTGTCTTCTTCATCATCATTAGATACCTTCACGGTAGGTGTTGGTACTGCTTTAGTATCAACAGTAACAGTAGAAGTAGGTTCATCTTCCATTAAAGTTTCTACATTACTTGCTCTTACTGTTCCAGAAAGAACCAAGTCAAGACGAGTTTTTAACTCATCATAAGTTTTAAAGTTAGAAGGTGCAGTAAATTCTGTAAGAGAATACTGCTTACCATAAATTTTTTCTAACTCATCATCGTCTTTTGATAAAGCAGAAAGCTTATCAAATTCCGATTTATCATAATTCCAATATCCATCAACCTTACGAATTTTCAATTTGAAATTCGCACCTTTCCAAAGATCAAAAGGATTCAAAGGCTCTTCATCTTCGAATTCTGGTTGCATGGCTTCCATCACCTTATCAAAGATTTTCTTACCATAACGATAAAGAAATACCTTACCTTCATTCTCAGGATTTGCAGAATCCGATACAACATAAATGTTGGAATAGTATTGGAGTTTGCGCTTCTGCTTACGAGCAATCTCCTTATCAGATTCTACGCCGGAGTTCCAGAGTTTGGAATTATATTCTGATACTGGATCATTCTGACCAAGTGTAGTCAATGAGTTTTCAATATACCACTGACCTGTTGGACCTTGAAAAGCATGATTCCAGAGTTTTGCCCAAGGAAGAGTTTCACCTACAGATGCTGGAAGAAAACGAATAACGGCATAACCATTACCCGACTTATCCATAACCGGCTTCCAAAGACGTTCATCTACATAGGACTTCTTTTCTTGAGGTGCTGATTCTTTTTGGGCTGCACCCAAAAGATCATCTAGAGTATTTTGTTTTTTTAACGCTGCTAACGACATCTTATGTCTCCTTATGTTTGCGTATGTTTTCGTATGTTAATTTTTTAATTATATACTGTTTTGTAAGATTTGTCAAGTCACATTTTGTTCTTCAACAAATCTTATTCTATATAGGTAGTCATTATATAGGATATTTTCTTTAGTTGCTTTTTCGAAATTCACCAATGCATTCCGTTCACAAGGAAATGCAAGTTTTTCAGCTGTATTTGGATGCTGACCTTCATAATGTTCTCGTAAAGAAATAAATGGTTGATTTGATGCGCCTGGATGTGCATTTTTATGAAACTCTAATGGTGGATGTTTTTCCACTGTTCTTAAATAGTATACTCCACTCAAAATAGAATTCGAATGATTATGTATTGGTTGATTACCACCTCTAACATTTACATTGAGCCAACTTTCTGAAAAGAAAAATGATTCATATCTCATGTGAAGCTCATTTTTAAGATAATCTTCAACACATTCACTAATCCATTTACGCAATTCTGTTAATGAATCATCCTTTAATACATTTACAAATTTCCCTGTTCGATACTTATTTGCTCCATCATATTTTTCTATTTTAAAATGAGTCGGGTCAAAATCATTAGAAAAATTATTTGGGTTATTATATATTCCAATAATGCCAGTAGGAAAAACTGGTACTGCATCTGTCTTCATACTATTACTAACTCCTCACATAGTTTTGATTTTGATATGATTTTTACATTAGAATGATAATCTGTTAAAGATGCACTATGCCAACTTGCGTTACCACCCACTTTTCACCATACTTACTCAAATCAAAACCTAACAAATATATCTCTTTTGCTCGTTGTTCATTACAAGCCATAAGTACTGCAACATTACCGGCAGAAAGTATAGGAGAACCCATATTGATAATATTATCATCCTCATTTACATATGTTATCCAAATACCAACATCTTTCTCCATTTTAAGTTTAAGATCATTCATATCTAAATTTGGATACATTTGCATGGTATATTCTATTTTTTCTTGAATAGTGTTTGGGTCTTTTCCTTGTATAACACAATGGTCTGTTCTATTTTTACTTTTATGAATAAACGCTTCTGGTATATCAAAACCAATTAACATCATATCGACAGCTGTTGATGGTAAAATATTCCAATTCGCAAAATAAACATTATGTACATCACCATACTCTGGATTGTTATCACAATAACCAGAATTATATATTTCTTGCTGCATTGCATAATCCATTGCAATTAAATTATGAACATACCCATCACGATAAATTGCATTGCATCCCCATGTCATAACGTCATCATCCATGATAGTCTGGTGGCATGGCTTAAACCATTCTCGTGATTCACCATTACCTATGACAAGAGCTTTCTTCATGACCTTAATGCATTCCAACTAACTGGAAATAATTCCTCTGCTAATTTATCAATTTGTTCTGCAACCATTTGAGTTTCCACTTGTGCATCTGGTTTGCATCGTAAATTACATATACGAGCAAATGCATATAATGTACCACTCCAGTACCATTCAGTCATCATAGATTGGGGTAATACAATTCTTGCTTGTTCTGGACATATACCCTTTCTTAACAATTCTTCATATGTCCATCTTGCACGTTGTAATACTTGCTGGTAGTCATCAACCATAGCAGGACCACTTGGACTCTTTGGATTTATATCAATTTCTTCAGCAGATGAACCTTGTTTTTTGTTATCTGCTTTCCCTCTCCAAATAAGAGGTGTATAAAACTCTGGTTCATTATCAACGTATCTCCTTGACACTTCATTCCATGTCAAACCGATTTGGTGCTTTACCAACTGCCGAGCCACAAATACTGGAGCAGAAACATGAAACTGCAAAGAGGCGTGCCCAAAAGGACTCCAATGATTATGTTTTGCCAAATATCGGATAAGTTTTGCATCTTTTTCACCTTGAAATTTATCATGCACTTTTGCAAAGGAAACACGGGCAGCGTTTACCACCGATAAATCACTGCCCATATGGTCTACAAGACTAACTTGCATCTTTCCTTCGACCTGTGTTTCTGCGGCTCCTAAAACCACTTGGTCTTTGAGTTGCGAGTTTTTTCACCCGCTCCGCAAGTTCCTCGTTGGCTTTCACCAACTCGGCATTATCGTATTCTAAATCATGAACACGATCTTGAAGGTCACTCACCTGTGAGGCAAAGAAACCTTCTTCTCGAACGGCAGGATTACCGTCTAAATGCACTGTAACTTCCATTGAAGCCTCCTTGTGCTAGTTAATAATATACTTATATTACTATACTTAAAGATATTTGTCAATACCTTTTTATTTTTTTTATCCTGTGACACTAAAACCCCCCTGTGTCGCAATATTCATACTAAAAGACCTTCTTTCACCATCACTTCTAAATGGGTATACTGTATGTATTAAATCAGAAGGAAATAAAAACCAATCACCAATTCTAGGAAATATCTTTATTGTATGTATTGACCATTTAGATGCTCCATATCCAGTTGTAAATTCTATTTGGCCATTAGAAGGATTGTGGTCTTGATTATCTTCATTTATTTCATCTTCCCAATTCGGCAATTTTAAATATCCTACACACGACAATTTCCTTTACCAATTTCTTCTGTAATTGGGGCATGTCCTGGCATAAAAATATTATTTACCTTATCTTTTATATATTCACGAACTTGAGTATCAAACCATGCGCCCCATTTTTGTCCCATATCCTGTGGTATTATAATTTCTTGTTTAACTTTTCCAGCAAGATTATGTGACCAATCTACAGCTTCACGTTTTCCTTTAACGATTTCATCACAAACAAGATTTAAGTCATCCACCATTTCTTTTGGCATTTTCGCATAACCAATAGCAGGGGATAAAGGATGGTAAGATTTAAGTGTTGATTTTGTTTTTTTCATAATGGTAATTGAGCTTGTCTTGGAAGAAAATTTAATTCTCTTGCATTTGCTTCAATTTTTTCTTTTAACCCTTTTGAAATTAAAGAACTAACAGTATCAGGTTCAATACCTTCATTTTTGCAGTACCATAAAACTGCTTCCATATGAGTAATATTTTTATATTTTGCGATATTTTCTATTTCTAAAGAAAATGTTTTTGGCGTATTTAAAGTCATAATATATCCTATAAGTGCCTCTCTGAGCCGACAAGAGGCGATTTGTTTAGTCCGATATACCACGGACATGAGGCTCTTAAAATCAGTGGGGATGTTTCTGTTGCCAAGTACATCCCCGAAACTCCGAACACTTACTGCTTACGCAGCGAGTGCCAAGGGTGCAAAATTATCATTTGCGGTTATCATAGTGACCTATAAGGCGGTCAATCCACAGCTCTCCACTTTTCTAATCAACACCTGTCGATCCTAGTTCGCCCCCATCAAGAATACACAAGTTACAAAATTCTAAGGGGCCCCTTTGGAACTTAGCTTAGGATACTTATCAGTAACTTATCGGCAATCTTCGATTATCTAGAACATCAAGATTAAACCGCCCAATCCCTTGTGTACTCATGGTGGAGGCGATGGGTACTGCCCCCATGTCCAGTCTGCCTTTCAATCAGTTTCATCAAACTGTATTTTATTTATACCATATGGGAATATATTTGTCAATACCTTTTATCAACTATCTTCATCATCTTTATCTTTTTTCTTCTTTTTTGGGTCTTCTTTAGGAATATCTTTATCTCCCAAAATAAATCCAAATTTATTCTCTCTCAAAAACTTACGAATTTCACTAATAGGTCTTGACCACCCAATATGTGTGACAATATTACCCCAGCCATATGCACCAATCATTGATGGCACTCCAATCATTTCATACCTAAACCTTTTCTTACTAAATGCCCAAAGAGAACCACCACTGTTACCAAATATAATAGGAGCACTGGATAGATATAAAGTACGACCTTGACGGTCTTTACCGCTAATACCACTCAATAATCCTTCTGTTGGATAGGGGGGATTAGACATACCACTTCCTACTGCCCATGTCTTCTGAAAAAGATATGGACCACCTACCTTTTGACCACGGACTTTCTCTGGCCAAAAAACAGCGACATTTTCCAATATTCTTTCTTTATCATCTAATCGGAGTAAAGCTAAATCTCTATGTTTATCCCATGCAAGAATCCTACCAATTCGACCAGTTGTACCTACTGCTGTACTATAATCGTTGTAATCCCATAGACGTACATGTACTGGTCTACGAGTTTCCATTTTAATATTCTTACCTTTTCTTGGGTCAAACTCTTCAGAAATAGTTACAGCGCCTGAAATAACATGATGATTAGTTAAAACAAGCGACCAAACACCCTCTTCTTTCCAAGATTCATGTTTTCGTTTATCACTAAAAATAATAGTACCCGAACCAGCCCCTGATCTTAAATCCACCATTACTGTTGGATAAAGCATTTCTTTAATTTTCTTAACAGGTGCTTCAGATTCTTCTCCCAATACAGAATGTACAGGAAAAATCAATAATAATGTTGCAATTAGCCACATTTTTATATTAAACATACTTTTTCTCCATCATTTTAAAATGAATTCTTTTTTAGAAATTCTTTTTCCATTTCTTGTTTTTCTTGTTCTGTTCCTTGTCTTCCAAGAGCAATGCCATAAACTATAAATTTAATCTCATCATTGGGACTAGGTGGTTTTAAACTTAAAACAACACTCTCTTCACCCATAAAATCTATATAGTGTACGATTATACTATCAACTAAAAAAGATAATGGTTGTGGTACTCTTGCACATTGGTTAGCTAACTGCATGTCATACATTTTTTGCATAACCTCTTCTCTTCCAGTTATATCAGCACCTACAATTTCCATTATAGCTTCTTCTGTTCTACATAACATCATAGCAACAAGTGTATCGCCGGGAAACCAAAGTTTAGGTTCTTCAGATAATACAGATTTAGGAGATAGAACTCCTATCATCAACATCATTGCAATGATTAGGTATCTCATTTTTTGATCTCCAAGTCTCTATTGTTTCAGAGAGAAGATCAAGATAATCGTGCTTACATTTAATGAACTCTTGAACTGTTCCATCTTCTGTGACTACAAGTATTACTACTTGATTAACAATTATTCCTGTTCTTTCTCCAAACATTTCTGCATATGCGGCACCTTGTATATAATAATTTTCGTTCCAAGAATCTGTGCGCTCCTTGGTTGAAGTCTTGAAGTCTATAATAGATAAAACACCTTTATAGTTAGCAATACAATCAACCCGTCCAGCAATCTGATATTTATCACTGTAAAGACCGCACTCTTGAGCATATATATTATTTATATGCAAGAATGATTCCTCTTTTAGTCGATTGAAAAGACACAAAGGAAGAAAATGTTGCTCATGTTTTTCCTTCCATTTATTGGGCCATTCAAGATGAACATTATTCAAATAATCCTCACACATATGGTGAACTTTAATCCCTCTTGAAGCAGCAGTTCTGGAGATATAGTTAGCAACATCATTACCAACTCTTTTACGCCATTCAAATAATCCCTCTTTATTACGAATTGATAGAATAGTTGTGATTGAAGGATAATAGCCTTCTGGTGTTACATAATATCGTTTTTTATCTATTGTCTTTGTAGTGATTTCTGGTAAATCTATTTTACAATGATTAAACATTTTTTGCCTCATGATATTTCCTGTATTTCAAATTTTTCAATAACTGTATTTGCAAGTAATTTTTCACATAATGCGTTAATATCAAAATCATCTTTACACTCTACTTCAAACCACTTACCCATACGCAAAGATATTAATTGACCATCTCCAAGTTCTGGATTTCCGTTTGCTGCCTGATATATGGCTTCTGATTCTATATCTTTCACACCTTGACGTAATCTAATTTCAACTCTATATTTCATTTATCCCCCGCATAATATAAAACCATCCAATGCTAGTATTAAATATGAATTTACGGTATAAGGAAACATCATTATCATAAAACAAATAATAATGGTTACTATGCTCATAAAAATTAAATCAGTCGTATGGAATTTCTTTAGCAACGATTCTCCCATTCACTTTATCATAAATGGTGAAGCTTGTTTTCTCCACTCTTTCTACCGTACTACCATTTGGGTATTCGGTAATCTTCTTTGTATATTTATTATATGCTGTGCCATCATTTACAGCAGCAGTTGTGTAATGATTCATATTAAAAGTTACAGGATTTATTGGGCCTACTTCAGTCATGCTAATGCTCTCATTCTCTCTACTAACCGATCTGCTCTATTTGTCACTTGACGATACCAACGACTATCCACCATTTCATCTGCCGCTTCATTCCAATCTCTGTTATCGACTCCACGTTTCATACCTCTAAATTTGGATAAACGAGTCAACCCCATATTAAACATCATATTTGCAATCACTCTTTGAGCTTCTTCGGGCAAATCGTCAAAGTCTTCGTAAAGTCTGTTGCAGTCTGACAAGACTGATTGGATATCTTGCTTGAAGACTTCAACGACTCTGTCTTCACTGACGATGGCCCCAACTTCAAGTCCATGCTCTGGATCAGAATCCAAAATAAGATGGCCAATCCCAAATGTAGGATACCCAAGATGGTCAAGATATACGTTATAAACGCAGCCCTCGTCACGTTCCAACTCCTCTCTTAATTTTTCTATGTTCATTATTCTATTCCTATTCCCATTTTAGTTTTATTGATAAGATAACTACGTACAAAACCAGAACGTACAATATCTCCAATAGTAAATTCTACGCAATTGAATTCATCCATTTCATCTAATATTCTTAAAAAATCATGTAAACCATTTTTTTCATTTGTCTTTACTAAATCGGTTTGGGCAAAATCACCACAAAAAATGATCTTTGAATTTTGTCCAATTCTGGTAATAATTGTATCTAATTCATGGAAATTTAAATTTTGACACTCATCTACTAAAACGATTGAATTGTCAAATGTCAACCCCCTTAGAAAAGAAGTTGATAAGAAAAACAAAGAAGCTTGTCCTTTTAATCTATCATATAAAGTGCTAAATGCTTGAGGATTCGGCATTTCAAACATAAACTGCACCATATTTTGATAGGGTACTTGATATAATGCAGACTTGTCTTCTTCATCGCCAGGAAGAAACCCAATTTCTCTAGATGGTATAAGAGAACGAACTAAAATAACCTTATCAAAAGGTTTCTTCAAATCCATTACATCTTGTAAAGCGAGATACAAAGATATAAATGTTTTCCCCGTTCCCGCTGCACCAAACAGAAATTGATTTTTTTCTTTTTTCCAAGTATTAAATACTATTTTTTGATTATTAGTAATAGGTTTAATTGTTACTAAATCATTGCTATTAATTTCTTTATTTTTTTTAGTAGCCATCGTACTTCCATATTAATTCGAGGATGGTGAGCGCTCACCATCCTCTGATGCAGAGGCGGATTGACTTCCCAGCTTACATAGGCGCTGTGCGCCGGTGCTGAAGTATGATGTTCTCGCCCGCACCTTATTTTTGTCTCTTTATATGTTTGTCTACTACCCGTTTTGCTTTCTGTTGTGCAATAGTTTTACCACTCCCATATCTATTTGCAAGAGGTGAATCTGGGTGAGCAGAAGCAATTCTTTGCATATTTTCTTTGAACCCTTCATCTGTTTTTGGGCCAACCCCCATAACATGATCCCCAACCATAGCAGGGGCAGAATTCCACACTCTTTCAATATGTGGATTATCTTTCATAAATTGATCATATTCTGCGATAGACATAATATCATCATATTCCATTCCGTTTTCTTTATTAAAAAATGTATATACTGGCATTATCCATACCCATAATAATTTTCTTGTTTCCAAAAATTAAATTCTAATTGCTCACTCGGAACACCAGCAGCATTTGCAATTTTTGTTCTTAACATATCGTTTTCTTCTCTTAAAGTTTTTATTCTTGAATAAGCACCTTGTAATTGACTTTGCAATTGTCTTACTTCATGTTTTAATAATTTTGCTTCATTGGTAGCTTCACTGGCAGTATCCCATATCTCACTAATTTGTTTTTTTTCTTCTTCATCTAATTTTAAATGGAAAGAATTAAACATTTTCTCTTTTTTCCCTTCTTCCCGAAGTCTCCGACTCATATAATCCCAATAAGGCTCCCCTATCATTAAACCACTCCGGCATATTACGTTTTGTCCAATTTGCAAAACCTGATTTCTCTAGTATATAGTAAGTTCTGTAACTGTTTACTGTGTCTGTGCCCTTACAATAAGGAGGCATACATTGTGGAGGCTCAGTAAAATCTCCATAAGGAATATTTGCATCCATATGATTCCACAACCATTCATAGTTTGCATCACATTCACGAACCCATTTAGAACAAGGATGATTCTTATGAACCATCTTGTATAAACCTCTAGAGTCTGCCTTTTTATCACCATCAAGAACACGATGAGCGGTGGAGAGCATTTGAGCGCTCTCCAGTATCATCTTAACAACATGCTTATCACACATCATCTGTGCGGCAACTACAGGGTCTTTGTCAAGGTAAAAGATGTTCATTCTTCTAATGCCTCTTTCACTCTTTCTACAAGATTATCATAGGTAGCATAACCGCCGCCCATCCACTCACCATCTTCAAACTCACGAATCTCTATGTTACCAGCTGGTCTGGATTGACCATCAATAGATAATTCATCTTTTCCCATTAACGATATTTCAACATGTTTTGACATTTTTCTATACTCCTTGGGCACTTTGCCCCATCCTACAACTCTATCCCATTCTCGTTGGGTATACCATTTCCTAGACATTTTCTTATAACGGTAACCCTGACAAAAGTTCTACAGTTTTTATAACATCATTACAATCTACATCATATTCTTTTGCAAGCTGTTTTATTGTATCTGTTATAATTTCATCATGTTCAAATGGATTCTCTTCATCATAATCAATAGCAATCATATAATTTCATTTTGTATCCCATCTGTAAAAAATGTGGTCACCAATTTCTGTCGTTCTCTTCTTGGTCTTTGCCCAATCTGGTTTGACATAATCAGCATGGTAATGTGTTGCACCATCTGTTATATCTATGAACTGTATCTTATTATACATAATAAGTTTTGCAAAGTCAAGTATCTTTTTATAAGTTTTCTTATCTTTTATTTCGTCTGATTTACCATCACAATACCAAGAAAATTGACACTTGTGACGAATAGGATAATAATTACCATTCCCTTTCCATGATTCTTTTGTTGGGCCCTGTTTAATAACTTCACATATAGAATTGGGAAATCTTTTATCATTTACACGATTCAAAACAACAGCAGATACTGCAAGTTGTCCTGCTGTTCCTTGATCTCTTGCTTCATGATACATATTCATTGCAAGACATTTGACTTGCTGTTCTGCAAATACAGGGCGATATTTTTCAGCAGGGTCAGGTGATGCAATTGCAGCGTTAATAATCATTATTCCTGCTAAAAGAATTTCACTCGCACTCATAGTTTATTACCCATAACTATGTCAAGAAAAGAATCTTCATCTTCTATTTCTACTCTGCATTCGTCACAGTATTCAAAACCATCATAAGGTGGCTCATCTAAATGAAACATCTCATTGCAGTTCCAGCATTCATATTCACCCATAACCATAATACTCCTTTTTAAACTCTTTCACATATTTACTACTGTCACGGTGGGCTTCAACTTCCCATGGCTGTTTCCAATAATTGGTATTTTCATAATTGCGATACTTACCATCACGACATTTCCATAACTTACGATATCTTGGTTTTTGACCTTTTTTCCACCGATACCGATCAATCAACTGTTTCTTGGCATTTTGTTTCACATGAATCATTTCATGACAAATTGTGTCAATAAACTCATCGATACTTTCTTTTCTCGACAATCTATGGTCTATCTCAATTATAAAATCACGGTCATCGTCACCTTGATAACAGAACCCTTTGGCTCCATCTTCATATGTCTTAGTCAATCGAACCGTTATATCTAATGTGCGATGGCGAGGAAGCATTTTTTCAAGACAAAACCAGACAATCTCTTCAGCGAGTTCTCTGTCTCTCTTAATACCACCAATAACTTCTAGACCAATCATAAGAACCTCTTGTTCCTCATCACTATATACATTATCGCATATTCAATAGGGTTTGTCAAGAAAAATCTGCAATAAAATATTGTTATATGTCAATCACTTAACATATATTTTATATTTTCTTTCATGTTATTTACTACATTTTTCCAATTATTGGGTTCTTTTTGGCGATAAATTTGTACTGATTCGTACCAAGGACTATCTGTACGGTCGTACATCCATCTCCATTCTGGATTATATGGTAAAGGAAGGAATGTAGTTTTTCCCATTGCGCCACCTAAATGAACAACAGCTGTATCAATACTAATTACCAAATCCAATTGACCTATTACCATTGCTGTCTCTAGAAAACTATTTAAATCATTACCAAAATTTGGGACTAAAAAATCTAATCCCAAATCCGTTATCTGTTTGGAATGAGTTTCCCCAAGTGGCCCATCTTTTTGTAATCCAACAAAATGTATATTTGGTATTTCTAATAAAGGGAGTAAATCGTCAAATACCATTTCTCTATGTTTCATCATAGGATTCTTAGTTCCACCACCCCATACTAATCCTACTCTAAATCCTTCTGGCATGTTAATTTTTGGACTTTTAGGTATTTTTATGTAAGGTTTAGAATTTGGTATAGTGTCTATTGATGTTCCAAATATACGAGGAAGACTCAATAAAGATATTTTATAATCTACTTTTGGAATTTGTGTCCCTTGTTTCAGTAAATAAATATCATCAAATATTGGGCTATATAAATTAAATAATTCAAACAATTCCTCTCGACATTCGTATATTATTCCCCCACCCATTTTTTCAACAATAGGTAAATAACGAATAAACTGTATATTATCACCAATACCTTGTTCTGTAGTTACTAAGAGTGTTTTACCATCAAAATCTGAGCCATCCCATATTTCAATATTATTATCATAACCTTTACTTAATGTATATTGAGAACGGGGCAATTTAAAACGATTTTCATATTCTTGAAATCCACGTTTTAAATCTCCAGAAACAAGATAAACTGCGGCTCTATCCCAACGCATAGGAGCAGAGTCAAGACCATGTGATTCTGCTTCTTCAAAATATTGTAATGATAATTTTAATTTTCCCATTAGATGGCAAGACCTTGCGGCACACCAATATGTAAGTGGGGTTGAAGGGTCTAATTCTATAGAAGTCTGAAAACAATCAAGAGATTCTTGATAATCAAATGTTTCCCATAGAAGTTGACCGAGCAACAACCAAGCACAAGAACTCTTGGGGTTTGAACTTAACCCCCTTCTTAAAATAGTTATTGCTGAAGTTATCTTACCAGAAGATTTTAACTCTATTGCTAGCTGTTCCCAACTATCAATGTCAAATTCCGCTGGCACTTCCTTTACTTTGAGGATATTTACCATCTTCTACTATCATATAATCATCGTCCCAATCAAATGCTTCTTTTACAACATTTGAAGAAAGACCTTTGTATTTTTGGTGTAACGCTTTATCTTTGGCTGAAACAAGAATTTCTGCTTCATTTGGATGCAGTCCTTCTAACATTTGGACAAACATCATTTCACGTCTATTTTGTTTAAGGTTATTATTACCGCCTCTAATAAAATTATATAATTTTCTTGCTTCAGCAGCAAGAACAGTATGTTCTGTTCCTTCTGGTGCTTCATTTCGAATATAAGGTACATCACCTTCTGGAAGTTCCCATTCTATATTGGGGTCAAAAGATGATTTAACTATCATTCTTAGAGCATCTGTATTATTTTGCCTTAAAAAGGCAACCTTTTGTTTCTTAGTTTTCAATTTCCCGACTTTCTCTAAAATTTCGGAAAACAATGGTGTATACGGCATTATAATCTCCTAAAAATCTTCTAAGTAATCCATAAGATTTCTCAATTTTTTATCAATAAAGTATGATAACATTTTATGTCGACCATTAAGTTTTGGACGATTTTCCCATGTTTTTAGTATCTCTGTGAACAAATCATGAGGAACTTTTGTTAAGTCTATCAAGGTTTCATTTCTCTGATGATTTCGTTTAACCTCATCATTAGGAAACTCACCACTATCAGACCATAGAGCAATTTTTTTCTTACTCAATGGTTTTTGACGCAATCCATCTACAAATGTATTGTCTGGAGAAAGTATGTTTGGAACACCATCACTAGCATCACCTTTCATGACATGCTCAATCAAATACTCATTCCAATGTTGGCCATTGACAAATTTCTTAGTAATTGGACTAAATTGGGATACATTTGGGTATTGTTGCAATTGTATAAAATCCTTATCACCAGACAAAATTAACGTCTTTCCATTATCAGGCTTCCAAAATTCTAGAACCAATGTGTAAATGATATCATCTGCTTCTGCTCCATAAACCTCTAAAACATGGTAAGGCATATGCTCTATCATTTCTTCTTTGATATTATTTAGACATTCAAAAATGGCGTTCCAATCGTGGCCAGAATCATCCCTAACCTTCTTACGATTTTTCTTGTAATTTGGAAAATAATCTCGCCTCCAATAATGCTTGGAGTCATAGCATATAACCAATTCTCCATAATCTTCAATAAATCTCTGACGATACATGCGAAGGGAATTCAAAATCATATGCCGAACCATCCCCTCATCCACCTTATCGGCCTTTGTCATATTTAAATGCATCATCACATTTGCCAGACTAATCTGGTTCATATCAACTAAAATCATTCTAGATTTGGTTCCTCTTCATCATCAGATTCTAAAAATTTTGCACTAACCATTTCAACTAAATCTAAATCTACTTCTGTATTAACTTTTTTCCCGTCTTCAGAAGCCTCTACTTTACACATTTGTTCCATAATACCTAATATTGGATGATTTAAACCTAAATCTCTATATATAGAACCTTTTACAGATTCAATAACAAATCCAATATCTCTAACAAAATCTTTCTCTCCAATATCAATTCCATTCTCACCCATAGTATGTATCATTTGTACAATAAGCTGTTCAGTGAGATCGTCAGCAAAGATGATGTTTTCTCTCATCTCAATTACGTCATTATCAGGAACTATTATTTCTCTTTTTCCCTTTGCTTTCCACGGTCCTTTTATTACGTTTTCTACGTTTGGTTTTTCGTTTTGGTCTTTCTTCATTAACAACACCTCTATCTTCGTTAAACATTTCTTGAGTGTATACAGACATAATATCTGGATAATATGTACCCACATTACGTTTTGGTATACCATCTTTATCATATGCTAAAGCAATACAACGATTACGAACAATATGCTCTTGATGTTCTCCATAAAAATTATCAATCCAATCGCCATCTCTAAGATACCGTTGCATATTACGAACATACGCTTCATGAGAAAGTTTTCTATCGGTAGCTCCTTTTATTCCCCCTTTTTCATTTTTACGTTCCATAGACGCAAGTTCTTTTTGAGTTTTAACCCATTTTTTTACTTTTTTAGGGCTTATTGGATGATCATCTAATAAATCTCTAATACTTTCGTGTAAACCAGATTTACCGTAATCTGGATTTTTCGCCGCACGAACTTCTCTTGCTTTTTCTAGACGTTCTGTTGCAGCTTGTCTTTGCTTCTCTGTCATAGGTTTTCTTTTTTTACGTTTCTTTTTTGTAGGATCAACCCAACCGGAATTATCAGTTTTTGCCCGTATCTTTCTCGCCATTGTTCTATTTATCCCACTTAATAAAATTAGTATCCATGTTCATCAAATCTTTTTTGCTGTTCCTTTAACCATCTTCTACGACCAGCTGCCTTCGCAAGTCTTTTCTTTTCTCCTTTAGTACGATGGTATTCTTTATTTCTCATTTCATTAAATACACCATCTTGCTGCAATTTCTTCTTTAAAATTCTAATTGCGGCATCAACATTATTATTACGAACTTCAACTTTCATTATGCGACCTCTTTTTTATTTAAAGTTTTTTCTAAAATTAGTTTTTGCTCAACTTTTTTAACTATATTCTTTAATTCATTATGATTATAGTTAAATGTATGTTTACTAACATAATCAAATGGAGATAAATCTAAAAATTGACTTTCACTTACCATATCTTCAATTATCTCTTCAAATTCAAATTTACTCATTTTATCTCCGTTTCCCCGTTGCTGGGTCTTTTTGTTCAACTTTTGATAATACTTGAAAACCACCTTTGTTATATGCTTGACCTATAACATATTGACTTGATATGTCAAGTTTATAACTTTCATCCTTTTTAAGACAAGGATTAAAATTCATTGGTGTATTGGCGCTCTCGACAGGACTCGAACC
>LULS01000106.1_pt1 | contig 21079 bp, 20 predicted proteins | sample 728101 | NCBI WGS metagenome assembly LULS01 (sample SAMN03860283, study PRJNA289734) | marine metagenome | biome: seawater column; feature: ocean; material: water; isolation source: Red Sea water column Station 108 - depth 200m | place: Saudi Arabia: Red Sea | collected 2011-10-15 | depth 200 m | reverse complement strand
TTCTCTGTAGGCTGCTCTAGCTTCTTTCCAAATTTGTAGCAGTTCTGCCGGTCTACCTGTTAAGTTTTCTGAATCTAGCTTTTCAAAATGTGCATCACCTGCTGTATCTAAAGCGTCTTGCATTTTTAACATCCGTATGCCTGTTCTGTTATTGTTTCTATGGGCAATTATTCCTATATTTGATCTTACTTGATCTAGTACGCTTAGAGAAACTTCCATAGGAATCCTATCAGAAGGTATATATACAAGCTCATTTATAAATTGATCTAAAAGTCCAGCTTCTTCGCTTGCTTGTTGCCTTTTAAAGTTTGCTAAATCTTGTCCTGTAAGAGGTACATCATCTGCATCAACTGGTTCTCTATTTCTTATTTTATTTACAGCTTCTTTAACATTATACCATCTATTCTGTGTTAGAACTGTTGTTCTCTGTTTACTTCCATTAGCGATGATATTTATAGGCTGTCCTACATGATCACCTGCTTCTATCATCGAATCAACTAACTTATATAATTCATCTGGCTTTGAAAAAGTTATAGGTCTACCATTTTGTAATGTATCTTGACTTCCACCCGCTAGTTTATACAGAGTTTGCTTTCTAGCTTCTGTGACTAGCTCAACCAGTTGCTCCTCTTTAGGTTTAACTCCTGCTTGTCTCTGCCAACCACCCAAGGGAAAAAAGCCATCGTCATAAATCAACTCTAGAATATTTCTTCCTGCAGTGTCTAAAGAAATACCACCCGACCATTCTGCAGAACTTGTTAGTTTAGCGTATAGTTCGGTGTGTTTTTCTGCTGCTCTCTCTAAGTATTCAGCAGTATGAATATTTATCTCTCTAATTCTCTGCCTTACATAAGCAGCATCGTCTACTTTATCTAGTCTTAAAAGCCCTCTTAAAGTAAGACCCTTTTCTACAGCTCTCATGTATTGTTTATCTCGCAGAAGAGCTAACATTCTAGGCTCTAGTTCTTGTAGCATTTTTGTAGCTCTATTATCATTAACCCTTCTGTCTCTACTAATAAGATTTAGTGACGATTCTACAGAAGCTTTAAATCTTTTAAGATCAGCAGTTACATTCTTTGCATCTATAGGGTCTAGAACAGTTGTCATAAATCTCTTTAAATTGGCAACAGTTTGATCTTGCCGTTTCTTCATTTGGAAGTAAGTACTCCACAATTTTAATCTTTTTGAAATATTAAAGGACATTCCACTAGAATTTGCACTTAAAAGCTGTTTTTGCAAAGCACCTAGAGCAGAGGACTGTACAAAGTTGTCTATATACAGAGCCATTGTAGCTTGCCCATCAGCATCTACAATTCCTCTTGCTTTCATCTGTGCTTCTAGTTCATCAGCCATCCTTCTTACTTCTAGAATTTTTTGAGAAAACTCTATTCTCTCTCTTTCAGTTGGCATAGACTGAATAAGATACTCAGCACTCTTCTGTAATTTTCTTATTTTTGCAGGGCTGCTTGAAGTCATGCTCTGCATTATTTTCTAATACTCTAGTTTGTATATCTGAATCTTCAAGCTTGCCCTCTCCTTCTATTTGATATATAGCTCTTGCCTGTTCCATAGCCTTGTTTCGCATTTTTGCTCTGGCTTGGTCTTGCATTCCAAACATTTTAATAGCTGCTCTTGTCATTCTTTCTTGAGAACCTACTACACCTGCCAGATCTAGCCCTCTGTGGGCTGCATATTCAAGAGCGTGGACTGAATACAGAGTTTTATTTCCTATACCTTCTACAGCTCGCCCTGTGTTATGTACAGCGGCTAGTCCTGCGAGCGGGGGGAATAGCATAGTCATCCAATGATCCTCTCCAAATGTAGCAGCGGAAATGACTAATCCTGCAGAGGCACCTAATTCTAGCATATATTCTGTGCTTGCTATTTCTGCTTTATTTACCGCTGTTAAAGAGGGTGCTGAACCAGGGAGATTTTCAGTTGCCCATTTGTCACGGTAGGCTTTTTGTTTAGGAGTTACGTCTCGCAAAAGCCTTTGTTGATTCTGTAAATTTATTAATTCTAGCTTTTCATCACCTGTTAATCTTCCTAAATTCGAGCGTAAGTGTGCTACACGATTGTCCACTGCAAGCAGAGTTGATTCTCCTCTATCCATCACAAGTCTTTGGGCTATCTTTAAAGATTTGGATGTTCGTACAAGTTCTGTTGCTTTAGCAATAGGCAGAGCCAAAGATATAAGAAATGGAATAGCTTCTTCTACAACCCTGGCTCCCAGCGTTTCTCCGGACAACCTTTCCCCTATAAGATCTGTTAATCCTGAATTATACGCCTGTTTTTTAAGCCAATCTCGCATTATTTGATCTTCTTCACCTAAAAGCTGTAATGATTGTAGAAATTCTTCTGTTTTTCGTTGGGCGTAGCTTATAGCATCATCTTCTGGCATACCCGACAGTTGTCTAAAAACATCGGTTATTGCAGTAGTAGCTTGAGCGATGGCTACTTCTGGACCCTGCCCCACAGCAACCATAGCCATTCCACCCATTAGATTGAGGCTTAGAAGAGCGTCGGGTATTCCAAGTACGATTCCCCTAGCAGTGGCAGTAACTGTATTTTCTAGTTCGTTTACTATTCTCTCTCCGACAGTAGGCTGCGTATAAAAGTTACTACCGTTCCATCCTATCTCTTCAGTTTCAAATAAACCAGGGCTAGCATTTGCAAGTATATTTTTACCGTAGATAGATTCGCCTATTCCTAGTTCAACCAACCTATTTCTTAATAGCTGTTTTCTCCTAGCAAAAACCAACGCTTGTTCAGGTGCAGATCCATCTTTAGGATCTGGGTTGAGATTTGTCGCTCTCCAATCTTCTAGAGGAATACCAAAATGCCAAGTTTTTCCTTGATCTGACTCTCCTGGTTTTAACGGAGGAGGATCGTAGGTGCTTCCATTTTCTGTTACACCGGCAGCTAGCATATCTACAGTCCGGTTAAGGTCTTTTGTGAATTGATCTATCCCTACACTAGAAAGTCTCTGGTCTAATTCTGAAACATTTATATTATTAGACCAAACCTGATTAGCACGAATAACTTCCATAACAGATGGATCTTTTTCTACTGGTTCAGGGGGTTCTTCTGCTGCTTGAGCACTAGAAAAAAAGAAGCTGTCTCCTTGGTCTACATCTTCTATTATTACATTAGCATCTATACCTTCTACAGGTACTGAACTTGTAGGGGCTACAGCATCTTGATCAACTTCTACTGGTACTGGGCTTACAGGAGCACCAACACCAGTGCTTCCTTGACCAGATACATCACCTGCCAATGGGCCACTACTAGTACGCATAGATAGGGCTGGCCCATCCTGTTCTTGTAAAGGTATAGGTTCTAAATTGATATTATCTGCAGAGATCCTGTAACCTTCCGGTATTCTTTCTGGATATTGTGCAAATTCCCCAGGACGCCCTTGTATAACTGCTGGCCTAGCTACAGTTACTTCAAGGGCTTTATCGTCATTTGAATTTTCCATAAATGCCATTATTGTTACCCCGGACTTCCTAAAGGTGGCTCGTTAATATTGGTAGTACTTGCTGCAGGTACATAATCGGTTGAAAGTTTATCCGCCTGTTCAATTAAACCCCTTTTCACATCTTCAGCAGAAAGACCATCTGCCATACCCAATTCTCTCAAGCCTTCATTGTATTTATGATTGAATAACGCCTGATATCTACTGATCATTGCTTCATGTACTCCTGTTTTACCGTACTTCGCTGTTGCAAAATTTTCAAATTGGTTCAGTTCTAGTTTAGCTCGTAACATCTTTAATGCACTTGCTTCAGCTTCTTCATTAGGAGCGTTGAATAGAGCAGTCATTACTATTTTAAAGTCCTGATCGGAAATCATTCTACCACCTGCTCCCCCTTGGAACATAGCAGCAAATTGATATGTCATCTTAGCCCTTAGAAGTCTTCGATGTGTTCTATCTATAACTTCTTGTTGTCTTTTAGTTATAGGTTTACGGGAACCAGGAGGACCAGCTAGCTCGGCTTTTTTAGCATTTAGAGCATCTATAACTTCTGGATCGTTTTCCATAGAAGCTACCATACCCCTCAAAAAATCTGCAGCTTCTGAACTTTCCCAATTCTGCATGGACTCATCATCTGTAACAGCCCTTGCTTTTCTTTTAAAAAAACCACCTAGAGTAGTTACAACTTCTTTAAATGCTGCTGGAATACCCGATGAAGGATCTAGTAATTTATCCAGACCACTTTGAGCAGCAAATTTATAACTAGCAGCAGCGCCCCTTTTTTCTAAAAGGTTTATCATACTATGTAAATCGTCAGTCAGTTCAAAACCAAGTTGGGATCTCTCATCAGCTTGCTTGATTATTGCATCTTGTGCTGCTCTATCTGCATGTATATTTCTATCTTTATAAACTTTTCCATTAGCACCTTTATGATATTGTTCATTTGGAATCATATTAAATGCTGCATCAGAAAAATCTCTCATAAATTGTTTATCTTGTTGCGCTGTTCTTTCTTCTGCTGGAATTGATTGCCAGTATCGATCTTCTATCTTTTGGTTAAGATATGCAGCATTAGCTGATCTTTGTACTGGCCCGGAAACATGCACCATAGCTAGCATCGCTGCGCCTAATCCGAATTTACTCGTCCCTTCAGTGACATTCCAATACGTTCTTTCATAAAACGGTGCTAGATGTCTATCACCCTTTGTATCTAGACCATTCCATTGCAGAATTTCTCGGGTTTGTTTTCCAGCCTGATTAGGTAGTGGCCCATTGGTTTTTTCAAATCCTGTAGGCACATATACATCTACCTTAGTACCATTCATATCTACCTGTTCAACTCTATAACTTTTAGAATCTGTATATATTTGCTCGGGAATTATACCTTGAGCAAATGCTGCTTTTAATTGTGGCAAATTTTCTGCTAACCTTTTCAGTTCTGGAAAGTTATCTAAATCTACATTTTCAAAAAATACTGGAGAATTTTGTTCATCGGTTGGGTCTTCAAGTTGGGGTGTTGTAATTTGTTTTACAATACCCTGTACAGCCGGAATAAGTGCTGCAGGATCAAAATCAACCCCCAGGCCCTGTTCTGCAATCGGAACTGCTGAATTTATTAAATGTAGCATTTGCTTTGCATAGCCGGGAGTATTTTCCTTTCCAACTATACTTTTTGGATTTATCTCCACCCCGCCTATATTCATTATATCTTTATCTGTATCTTGTGGGTCCAATCCTAAAAGTTGTTCCTGCTCTTTTTGGTATAAATCTGCCTTCACCCGTGCCATTAGAACCCATACTTCTTTCTCTGCTTGTGCTCTTAGACCTGTATATGTAACGCCTGTATCTGGATTAGTCCAGGTCTGTGTAGAGGGTTTAGCAGTAGCTTTAGCAACTCTAATTTGAGATGCTTCTGATTGTTTAAGTTGCTCGGTAAATGCTTGTGCCTGATCTCGTTTCTGTTGTTTATATATCAACTGCTGATTTAAGCCCTGTGCTAACCCACCAAAAAAAGCTCCCATACTTCCCATTATACTAACTCCTCTTCTTCTTCTACAGGCATCTGTTCTACAGGCATCTGTTCTACAGGCATATCTTCCATGAAACTAGCAACTGGCATATCAGAGTCTACAGCTACGGGCATTTCTTCCATTGCTTCTGGAGCTTCTAAAATAGCCATGAAACTACCATCTTCTACAAGTGGTTCTTGCTCCCTTTCATTAACTAGCATTTGTTTCTTCTGTAGAGCTTCATCTCGTCTGCGTTCATATTTTTTAGGATTTAACTCTCTCATAATTTCTATAATTTTAGATGTTTTAATTTCATCATCAGGATAACTGTTGACTGTACGAATATCATCTAGACCTGCGTAATTAGCAATAGCTAAAACTTCTAGAAGTAGAATAGGATTTAGCAGTTCTGCAACGTCCGGTGTCCACTCTCCCTCTACAAAACCATTAAACGTAATAGCTCTGACTATAGATTCTATAGATACCCCTGCATCTATAAGCATGATAACATTTTTCATGTTTGTAGGCTGGTTTAAGGATCTCATTATTTTAGGTAGAGCATCTTCTACAGAGGATATTCTAGCAGGCTTTTCCCATTGGTACTTTCCGGGGGGTTGAACCAAAGATTGCCCCGGTACAGATCGGGCAAAGTTGCTTGGTAATCCTTGCTGTTGTCTGTTTAATTGTTGTATTGTAGTAGGGTTCATTGCCATTTTTATATAAGATAACGGTTGGTACATGGTGAACATTTAAGCCTATTTCCTCTCTGCTCTTTGTAAAGCAGCAAGAAATAGCTGTCGATACTTTCGTCGGGATTCTAGCTGTGCGGCACTTTCAGTACTTCCTTGTACAGTACCTTGCTGGCCTGTTTCTCCAATAGGGGCCGCTTGTGCTATATCTCTTAACATTTCCGAGTGAGTTGGTGGTCGTTCTATAAATGCTCCACTACCACCGCCTTTATCATCAGAACCTCCAAGTAAACTAGGTATAACGGCCCCTGCGATGGATGCTATTGCTGAAAAAGACATAATTAACTCCTTCTATTAATCAAATAATCCTGAAATTTTATCTATATTACCAATAATAGTACCTGCCAACTGTCCTATCTGTCCGAATGTAGCATCCCTAGCTGCTTCTTTGTATTGTTCAGCTTGAAAATCCTGCTGCTGAGAAAGTATACCCACTTGATGTGCTCGTTGTAGTGCATTCTCTGTAGTCTGTATTAAAAATTGAGCATCATCTCGATAGGATTGCCACAGATTAGCCTGTGCTATTTCATTCATTCCAAGTACAGCTTGAGCATTTATTCGATTAGCTTCATTTTGTGTAGCATTATTTGAAGTATTTATACTTCTACGCCACACTGCATTAGATTGGGATATTTGAGTAGATAGATTAGCTTCAAATTTATCCCTATCATTCTTTACTTGCTGATTGAACTGCTTAACTGCATTAACTTGATCTGAATTAAACTGGGCATTTGCAGTTGCTAGTTCTGAATTTCTAGTGCGTACTTTTGAACCTAGCTCTGCAAAAAATTCATCTACCTGTACTTGCCCTGTTGCATTGAATTGGCGAGTAGCATTTTCAGCAGCCTGATCTGTAAACATTTCCTGTACATCTGCTTGGAAATTTATAGTTTCAGTAGCTTGCTCATTTGTTAGATTAGCCGTATCTATAGTTAGAAAGTTTTGAGAATTTTGAATAGCTGCTCTCATTCTAGCATCTTGGTTTCTTTGATCCATCGCCGCATAAGTAGCAGCGTTAGATAGAGCGGTCTGTTGTTTATTATTTAAATTCTGTATTTGAATATTAGCATACTTCTGTGCATCTGCAGCAGCGATTGGAATAGCACTTTCCTGTACTGCCTGTACAAGAGCAGCCCCTGCAATCGAGCTAGCTCCTAGGCCCCTCTGCTGCATGATTTGTGAAGCTACTCGTACCGGACCAGAAGCCCAAGGTGGTAATGGTTGTCCTTCTATGATAGATTCATATAGACCTTCTAGCTGTGCTTTAACTGTAGCTTTTGGATCTAGACTTTCTATTTGTTCTTCTGCTATTGAAACAGGCGAAACACTTCCTATAACATCCGCTTCTTCTACAGATATTTGTGGAGATATTTCATCTTCTAGTAATTGAGCAGCTTGTGCATTTTGTACTTCTACTCGTTGGGCTGCTGTTGTAGTAGGAAATACTGTTTTTGCATCTTCAGTTATTGTAGTAGGATCTGCAGCTTGATCTGGAGTAACAGGTGTAACATCTCCTAAAGGTTGCTGCCCTACTATTTCACCAGGAGTTTCACCTATATCTCTAGCAGTATAAGTACCTCCAAATGGTCTGATTGTTTTAGGTCTACCAAACCAATCTATTAACTCAGGAGGAGCAGCTTGCCCGGACATTATATCTATAATAGCAGCATTTCTATCTTCTATAGATAGTGTTCTAGGTTCTTTTTGTTCTGCTGGCTCTTCTGGAGGTTGTTGCTGGGGAGGTTGTGGACTGGGCATATACGGGGGTTGTACTGCTGGCCTAGCTCCGGGCGGCTGCTTGCTCCATTCTTGAAATGCAGGATTTATTTCCCAATTTTCTTCCATCCAGTTTGGGTATTGTTGTAGCCACGCAGTACGTCTATCACGCTCTTGCTGGGGCAACTGATGTCCAAATTTATCAAAAGATTCCTGGTCTAGGAGCGGGGGTACTGGACCCTCCCAACCTGGGGGCATTGGCTGTGATAAATATGCTGGCGGTGGTGCGTATGGATCTTCGCCCCACTCGGGATTCCAAATCATTGATGGAGAAGCTGCCCCTCCTTTCTTTCTTTAGTTCTTCGTTACGAACTTCTCGGATTTTATCCATGTGCAGATTTCGAGCCTTTGGCATGTCTACTGTTGGCTTGCCTTCAGCATCTTGTTTCCAAGCGTTGCGAAACTTGCGCCCGGGCAAATCTGTATCCTCCACAATGGTCACGTTTATCGCATCATCCGGAATATCTTTCTCGCGAATTCGCTGAACAAATTCATCTTCAGTCTCGGCCCAAGGGATGTCATCTGGCGGCAATTGTCGAATCGGGCCGCTATTATAAAATGGAACAATCCCATTATCTGTTGTAACTAAACGGGCGTGTGGCGCTGGCTGGCACACTGCGACGTTGCCATCTGTATCGGTTGTCACGATTACTTTTGTCATTCTATTGATCTCCCCAAGCTAGTATGTAATTACGGGCGATATCTGTCCCACCGGTCCAAACGCGGGTGCCTTGAGCCATATTTGTGTAGTTGTTTTCTTGTGTTGTCCCGTTGTATCGAACTGAAAGAGCGACCGGATAATTAACCGATGAAAAATCTGTATCCCACAGCACATCGAAGTTTCCCGCCGCAGTATCGGTGACTGATGAAACGTTGAGCGAGGCTAGTATGGAGTTGGCGACTTGATTGTAAACGCACCAGCCCTTGGCGACGCCCGGATGAAAATTAAGCAAATCTGGGGGAACATAAGTATCTTCATTGGTTTGAGCTTCCACCGCTGCTTGGTTAGCTTGCGAAGGACCACTACTAGGAAGATCTTCAAAAGCAGGCGGACTACCAGCACCTGTACTGGTTAAAACCTGTCCATCATTACCTGTAGCAATTGCAACTGGATTACCTGAAGCATCATAACTAATTATATTTCCATCAGTTCCAGAGGCCATTTTAGCTAAAGTAATTTGATCATCAGCTATGTGAGCAGTATCTATACTGCCATCAGTGTAATGTTCACTATCTATAGCATTATCAGCTATCTTAGCATTCGTTATTGCATCAGCAGCAATATCTGCTGTCACAATAACTCCAGAACCAATAGCAGCTACACCATCAGTAGCAATTGAAATATCACCGGAAATTACAACTGGGTTAAAATTAGTGCCATCAGCAATTAAAGCAGCACCACTGGTATTAGTTCCCATTGTAAGGTCATCACCCGAGACAGTCAAATCACCAGCAACAGTTAAATTACCAGCAGAACTTAGTGTCATTTTAGCAGTAGCACTAGAGGCTGCTGTTTCAGATACACCTGTAGTAAATACTAATTTAGTAGCATTTGCATCAGCAGCAAAAGTTCCTTCTGCTATTGCATGAATACCTGCAGCAACTGTTGCACCATCTGTTCCATCTGAATCGCCAGCAGCAAATTCTATCGATGCAATAACTTCATCTGCAATAATTGCGTCTTCTTCAGATTTTAACTGAAATACAATGGGCTTATTATCAGCAGTTGCTACATGCGTTAGTGTAAGTCCTACATCTGCTACATGCGTTAAGGTAATATCTTGATCGTTACCAAAATAAACAACACTAGTATCTGCAAGATATAAATCATTCCACTCTGCACTACTAGTTCCCTGACACAGCCTCGATACCTGCAGCTACTAATATTGCATCCGTACCTTGAGCCTCATCTGGAGCCTGAAAATTAATAGCACCTAGTATATCATTTGCAGCGATATCTGTTTCGCCTGTCTGTATAGTTAAAAGAAATGGATTATCATCACTAGTAGCTATACTCTTTAAAATTAAACCATCATCAGGATCGTGAGTAACTGTTACATCCTGGTCATCACCAAAGTAAACAACAGCACTATCAGCAAGATACAGATCACTCCACTCTAGTGAAGCTGAACCTAATGTTGCACCGTCTGATATGGCTTGCAAAGTAGGTTGATACAGTATCAACATTAGTCATTCGCATCGTACCGGCATCGTTTATAAGAATACCATCGCCACTTGCTACAGAGGTTGTACCTCTGGCAGTACCTCCATCAATTAGATTTAATTCCGCCGCCGTTGTTGTAACCGCCGTACCTGCATAAGCAAATTTACCCGCTGAAGAAACATTAAAAGTAGCATTATCTTCAATTCTTGCTACTTCCGTTCCATCGTACTGTTGAAATATAATATCTTTTGAATCAACTAAAGGCTTAATTACTACATCAGATGAACTGTTTGTAATTTGTAACATGGGAGTTCCATCATCTTCATAGGTAATACCATGAGTTGTAGAACCTGCATCTAAAGTGATACCCCCAGCCGATTCTATATTAATAGAGTCGATTCCTGTACCATCAGAAACTAAATCTAAATCACCATCAGCATTAGAATAAATGTAAGTTCCTGTATCTTGGAACATTAATTTTTCTGTGCTATTAATTAAGATATCATCTGAAAATTTAAAGTAATCTTCATCTTCCATCCAAGTAAGAACACCATCGTTTGATTCGCCATCAAAAGTAACTGCAATATCTGTACCAGCAGTACCATCACCGATAGTAATAGCCGTACCTAAAAGCTTGGTTACATCACCACCTTCAGCACTAGTACCATCGTGACTATGCCCCGTATCTGCTGCAAATGCCGTTACAAGTTGATCAAATTCATCATTAAAATGTGCTGCTTCGATAGTAGCACCATCTACAATAGTAGATGAACTTTGTCTAGTATAAGTAGCTCCCATTATCTTCTTCCTCCTGGTACTACGTCTAATTCAAACCCTCTTATTATAAAGGGATTATTTGTAGAATTATTTTGTGCTATTTTTATTGCTATTGCAAAGCCGGAACCTACCATTAGTTGCCGTAAAATGGGCGTACCAAATCCTCCATAAAAACCACTTCCATAGGCAGTAGATCCATATAAAGGTAGTCCGACTTCGCTAACGGATACTGCTGCTGGTTGAATTATATCAACATCTTCATAATCAAATCTTGCTGAAAGCTGAAAGGTCATAGTTCCTTCTGCTTCATAATTTATATTTATTCTTTTTAAAAGTTTTCTAATCCCAGGATCACCTAAAGTTAAATCGGGTGAAGTATATGTTGCAGGGATATTACCCCCATTAAAGCTATTTCCAGATTCTTGCCTATACACAAATCCATCGTCGTAACCACCGTGTAATATATATTCAGTATCACCTATAAAGTCACTAGTACAAACATAAGGTTTTATACCTCTTATATCAGCCCATTCCCAATTTAAATCTGCAGCAGATTGTCTTTTTAAAACTCCAATTAAACCGGCAGAAGCTACTTCTGCTGTTCCTGAAGATTTAGGAAAAAATAATCTATATTGAGTTTTTTCTCTTATTACTACTGATGATATATCTTCACTTGTAATTGCTGTTAGGGTACTTTGCACAGCTTTAGATATAGTTCCAAGTTCTACATCACCAATCTTTTCCGTAGCAGCAACAGTACGAATACCGTCCGGTGCTAAGAATACAACATCACCTGCTATTTCTTGAATTGAAAATCTATTTATACATCCAATATTTCTAGAGATTGGTGCAAGTTGAAAATCTGCAATAGATGTACCAGCAAGTCTAAATATAGAATTTTCACAAAAGATATATAACTGATCTCTAAAAGCTTTTAAACCTACTACTTTATCACCTACATCTATAGTACCTGCGCCATTTGCAGCAGTAAAATCATTCTCAGAAAAAGGAGCACAAAAATCTATCTGGCTAGTATTGCCCGAGTTAGCTCCTGTAAAAAATAGATGATTTCTAAATTCTTCTACAGTATGTGGATCTGCAGGTGCTCCAGTACCGCTTAATAGTGTGTAAGTACTACCATCATAAATAAAAGCTTGGTTATCACCATCTGCACCTGCTATTTTCTCTGTATTAGCCCATCTGTATTTAGTAAAATCATATCTACCAGCATCTGTTCTATTCGTTACTATACTTGTCCAACCGGAACCCGTGCTTTTTTCTAGATGCGCTCCCCTAGCACCAATAACAGAAGAACCTAAGATTTGTATTCCAAGTACAGATCCAGAACCTGACAATTCATTAGAATCAAATTTACTAAAACCATTTATTCTACGATACCCACCGGTTATGGAAGGTTCAAAATTTTCTAACTTTTTACAAGAGCCAGGGGGCATAGCCAAGACACTTGTATCTTTAATTAAACCACCTTCACAAGCTACTGGAAAAGGTTGTTGTTGGGAAGTTTGTGGCATTTATACAGCCCTTATATAATTATTAGTATTTATATTTTCTGTTCGTAATCTTTTAATACCTTCTTCGTATTCTTGTAAGCACAGAGCAGCAGCTTGATAGTCTGATCTTAAAGTATGTGCGTAGTACCTAACTCTGGAGGTTATTATATCGTGATATCTAGCTGGCAAATCTGGAGTGCTCGTATCTGCAGATAATTCTGTAGGCTCATCCCAAAAGTCAAATTTTAGATTGTAGCCACCGGTTTTAGGTACTGGGGAAATTACCAGTTCGTTATTTAAGTTTTTAGTTACAACAGAGGGTGTATCATATCTGTTAGGATCACGCTTACTATCATAAGCACTATACCTAGAGTTATATTCTTCCCAGGTTAAAAACTTTAGCTTTTTAGCTTCTTGATCTAAAGATACAGTTATAAAATCTACATGCACATTTGCACTGGCTTCATTTGAAAGAGTTACAAAAGGAGTTTGTGTAGAAGGAGTAAAAGTAGTTGTGTAGGTCTTACCCCATCCTAAGTTAGTAGTAGTAAATGATGTTGATAGATCAGCATCTTTATCTGAAGATGATCCTGCAAATACTCTTAATGTAGTTGTAGTAGCGCTAGTATCGCCCGATACAAAACGAACATTTATTCTGTAGGTTTCTCCTTCAGATAGATCAGTTTTACCATCTGCATCATATAGTTGCGTATCGATAGTACCATCATTTAGAACTACAGATCCGTTATGTTCGTTACTAAAAGCAGGAGTGCCGGAAGTAGTTGTACCTGCCGGATTGCTAGAGCGTGAAGTCCAATAACTACTGTAATCTGTAGTAACTGCAAACTCACCACCTTCTAGAACATTTCTAGGTTCTAGCATAATATTATCATATTCTACATGCCTAGAATTTACAACAGTTCCTACTGTCCTTGTAGCACCTGAAAGAACTCCTGTAATAGTCTCTGCTTCAAAAGTACCAGATATAGGTTCTACAACTATAAAACTAGTTTCAGAAACTTGTACTACGCCTACAGCAGAAGAAGTACCCCCTGTTATACGTTCATGCTTTCTAAAAGTGCCAGAACCGCCACTTATAGTAAGTTTAACCGGATGCTTGTAAGTTTCTTTACCTTGTATAAGAGCGTACTCAGCCGAGGTATAATTCCAAGGCCACTCTAGCTGATGCAGATCTATATCACGAATAGCCTTATTTATTGTATCTGCAATAAATACATGAAAAGAAGCTGTCTGACTGCTTACACTACTTGTAATAGTAGGTTCGTTCAATTCTCGCATTACGTTGTTAAATAAAGTGAGATAGTTCATTATCAATCCTTACAAGATAGGTGTAAATAATTCTTCGATAAATACAGATACATAAAAAGCATTGGCAGTAGCTGCTTGAGCTTTTAAAACATCTGTTGCATCTAAATAGATATTTAAATTATCTAATCTTAGATAATCATCAGTAGCTACTTGTTTATCATGTATCAGACTGTAAGTTGCACTAGCAGAAGTGTCTGTCCATTGCAAATTTAAATTTCTAGCACTAGAATCATAATTTGCTATGAATATTTCACGAACTATAGATACAGTTTTAGCAGGTACTGTATAAACAGTAGTTAAAGTTGTTCCTGTTAAATTAGCAGCCGCATTTACTAGCCTTACAGGTCTTTGTAGATCACTGGTCATTATCCTCGATTTCTTCTTGTTCTGGTTTATCACCTAAGATAAAACCAAATTTGTTAGCCCTTAAAAAGATTCTTATTTCAGAGATCGGACGACTCCACGCCATATGCGACACAACCGACCCCCAGCCATAAGCTGATACCATACTTGGTACTCCAACCATTTCATAAGAATTTCTAGGTGAATAAACGAATAAGGAGCCACCTGAATTACCAAATATTATAGGAGAACTGGACAAATACAATGCGTTCCCATTTTGGTCCCTCCCATATCCTGATAGTAGGCCCATAGTTGGAAAAGGGGGCTTACCTAACCCTGCTCCAACAGCATATACTGTTTGAAAAATCCAAGGACCGTCATCTTTATCTTCTGGATACAAAGTAGCTACATATGGCATTTCACGTTCTGTATCTGCTACTTGTAATAAAGCTAAATCTCTACTTTTATCGTAAGCTACAATATTAGCAACTCTACCGATAGTGCCTACTGAAGTAGAATAGTTATTGTACTCCCACAGATCAATATTTACAGGACGCCTGTTTTCCGTTTCTACATGCTCTTTTTTATCAGAGTTCCAAACTTTAGTTAACTTAACGTAGTTTTGAACTACATGCCAATTGGTTAAAACATAGCTTTCATACTCAGATTCTTCATTTTGTTTAGAATAAATAACAGTTCCAGAACCAGAACCAGTACCCACACGCACTAAAACTGTAGGATAGAGCATTTCAATATGTTCTTGTTCAGGAACAAATCCACTTTTTTTAGGATTGGCAAATGCCGTAGTTGAAGCTATTGCAATCACTGCAGACAATAAAATAGCAGAAAGTATCTTCATTTTCTACTCCTTTGAAATTGTAATTATTTTCTCTTTATCTTCTTCTAGAATAACTTTTTCCAAGTCTATTTCTAGTAACCCATCTTTTAATTTGGCGTTTCTAACTTGCATATTGGGGGCTAGGCAAAAACCTCTTTTAAAACTTCTGTTAGCAATTCCCCGCCAAGTATAATCACAATCATCTTTTTCTTGTTTATTAGCTGCGACAGTTAGTGTATTCTTTTTTATAGATATAGTCAAGTCTTCTGTAGAAAATCCTGCAACAGCCATAGATAATGTGTATGTATTATCTCCTACCTTTATTACATTATAAGGTGGGTAGGATGTTTTATTCATATTAGTAAACATTTGATCAAACATACGATCAAAACCGATGAACATTTTACTTAAATCATTCATAGTAACCTCCTAGTTATCTATACAGTACTCCTGTTACAGCAAGCACTGAATAATTGAGTTATATTTTAGGTAAACGGAAGTGCTAAAGTACCATCACCAAAAATAACACCATCGACAATCCACTTGGAATCACTTGCAGCTAAATAAGTCAAGCGACTACCTATAAAACGTCCTAGAGTGTCTCCACTTGCAACGAATTGGTGATCAGCAGCAGCAGGAGTAGACCAACCTACCGTAGCACCTGCATTGGTAGCTACATGGCTATCTACATTATCTTTGTCTACAATCCAACAACCACCTTGTAAAGTATCTGCACTTGAAGCAGCATCGATCTGCCAAGTTCCAGTAAAGGTAGTAGTTACAATGAAGTCAAAGAAATATCCTGCAGCAGCAGCAGGTAAAGTAATAGTAATACCCGCCGCACGATCTAAAGTGAAAATTTTTCCCGAATCTGCTGCAACCAAAGTCTTGGTAGAATCTGTAATAGCTTCTACAGTCCTACGAAGACCAGAGACAGTCATCAACGGAGCATTTCCAGCAGTAAAATCATAGCTGCTTGCATACTGTGGCACCTGCAAAAACCTATTATTTAGGTCAGTTGTCATAGAAACCATTAGTACATACTCCTTAGTTAAAGTTAAGGAATGGGGAGAGAACTAGCCCCTCCCCAATCCAGTTAGTTAGAATGTTACTGCTTGCAAGCTGTCAGTTTCATCTATACCCGAAATATCTGCAAGAATTGCATACACTCGAATTTTACCAGTTGAAACGTCATTTGCACCTGCGTTTACTTTGATATCAATCGTATCCGCACTGGTGACACGATTGGCAAAAGTAGTAACAGCAGTATAATCCACATGACCGTTAGTACCTGCAGCAGCGTAACCAGTACCTGTAGCATCAAAACCATCTACGAAGTCATCACCTGCAGCAAAGTCAACGTCTAGCGTAGGAGTAGTACCGTTAAGAGCAGTAATAACTTCTACACCAACATGGATAATGTACGATTCTGCCGGAATATCAATCGCTTGAATGATATCAGCAGCAGTTAGCGCACTGATACCGCCAGCCGAACAAACAGCAGCGATATCTACAGTTTTTTCAAGGACGTAAACACCCCTAGAACGAGAAGGATGTCCAGACGTACCTTGACCCGTTGTATGATCATAAGTAGCCATTTTCTATTCCCTCCTCAATCAATTAGAATGTGTTCAACGATCAAACCTTTTGACCGAATAACTTTACGCCCAAAGACATGCAATCCACGCACGATATCCGCAAAGGAATCAGGATCACGAACTACTTCAGTCTTAGCAATATGATTAGCTGTAGCAACAGCAGACATATGGCCTGACAAAACTTTATAGTAGTTACTTGTCGATGATGCAGCAAAGTTATTAGTCATATAGCAAGAAAATCCTTGGATTTTACCTGCGTGGATTTTGCCGTTACGCAAAGGTGAAGCGCTATCTCCGGTTACAGAAGCATCCATCAATTTGCTGGAAGTCTGTGCAGCCTGTTCCCAAAATTGGGGAGGGGCTAGGAACCAACGATTTTCCTCTGGCACATCGTTAGAGTTTAAACGCCTAGCATGATTAGCTAGGATATTGATCGGGTCAACTTCACCTGAAGCAAAACCAACGTCCTGTCCGGAACCATCAGAACCAACCGTAGTTCCCGCACCGGAAACCATAGCAGCAATGACATTCGTATCGAACTCGTTCTTCAATGCATAAGCACCAGAACTAGTAGCAAGGGACTCCCAATTAACATGACTTTGACGTTCCTCAATATCATCTACTTTAAAAGCAAATGCATTGCCCTGGTCAACTACCAATGTTAGTTGGTCATCTTGCAAGTCCTGTGGGCTTAGAACTGAACCACGAGCATAGGACGAGACAGTAATAGTTGGCTCTTTGATGATTTTAACCGTATCACCAAAATTCTCAATCTCTCCTGCATAGTCGGTATTTGTGATATCCTCAACAACCGAGGCTGTGCGGAAGAATTTAAGAACTTTTTGGCTATAGATAGCAGGAGCCCAATTCCCATTAGGGAGATTAGTATACCCGCCAGCACTGGAAAAAGCCATAACTTATTCCTCCTAGTTAAGGTTCTAGTCTACCGTCTCGCCTAGCTTTATCTATATCTTTTTCATACTTTTCAAACTCCCAAGGTTTCATCTTTTCTATTTCAGAAATAGTCCAGATTTTCTTATCACCCTTGGATTCTACAGTTCGTTTTGTAGTCTTAGTTACAGATTCAGCAGCCTTTGACGGTCTACCTTTTTGTTTTTTCTGATTAATACCAGCGTCCGCTTTGTAAAGATCAATTACGCGAGCGGCCCATTTATAATCTGTACCATTTTTGAGTACACCATTTGAAATACTCTCAGGCTGATCCTTTAACCATTCTGAAAACCCTTCATCAGTTTTCAACTCTAGAAAATCTGAATGTACAGAAAGTAACTCTTGCTCTGCTGTTCTTTGTATAGCTTCTTGTTCTTGTTGTCTTAGAACCTCCAGCCGTTCTTCAATAGTTTGAACTCTAGAATCAGCATTTTGCATCGAGATAGTTTCGACTATATCATAGACATCTGGATAATTTTGCTTGAACTGTTCTAACTCCTCTGCAGTCTTAGGCACTTTTACATTTTTAGAATTATTTGCCTTTAACTGTGCATTTAAAGTTTCTTGTTCTTGCTTCCACTCATTTAGCTTTCTATCATAATGAGATTTTAAATCATCGTATCTTTTTTTATAGTCATGTTCAGGTTTACTTTCTTGGTTTAGAAATCCTTCATCTTTTGGAGTAGCCTCTTGCGAGGTGTCCTCTGATTCAGGTTCTGGATCGTCTAGATGCCTTTTGTATTCCCCCTGGTATGGGGTAGGCTCGCTAACTTCACTTTCTTCAACTTTAGTAGTATCATCAGTCATAGTTCCTCCTTTGGGGCCAGCTTCGCTGGGTAGCCTCTGCAGGTTGTTGAAAGACGGGGCCGTTTACACAGGTAGCCGTCCTAGTCTATTTTCATCGGGAGACATATAAGGAGATTCAGGTACTCCTAAAGTACCCCTTATTATATCACTCTCTTCTAGTCCTTCTCTGTATTGTTGTTCTGAATAATCTTCTTCTGGTAAATTTACAAATACTGTGTCTGAAGTGTTCGCAGGAGCTTGCTCTACTGCTACAGATACAAATCCTCTATTTGAAAGATGATCTGGTGCAACTCTTAAAGATTTTTTTAATCTTTCTGCTACTTTTTTTGCTCTTTTTGGAGTTTGCTCTTTATACCAATCAGAATCTAAAGCTTCCTCATACGCTTTTTCACTATCTCCTACAGTTATAGATGCTAGCATATTTGTAAATCCTCTAACTCCTGTACCTTTTTTATAATTTGGCTGTCCTTTTTTACCTACAGGATCTTTACCTTCGCCCATTTGATATACCATTTCAGCAATAGGTAATACAGCATTATGAGTATCTGAGCCTAGTATTTTTTTAGCGGATTTAATAGCTTTTTTCCAACGCTTCATTGCTTCTTTATCAATTTCTTGTTTACTTTTTCTATCTCCTACTTTAGCATTTTTATCTGCTTTAACTCCAGGGCCAAAGGTTACATATCCTTCAGTATCCTTATAGGCTATATATTCTTTTTTATCTTTATCATATTTTTTTGAATTTTCTTCTGCTGTTGCACTAAATTCTTCAGGTATTACAAATTCTGTAAAATACTTTTCTACTTTACCACCCTCATTATAACCCCCCCGATCAAGCTGATCTACAAACGGTTTACCCGCATCGTTCATTTTATTTAATTTTTTGTAGCCTATTTTTTTAGCAGCAGGTGCAGATACTTTATATTCACCATTAGATACATTTATACCTTGCGATCCAGTAACAGGATTTCCAAATTGATTAAACCCGGAAGTTTGCTGTTGCTGCTGTACCATATCATCAAGTTTCTTAGCACCTCCTGCCATCTGTACAGCAGGGGCATTTATAATGAATGCGTTATCTTCAGCTTGCATTGGAATACTATCGCTAGTAGGACCGCCCTCTCCTTGTATAAGACCGGACCTATTTATCTGAGGAACTTGCCCTCCTACTTGCATATTACGATTTTCCCGCTCGAACTTCATCATATCTAGTTCTATTACTTTGTGGAGATTTTCTTCAGCTTGTCTTGCTTGCTCTCGGGTTTCATAAGATGGAAAATTCTCTAATCCAACTTCTAAAGCACGATTTAAAGCATCATTAAATTCTAAAGTCTTTCTAGACTCTGAATCGTATCCAGGGATCATGTATATTCTACCATCTTCTGCTTCAAATGTCATGCTATACAAAGTTGTAATAGAACCGTCTTCATTTCGTAAAAATTTATTATTAAATAGATTATCTCTGTGGTAATCTAGTAAACTTTGTTCTTGTGGACTGAATGAATCTAAAGGTTTTTCTGACAGTACTTGTGCAGGTTCGGGCAGGGCTTGGATATTTACAGCATTCGGATCAGGGGCGACAAATGCAGGTTCTTCAACTGGAGTAGCCTCACCAGGAGCAGCATCTGCTTCAACAGGAGCAGCTACAAAAGGCTGTTCATTTGTACGACGAACAGGTGTTGGTGGTCTATCTGCTATTAGTTGGGCCGTTTCTCCAGCAGACCATTCTCTGCTACGATCTGCTTCAGCTTGTTCTGCTTCTTGCTTGCGGATTGCAGCCCAATCTACAAGGTAATTTTTCTACTGTAACTGCTGGTCGAGCAGCCCTTGCCATTGTAGATACAGGTTCAGCTTCTAGATCTAGCTGCTGCCCTTTTGTTTGTTTTGCAAAAAGTTCACTGGTTCTTTGATCGTCTTTTGCAGGTTCTGGTCGAGCAAATTGGGATTGGTAGATAGAATCTAAAATAGAACCGCGATTATTCCAGTTTCTCTTTTTATTTAATTGCTGTGCGCCCCTAGGATCTGCTAGCATTGCTATTTCATAAGGTTTTATAATTCCTAGATTAATATCTAGATCGTCCATATTTGAAATTACATGCCTACTTTTATCGTTTAGATCTACTACACCTAGAAATTGCCCTTCCTTGCTACGCAACACCTTTACATTTGAAGTATCGTTTGTTATACTATTTACTATAGCCTTTTCAAGCCCGGAAAGGTTATTACCCGGAGTTAAAGTAACTCTATCACCTTGTTGGTAATTTTGCCGGATACTATTCATTTGTTGCGCTACATTTGGCACTGTTGTCTCCTATTCGATTTATTTTATATTTTAATTATTGATGAAACTGGGAACTTTTCCGCCGTGCTTTTTTTGACCTGGAGCGCCACCGAATGTTGGTGCTGTTGATGCAGCCATTCCTCCGAATGTTGGTGCTGCTTGAGCACTAATAGCTGCTGGACCAACGGGATCGCCTGGGGGTTGCCCACCACCTGTAGAACCTATATTTCCTCCATGTGGACTTACGTTACCAGTACCCACAGTTCCCATAGAAGTTAATCCTGGTGGCATACTTTTGCTAATAAAACCCTTTCCTGTAGGATCGCCATCTTTACCAAATCCTCCGTAAGGACCGGATAGATCTACCTTTCCATACTGACTCATCATATCGGTTATAGCTTTGTCCCTTGTAACTACTCCCGTTACAGGATCTACAAAACCTGTTACATCTTCAGGACGAAAATTAAGG
>LULS01000228.1_pt1 | contig 21160 bp, 27 predicted proteins | sample 728101 | NCBI WGS metagenome assembly LULS01 (sample SAMN03860283, study PRJNA289734) | marine metagenome | biome: seawater column; feature: ocean; material: water; isolation source: Red Sea water column Station 108 - depth 200m | place: Saudi Arabia: Red Sea | collected 2011-10-15 | depth 200 m | reverse complement strand
ACGTAACACATCACCTGCATCAATAACGGTTAATCTATCAGAACCTGTGTCTGGAATTCCTATTAGATGATGATGCATTGCTACTATCTTTAGTTTACCTTCATATTTTTTCAATGTGCGTTCAAGCCACAAATTTTGATGATGGCCAACTTCGCCTTCATCGCGATCTGGTCTAGCTGAGCCAAGTGTTACAAGCACAACATCATCACCCAACTCATTTTCTGTTTTAAAAGGAAAATATTTCTTGAATAGTAAATACCCAGTGTTTCTATAATCATGATTACCACTAATTGCAATTATTTTTTCAACATTGATTTGTGAAACCATTTTTTTGCATTTCTCATATTGTTCAATTAATCCCTCATTAGTAAGATCTCTCGAAATTGTGCCCCAACATGGATATCTGATAATTGGACAATCTCCATATTTTAAAAAATTAATCTCATATGTTTAAACAGTTAGTGTAATACAATTTCGACAAATTAAGAAATTTCAAGGTACGATTAAATAATTAAAAATTAGAACTATTGCATTGACGAAAAAAGCAGCAGTAATCAAGGGTGATGGAACAGGACCTGAGCTTGTTAATGCAATGCTTCATGTCTTAAAGGAATGCAATACTCAAACTGAACTAGTTTTATGTGAAGCAGGTTCTGAACAGTGGGAAAAACATGGCGGTCAGACATACATTCCTGAGGAAACTCAAAAAATTATGGAGGAAAGTGATGCCTGCTACAAAGGACCTACAACTACTATTCCTTCTCCAAATGCACCAAGAAGTGTTGCAGTTTCGACCAGGCAAAAATTTGAGCTATATGCAAATGTAAGACCAATTAAGACACATAACAGATTATCACCAGATAAAAAATTAGACTTTGTATGCTTTAGAGAAGCAACCGAGGGACTTTATGCTGGAATTGAATTTAATATATCTGATGACTCTGCAATTGCAATTAGAAAAACTACAAGAAAAGGCTGCAAAAGAATTGTTGATGCCGCTTTTGATTGGGCTAAAAAAAATAATTTGTCCAAAGTTACAGCAATTACAAAAAGAAACATACTAAAGAGAACTGATGGAATTTTCTGGGGAGAAGTAGAACGCGCTGCAAAAGAGAATCCTGGAATTGAGATTGAAGAATATTACATTGAGATCGAAGAGTATTACATTGATAATATGACACAGCAACTGGTTAAAAATCCAGAGAGATTCAACAATTCTGTTTTAATTAGCACAAACTTGTTTATGGATATTATTTCGGAGTGTGCATCAGGCAGTATTGGCTCCATTGGAAATGTGTACTCTGCAAACATGGGAGACAATTATGCAATGTTTGAGCCAGCACATGGCAGTGCTCCAAAATACAAAGGAATGGACAAGGTAAACCCGACCGCAACTATACTTGCTGGTGGCTGGATGGCTGAATATTTAGGCGAGCCTGAGATAAGTGATGCAGTGTTTGCAGCAACAGATGATGTAATCAATGAGGGAAAATATGTCACATATGATATTGGCGGTAATGCAAAGACCAGTGAGATGGCTGACGCAGTTGCAAAGATTGCAGCTGAAAAACTACGAAAGTAATTTTTTTGCTTCTATAATTATCAACTCTTCAAAAAATAACTTCTTTTTTGCAACAATACTTACTTTGAAACCTTGCAATTCAGTATAATCAATTAATTTTTTAAAGTTGGATAACGATGATGTTACATAGACTAATTTTCCACCAGGTATTAATCGTGATTTAACTGAATTGATGATTTTCATTGGAATCTCTAATCCTTCATTTCCACCATCAGTACTCACATCCATTATCTCATCAGTGCTGAGATAAGGAAGGTTACAAATTACCAATTCAAACTTATAGTTGAGAGCATCTGCGCCATTACAACATACAGAGTTTAATGTGGGATATCTTCGTTTTTTTAAAACATTAAAACTTAGATCTGTTGCAACCACAAAAGAAAATGATGTTGCTAAAATATTTGCTAAGTAGCCAGATCCAGTACCTACATCTAATGCAGACTTACCATCTACATTCTTAATATAATCAGCTAAAAAGAACGTATCCTCAGATGGAGGATATGGTTCAGCTTCTAACAATTTTTTGTGCAATCTTAATTATTTCATCTCCTGATAATTCATCTAGACGTTTTTTTGAGGTAGAACTAATACCAAATTGTCTTAAAATATTTTGAATGGTTTTGCGCCTGTATGAAAAAATACAATTTACAGTGGAAATAAGCACTTTTGAAAGTACTTTCTTTTGTTTTAGCAAAATTATAACCGAATCTACTTTTGGCATTGGAGAGAAGTTTGATTTTTTAACATTCAGCAGTAATTTTATTTCAAACCCATAATTTGCTAGAATTGATATAGCTTTATGGTCTTGAGTAGAAATTAATTTTTCAGCAAATTCTTTTTGCACCATTATTACTGAACGTAAAAATTTTTTTTGGAGTAACCATTCTATGGCTAATCTACTCTTTGAAAAAGGGAGATTTGAAATAAAAACGGAAAAACTATGATCTGAGGTAAATCCATCACCATGTTCTAAAACCAGATTTTTCATATCAGAAAATTTTGATTTGGCAAAAAGATGTAATTTTTTGTCAGTTTCTATCGATATTACTTTTTTTGAATTTTTGCATAAATATGGTACTAATATTCCCTGACCAGTTCCAATTTCAAGAATAACATCATTTTTTGTAATCTTTGCAAATGAGGCAATTGATTTTGCAATGTTAGTTGAATTTAGAAAGTGTTGCCCCAGATTTTTACGCTTTTTCATCGCTTAACAAAGAGATTCATTCTTGTTTCACCTGAAATCTCTTCTAGAATTCTTTTTGATATGTGTTTTATTGGTTCTTTCAACTTTGTACGACTTTCTATGTCCGAGAAACTTTCAAATGGTTTTTTCTCTCTTTCCTGAATTATAATATGCATGTATGTCTTTCCAATGCCAGGAATTAATTCAAGTGCATGGATTCTAGGAGTAAGAGACTGTGCATTATTTAGATAATCTACAAATCTTTTTTCATTTTTTATAATAATAGATTCAACAACTCCAGGAATCTCACTTTGTGCAGAATCAGAAATTTTTGTGTAGTCAATTTTGCCTAATACTGATTGTACTTTTGTTCTTCCCTCTTTTCCAATGTATATTCTCTCACCAACATCAAAAGTTGAATTTTCTAACCCAAGTATTTCTAACAGTGTAAGCCTGTCTTCACCAATTGCGGTTACAATTATTCCTATCCTTCCTCGGACAGTGGATGAATGGCCACGTGATTTAAAATCTAATACGTAAGCATATTCCTCAAATTTTCGTAACTGGGTATGTATACCCTCCAAAATAATTTCACCGAAAAATTATGAGTATCCCTTAATTATTTTAAGTATTTTTTCAAGAGTTTCAGATAAAATTAGTTTTTTCCACCCAAAAGTAAATGAACGTAGTTCAGGTAATGATGTAGGGCAAATATTGATAAGTTCAACTGCCTCTGCCTCAGTCAATCCACATTCTTTAACTAGTTCCTGTTTCATTTTTACTGCATCCTTAGGATCAATCTTTACAAATTTTGATACATAATCATATGTCCAACGCTGAATTTGATCGAGTGATTCAGGATCTTGTTTATCTAAAATTTCCTTTACCTCAGGCAATGATACCATACGTTTTTTGATTACTTCTTCCATAAGTTAAACACCAAACGGTTTGATATGGTCGAATCTAGTGATTAAGGTTTTCGATTTATCACCTAATTTAATATCAAGAATTACACTTCGTCTTCTAACCTGAGTTACAGTACCAACTTTTCCATGATATCGCTTATGTGGTAACCCTTTATGCTGTCTTGGATCAATAATTACCAAAGCCTTATCACCCTCATTATATTCACGAAGTAAAAATGAAACACCTCTAGGAGCGTTCTTTGTCATAACTGACCTAGATTTGTATCTAAATCCATGAGAACGGCCACCTGGTTTTTTAGTAGTCATGCTAGGAATATGACTCTGAAACCCTTATTTTAATACTTACTCAGAATCTTCAGTTTTACTATCTACATCAACACTAGAATCACTTTTTGATTCAGTCTTTGTTTCAGGTTCTACTTTTGGTTCTACTTTTGGTGATTTTGTAGATTTGGTAGATTTCTTCTTTGTATCTGAATCTGGGTCAGTTACGCCAGCCTCACTTAGAGCAAAGATAACTTCTTGTTCTGGGTGATGTGGACTGTCTACCATTCGTGCTATTCTTTTTTTGCCCGATTTCTTAAAGTAAATTCTGTATGTACTTGTGTGAGCAACTACATTACCACCTATTGGGCGTGTTGGATCTCCAAAGAATGTGTCAGGTGATGCCATTACTTGGTTGGTAGCTAGTGCAGCACAGTTGTATGTCTCTGCAATTCTAACTACCAAATGAACAAATTTATTTAGTCTTTGTTGACGCTCTGAAAGTGTTCCTCTACCTAGATATTCCGACCTAAATAGACCTACCGCAGAATCAACCACAAGTAATTTTATGTTATTTTCTTGAATCATTTGGCTTGCCTCTTCCAGAATTAACGTTTGGTGGGCACTGTTGTACGCTCTTGCTACAATGATCTTATCAAGAACTTTTTCTGGATCCATACCATTTATTTTTGCAATAGTTACAATTCTTTCTGGTCTGAAAGTGTTTTCAGTGTCAATGTATAGTACTGTTCCCTCTAATCCACCTTCCTCTTTTGGTTTTTGAACATTTACACACATTGTATGACAGAATTGTGTTTTTCCAGATCCAAATTCACCATAAACTTCAGTTAATGCTTGTGTTTCGAGACCACCATCAAGTAGCAAATCAAGGCACTCTGTTCCGGTAGTAATTTTACCAATTTCTTGTCGTCTTTTGTATATTTCTGAAGCAGTTACAAAGTCCTTAGAGAGCATTCCTCCCTCAACTAGTGCTTGTCTTGCCTTTTCTACAATATTTCCAGCTGCTTCTTTGTCCATACCAGTAATTTCTGCTAGCTCTACTGGACCTCGTACTATCAAATCCATAATGTTATGTATTCCAGCATCACTCAGTTTTTTTGTCGTTACTGGACCTACCCCAGCCAAACTATCTAATCTCAAATCTTCCATACCGTAATGTACGGTACCTGATTAATAAAAGTATTCATTGATTTTATTGAGCCTAAAGTCAAAATCGCTAAAATTGATAATTAACGACGCCTTCGTCTTTGTCCAGGTTTGTTTTGACCGGGAAACCTAGACAAAATAAATCGTTTCTTAAAATTACTTTTGTTTCTAAGACTGGAAGAAGTACCTGAACGCTTACGTCCCTCTACTTTAGGTGTTTGACCCCTAACTTTTCCTGCTTTGGTAAGCGAACCGTGTGTTGCCATGATAGTTGGATGAAATTATTGAATTTATGTATTTGGAATATCAGTTACCAGTATTGTACCTTGATCTTATCAATAACTCTTTCAAACTTAGGACCTCTTTTTCTTGCAAATTTTTCCATTGCACCAAGTGGAATACCACCTAAAGTTCTGGCAAGACCATTAAATGCGGTTCTTCTAAAAGAACCACGTTGACCAGTTTTGGTCATAAACTTCTTGATCCCATATTTGAAATTATGCTGCCAAGTCTTATACATTACACCTAGTTGAGTTGGATCATTACCGGCGCCTATATCATAAAATTCTGATTTCTCAAGAAGTCCTATGGGAACAAATGTCAGTGGAGTAGCTGTAAACATAGAGTCAGGCTGTTCTTGTTCAAGCTCGCTAATTAATCTGATAGTTTCCCAACCATCTTCCGGTGTTTCATCATTATCAAGACCCATGATTAACGTAAATGCAGGTATCCAATAATTCTCGTTTAAAGTTTTAACAGCCTCTTTGACAACCCAATGCCATTCCTCTGGCTTATATGGTGATAATTTTCTATCTGCATATTTTTCAATCAGCCTAATGCTTCCAGTTTCAAACCCACATTGAATTCCTGTCATATTATCTGGGCCTGCATTAGTTATTTTTGATAAGTTAGGAATCAATCTCTCGTCTGCAATTGCACCTGCTAATGTTCCATGAGTTGGGTTTGTATGTTTAACGCCAGTAGACATAATTGCCGTGAACAATTCCTCAAGAGCCTCACGGTTTGGTTCCATATTTTTTGTAGTAGTAGGATCCAGCCCATAAACGAAAATATCATCACTATGAACCCATGCTCTATCAATACCAGCTTTCTTTATGTTCACTTCAATTTCTTTTTTCACTTTTTCTGGAGAATAATATCTTAATGATCTTAATGTAACATCACAAAACTTACAGCCTCTTCCACAACCACGCATCACCTCTATCATACCATGCATAGATGGTTCAACAATTTCTGGAATATCATCTAGATCTGGTCTATCCCAAAAGTTAACAAATCTTCCATGATGCATTTTGTTATCACGTTTAAATTCTTTAATGTTAACTTGGAAATCCTTTCTTTTTCTGAAAGGATCCATATTTTCAAATTGACCATCGATTAGATAGTTAAAGAAATCACCAGCATGTCCGTCTATCTCCGGAGCAATTCCACCGAGTTCTCCCTCTAAAATTGCATATAGACCATATTCTTCAATTTGTTCAGGTGCATAGTTGTACTGCCAAGTACCAGAACCACCTGCAATAACTTTTGCATGACTACCATTTTTTTTCTTTGCCGCGTTGATTCGCCTATGAAGGTCACGACAATAAAACTCATCATAAGACATCTGTCTCCTTCCATATGTGAATGTCATAGTTACTGGTCCCATTCCAAGTGGGTCCATTTCATGAGTTCCAACAACCTCAGTTTCAGGTCCAATGAATTTTTCAACATAATCAGGGTGGGCAACTACAACATCCTCACGCTTAAAACCATCACGAAGTAGTCCAGCCTCTACTTTGCGCAAACCATATGGAGCATACTTTGCCACACCGTTAGTATGAGGTGAAGAATTACAGATAAAATCAAACAAGATTTTTGGCGTTACTTGGTTTCCTAAAATTCATTCCGCTAACGATGGATTCTACTTATTTATTTTAAATCTTTTCAGATTGAATATTCTATATTTTTTCCAATATTCCTGATTTTGTCCTAAAATAGTGCCCAAATTCATCATTTTCCATTAAGTAGTCTCCGGCAAAAATAGTACCATCTCTACACACCAAATCTTCATTGATACAACAACTTCCACATATACCGACACCACACTTCATCATGCGTTCAAGGCTTGCTTGAACGAAGATCTGGTTTGATACTGCTAACTTTACTGTCTTATACATCATTAATTCTGGTCCGCAAGTGTAGACCGCATCAAAGCTGCTCTTTTCAAGTAATTCTTCCAAAGCATCTGTAACAAACCCTTTTTTTCCATATGTTCCATCTTCCGTAACTGGTATGACTTGATGTTCATTTTTTTCAAGTAGTTTATTTGCCAAGTCCTCGAAGAATATTTCTTCCTTTGTCTGGGCACCCATTAACAATGTAATATCATGTGACGGTTTACAAAAAGTTATCAAGCGCAATAAGGGAACCAAACCTGTTCCTCCACCAATTAACAATAGTTTTCCATCTTTAATATCAAAGCAGTTTCCATATGGACCACGTACACCAATGTAATCACCTACGGTAAGATTATACATTGCAGTTGATGATTCTCCACGTTTTCTAACTGTAAATGCAGCTTTATCTTTTTCTTGTGTAATCATTACACTCATAGGCAATTCATTAACACCCGGAATCCACACCATTGCAAATTGACCAGGAAGAACACCAGATAATACTTCATCAGAAAAGACTAATGTTCGAACAGTTGGTGTTTCATCAATAATTTTTTCAATAGTACACATATGGTGACTGTTAGGATCTCTTTGCTTTCCCAACCATTTCACCTATACTTGAAAATCCTTTTTGTTCCATATAATTTTGAATTCCACTGTTTATCTCTGCAAAAACTTCTGCCCAATGTTCACCTAACACACTTCCAAATTGTACAGCAGACGCACCTGCAAGAATAAATTCTACAGCATCTTCCCATGTAGAAATACCACCACATCCAATTATTGGAATATTAAACTTGGATGAAATTTCATAAACACATCTTACAGCGATTGGTTTAATCGGAGTTCCAGAGAGACCTCCAATTTTGTTGCTGAGAATTGGTTTCTTAGTTTCAACATCTATTGCCATTGCACGAATTGTATTAATTGCGGTGATTCCATCAGCGCCTGCTTCAGCAGATCTTCTACTGAACCAACTAAACTAACAATTATTGGAACCTCATTGTTTGAAGAAATCATTTTGGCAAAATTACCGGCGCCTGGATTTGATAATCCTACTGCATTTAGCCATCCACCTCCTTTTACACTAAAAATTGTAGGATTCGCATAACCATCCCAGGGCTCCTTGCTTAATGATTTAGTAACAACAGCACCAGCACCAGCACGATACAGACGTTCAAAAACATTAAGAGAAATTCCTAAAATGCCAGAAGCAAGAATGGTAGGTCTTTCCAAAGTAAGTGCTCCTATTGAAGTTGAGATACTAGGCTTCACTTTGAATACTATGATTACATTCTCATATAACAGTTGATTATCAAACCTAATTGTTAACTTTTTAATGAGGAGTTGATGTCATATTTTGTTATGCATTCAGTCATACTCACAGAGTTAGGAATTGCAGTTTTTGATGAACAAAAATGTTTGAAAACATTTCCTTTTGAAAATCCAGCAGAAGATTTTGTATTCGTTAAAAAAGGAAAGTCAAGACTTAGTGATCTTGGAAAATTTCTTACAAATTTTGAAGCAATATCTGTCAACGATCGTGCAATGCTAGATATTTTGAAAAAAAAATCTATAGAAGCACAATTAATGAGCGATCAACAAACTGATAAAATACAATCATCAAAAACTAAAATTTTAGTAGATTCAGGATTTGCTGAAGATGAAAATGATGCAATGGAAAAATTACGTGAATTTGCAATACAACTTTCATCTTCTAAAGTTTCTGAAGTTTCAGAGAGTACTGACTTACATATTATTCAAGCAATTAATACACTTGATGAAACTGACAAGATAATTAACAATATTAGCTCAAGATTACGAGAATGGTATGGTTTACACTTTCCAGAGCTTGATAATCTAATTGATAGTATAAATGGATATTCGCAAATAGTTCTCTCAGGAAAACGAGAAAACATTTCAAAAAAAGATTTTGAAAAAGCAGGATTTCCTGAATCTAAAGTGGAAATGCTTTCGTTGGTTAAAGAAAAAAGCAGAGGAGGAAAAATTACAGATAAAAATCTTACAATCGTACAAACCCTGGCTAATCAAATTTTGGAGCTTTTTGATCTTAGAAATTCTATTGAAGAGCATGTTAATGAGCAAATGAAAGAAGAAGCACCAAACATTTCTGCAATTCTTGGAACAGCAGTAGGAGCTAGAATTTTGTCACGTGCTGGAAGTTTAAAGAAATTGGCAAGCATGCCAGCAAGTACAATTCAAGTTTTAGGAGCGGAAAAAGCATTGTTTCGTTCTCTAAAGACTGGCTCAAATCCACCTAAACATGGAATTCTTTTCCAGCATGCAATTGTACACGCTGCACCTAGATGGCAGAGGGGAAAGATGGCAAGAACAATTGCTGCAAAGGCAGCAATTGCCAGAACCTCCTGTAAAGAAAGAATTAAAATCTGAACCAACTGTAAAAAGAAAAAAATCTGGGCGATTTATGAAGAGAAAACGAAAGAATTTTGGAAGATAGACAAAATATTTTCTGGTTTCAGGTAGAAGGAGAAAAAAAATTAGCGACTGAAAACTTGATTCCTGGAAACCAGGTTTACAACGAAAAATTAGTTAAAATCAAAGGAACCGAATATAGAATTTGGAATCCATTTAGAAGTAAGCTAGCAGCTACCATAATGAATGGTTTGAAGGATTTTCCCTTCATGCAAAAATCTAGTGTGCTATATCTTGGTGTATCAACTGGCACAACAATCAGTCATATCTCAGATATTGTTGGGCAAAATGGAATTATCTTTGGGGTAGAACATACAAGTAGAGTTGCTAGAGATTTTTTAGATAGAGTAGCTTCGCACAGAAAAAACATAATACCAATCATCCAAGATGCAAGAAAACCACAAGAATATTTTTCAGTTTTTAAGAAAGTTGATGTTACATATGTAGACATTGCTCAACCTGATCAAACTGACATAGCAATTGATAACTGTAAAATATATCTGAAGTCTAATGGTTATTTATTCTTGGTAATAAAAACTAGAAGCATAGATGTTACAAAAGACCCAAAGAAAATTATTTCAAATGAAATAAAAAAACTAGAGCCACTTTTTGAAATTAAACAGATAATTAATTTACAACCATATGACAAGGATCATGCAATTGTAATAGCAGTATTCCTAGGATAGATTTCTTTTTTTCATCAAAATTTGTACCGGCTTCCAGCTTTTTCGTAAATAAGAAGGAATTTTCTTTTGTTTTATTGATTTTTTTACAAAATATTTAGTTTTTGGATCTGATGGATAACCGCTACCTATATCATCTTTTTTCTTCAATCTAGAAATTGACATATCACGGGCAACTTTTGCAAGAATTGATGCAGCAGAAACTACGACAAATTTACTGTCTGCATGGTGATATGATCTTATTTTAGAATGTGAAACATCTTCCGAAATTTCTTTCCCAAATCGTTTAGCATTTACATCACATGAATCAACAAAAGCAATTGAAGGAGAAAGTTTTGATATTACTTTAGCCATATACTTTGCTTCTAGATGGTTAAGTGCGTGATTGAAAACACTTTTGTCAATTGTTCTAGGGGGAATTTTTACAATGTAATAATCATCTACAATGCTAATGATTTTTTTATAAAGTAGTTTTCTGACTGGCGGTGTTAGTTTCTTAGAATCACGAACACCTTGTTTTTTTAATAGATTAATTTTTGATTTATTTATTACAATTCCGGCAATAACTAAAGGGCCTAAAGCAGAACCCCTTCCTGCTTCATCTACTCCGCAAACACGCATGAAATTTTTCATTTTTTCGAGTATTAACCATTATAGGTAAAAAGAATTCAAGGAATCTATTGCAAATGACAGAAGAAAAAATTATTGAGATTATGGAAGGTACTACGAAAATTCTTGTCACAGAAAAATCAATCAAAGAAAAAGTTCCCCCAAAAGAACCCGTATTTTTTAATCCTGTAGCTAAACTGAATAGAGACTTCTCCATTTTGGCATATTCAGCATTTTGGAAAAATTTTGATAAACCTAAGATATTTCTAGATGGACTAACAGGAGTTGGTGCAAGGTCACTAAGGGTTGCAAACGAAATACCTAACGTTGAAAAGGTGATTGCTAACGATGTCAATTCAAAAGCATTAACAATTACTCAAAATTCTGCAAAATTGAATAAAATATCAAACTTGAAAGTTTCTGAAAACGAGGCATGTCGTTTTTTTAGCTTATTTTCAAAGAAGGGTGATAGAGGGTCAATTGTAGATATTGATCCATTTGGTTCTCCAACAAAATACTTTGATTGTGCAATAAGAGCTACTATGCATAGTGGGTTATTATCAATAACTGCAACAGATTTGCAGGTTTTACATGGATTAGCAAAAAAGGCTTGTCAAAGAAAATACTATGGAGTACCCATTAAAACAGAATATTCCAATGAGATTGCAATTAGGCTGATTTTAGGTTGCCTTAACTTTGTAGCTGGAAGACTGAATATTCAGATTATCCCCAAATTTGTAGAAAATGATATGCATTACTATAGAGTGTATACAAAAATATTAACAAAAAAAGACCAAGATAATAATTTGGGTTATATTTCACATTGTTTCCATTGTGATAACAGAGTAATTGGAAAAGAAATTACAGAAAATTGTATCGTGTGTAAAAGTAAATTACATTCTGCAGGACCATTGTGGATAGGACAACTGTTTGATAAAAAATTCATTAGTAATATGATGGAAGAGATTCCAAAATTTGTGGTGGCAAGTAAATGTAGGAAAATCTTAGAGAAATGTGAGTTGGAGGCAGAAATGCCTGTAACGTATTATACTCTTGATTATATTGCTTCCAAAATGAAAAGATCTCCATTAAAAATAAAAAATGCAATAAAAAAACTACAGGATGCAGGATTTATTGCAAGCCCAACCTCATTAAATCCAACAGGATTTAGAACTGACTGTAATATTGATGATATAAAAAAAATATTTGAAAATTAGCCTAGATATCCAAGACATATACAATATAATTCACTACTTGGTTTCCTACTTGCTTTTGGTTTTGTTAACTTCACCCTATGGAATTTTTTTTTCATATAGTGATAAAATTCGTTTGAAAATTCACCGTCAAAAACTTTAAAAAGTGAATTGCCTTTTTTTTCAAGAACTTGTTCCATAATTTTTACAGCTGAATAGTTTAATGAGATTTGACTAGCGTGATCGACAGACCAGTTTCCAGTAACCTGTGGCGAAAGATCACAGATTACTGTATTTACTTTTTCTACAAAAAAATCAAAAATATCTCTAACAATGTTATCATCGTCTATACTTGCCCGTAGAATAAATGTACCTGGGATTTCCTCTACATATGCTCTATCAATTCCCATAACTTTTCCTTTATTACCTACAATTTTGGCTGCAACTTGCATCCATCCTCCAGGCGCACAACCTAAATCTAAAACAAAATGACCAGCGCCAATTATACGATATGATTTATTGAGTTCTTTTAGTTTGTAAGAAGCTCTGCTTCTATAGCCTTGCTCGTGCGCCAGTTTTCTATAATGATCTTTTTTTGCATCAATTAGTTTCATGTCTTTTTTTAGTTTTTAATTCTGTCAAAACCCAATCTTCAATGTACACACAAGTTTTTGGGCTTATTTCACCATCTGTTGAACATTTACCTTCTACTGGACAGACTAAACATGGAGCATTTTCAATAGATATTGTGCTTATAGGTATTTTCTTAATTAAGAGTAGGTAAGTCCATCTCCCATTTTCTAAAATTTTTTCTCTCGTGATATTTCCCAGTTTTTCTAATTTTAATGCCAAGCGAGAACCATCCCTACTTGAAAGTTTTAACTTTCTCCAAAGAATGTTTTGAAGTATTCCCTTAGTTGCATAGCTAGCAATCATTTCAGTAACCTTATTGACCAATTTATCCATATCAGTTTTGTCTATTGCAAAATTCTTAATTTCATCTTCAGTAAGTTGTTCTTCTAATTCTTCTTTTTTGCTTCTTTCTTTTTAGCCTCTATCTTCTTTTTTGCTTCTTTCTTTTTAGCCTCTATCTTCTTTTTTGCTTCTTTCTTTTTAGCCTCTATCTTCTTTTTTGCTTCTTTCTTTTTGGGTTGAGCTTTAACTGAAAGTTTTAACTTCTTATTTCGTGATGCTAATTCTGCCTTTGCATCTTCAAGTTCCTTTTTGAGTTTAGCAGCAGATATTATTTCTTTTTTTACCATAAAATCACTATTATTTTCCCAGTCTCTCAACCCTTATTATCTATTTTGAGAGTTGGTTGTTGAAGTTACTTTGACGAATAAGTTAAATCAAAGTCGAGCAAAGACGCACTAAGTTGCGCCTTAGAAAATTTAGAGTTAGAGCTTTTCGTTGTATTCATGATTCAGGAGATATCACAGTTGGAGATTTAGCTGCATTTGTTGGAAGAAATGAAAGCGGTAAGACCACAATTCTTCAAGCATTAACATTACTGAATAAAGATGAAATAGCTTCGGATCTTGATTTGTGCGATGAAATGGTTGAAGAGCTCAAATCAGAAGTCAAGCTTGCTGAAGGTGAATTTGAACTAAATAAAAATGAAATAAACATGGTTAAAGAGAAATTTCCTAGCATAGATCTTAGTAAAATAAAAATTTTTAGAACCAACAAGGAACAGGAAATACAATATGATTTGGGCGATATTAAATTTGAACAAGAAGAAAATACAGGTTTGAGATCTTGGAAAAATCTCTCTGTAGGTTTGTTAGATTTTGTTGATACAATTCCAAATCACATAAGACAAAAATTAGATACAAGGTTTTTTGAAGGCCGTGCACCAAATAATAAAGAAATTTTCAAAACAAACCTAATTGCGTTTAATAATAATATACTTGATATAGCATCTCAAGAACACCAAGTAACTTCTGATTGGAAAGAGTTCTATGATAAAATAATGGGAGATTTTGATAATATTTTAATAAATAGTATAGAAAGAATCGAATTAGAAAAATTCCTTAAAGATAACTTGCACCCACGTTTTGTTTATTTTTCTGATTATAAGAAAATTCTAGGAAACATAAATCTAAATGAATATCTTATGAGCCCTACAGGCTCTGAAGCAGGTGGTATTGAATATCTAGAAGAATTTGACAGAAGTGAAACTGTAAGAAATCTATTATATCTAGCTGAGTTAGAATTAAAAGAATTAGAAGAATGTCAAAATAGCCCATCAAAGTTAATTAAATTACTAAACACAGCAAGTAGAAAACTTACTGATAGATTAAATCCTTCATGGAAAGGTGAACCAATTCATGTAGAATTAAGATTTAATCCAGGAAATATTTTGAGTGTGGTAATTTCAGATGTTCATAAGGATGGAATGATAACCAATACAGGTCTGTTAAATAGAAGAGCAGAAGGCTTCAAATGGACATTCTCATTTATAGTAAATTTTGCAGCTGAAACACAAAAAGCAGAATTAAAAGAGGCAATCTTATTGCTTGATGAGCCTGCTAGGAACTTACATCCAACGCAACAGCTAGGAATAGCTGACTTGTTGAAGAATCTTGCAGGATCAAATCAAGTACTATATGCCACACATTCACCGTTCATGATTTTTGATTATACTCCTGGGAATCTTCTTGTTGTAGAACTTGACAGGAAAAAACATCTAAGTAGGATTTTTTATGATTACTGGAAAGCAGATGATGCAACTCTCACACCAATTCTTTATGGACTGTCAAAGGGATTAGTTGACTCGATTATTCATAGAGAGATTGGTATTAACTCACGCCCAGTTATCATAGTAGAAACTATGTCTGATACAATGTATCTTAATGCATTTGACAAATTCCTTCAGGATCCAAACATATCAATGAACCCTCTAAATGTTGTACCTACACACAATAAAAATTCAGTATTACCCTTATCGCTCTTTTATCGAAATCATGATTATAACACATTCATTCTGCTTGACAATGATTATGAATCCAAACAAATTGCTGATGAATTAAAAGTTAATAAATTCTCTGACGCGCAAACCATATTTTTTGAGATAAATGGAGAACTTCTTCCATCCATTGAAGATTATATGATAATTGAAGATTATCTTTATGCTGTAAATCAAACTTATGAGATAAAATTGCGTAGACAGGGATTTAGTAACATAACTAAGCAGCAGGTACTATCTCATGGATTAAATGGAATAATTGAAAATTTGAGAATGATTTGGGACGAACATAGCGAAGATGATTGGGGTGAATTTGAAAAGGAAGAAGTCTGTAGATATATTTGTGGAAAAATTGCCTTGGGGGAGGCAAGCTTTCTAACTACTAAAACAAAGGATCGTATACGTGGATTGTACAGATTGATTGCCGAGCGTATACGACAATATCAAAATATTACGTCAAATGAACGTAGTACAAACAAATGATGAGATATGGGTAATTAATGGAAATTATTATATTTCGAATTAAAATAAATTTTAATTAAAGTTTAATTGTAGATGAGGAATTTATGAATCATATGAAAGTTCGGTCAAAAAGTAGTTTTTTTATCGCAATGCTGCTGGTATTATCTTTTTTTACATCATTCGCAATTTTAGAAGGAAATGCGGCAGAAGATATTTCAGTTAGCGCCAAGGGATTTGAGAATACAATCATTATTGAATTTACAAATGAAGAACAAAATACAATAAAAATAAAGACAATTAATGTTTGGTTGGCAAAAGGTGACACGTTTACATCAGTTAAACCAGAGTCAGGTTGGAGTAGTAAACTATATGGTGATGGACAGGGCTTAACATTTTCGACGTCAGATGTACTAAATCCGGGTGAATCAGTGAAATTTGGTTTTGTAACTAACAAAAAAATTGATGCGATAAACTGGAAAGTAGTTGATGAAAATGAAAATGAGATTGGTCCGCAGAAAACAAAGATTGTGGAAATTTCACAAACACCGATAATTGTTGAGAGAGAAAATGTAGAAGATGAAACCATTCAACAAACTGGAGAGGAACTTTATGGTACAAAGACATTCATTCCAGACAATCTTCGAACTGGCTCAAATATAAGATTGGTAGGCAATGGATTCAGTTCGGATCAAACACACCAACTTTATCTTAATGATGAGTTTTTAAAATCTGCTAAATCAGATAGCCAAGGTAATTTCATAACTACGATCAGGATTCCTGATTCTATTGATGTTGGAATAAATCAATTTAAAATAATAAATGAGTTTGGTAGTTCTCAAATCTCAAGTATTAAAATTAATGAGCAAAAAAACAGATTGATCAAGACAGGACAGGTTATACAAGAATTTAAAATAAATAATATGCCTACAAGTGTAAATTTAGATGACACGTTGTCTCTTTCAGGTGTAGGTCAGCCAGGCAGTCCAGTTATAATAACTATTAAAAATGAAGATAGTATAGAAACGATCCAAGTAGTTGATATTGGTGTAAATGGAGAATGGAATTTTCAAAAATCTATTAGCACTGATGAAGGTTTGGGAGATAGGACAATAATTATAAGAAATGATTTTAATGAGACGTCAAATAACGTTAGCTTTGTAACAAGTCATGCATTTAACATATCTATTTTTACATCTACAACTGATTTAGGGGATGTTTTTGTGTTGACTGGAGAAGCAAAGCCCAACAATGATTTAGCACTATCAATAAAAAATCCAGATGATGAGGTTATACGATTTGATATATTAAAAATTGACGAGTCTGGAAAAATAAATTATGAATTTCCTCGTAAAGGATCGTTTATTGATGGAACATATATTCTAAGAGCTGTACAAAATGAAGTAACACAAGTATCGTTATTTACTTTAGGTACATCCACATATGATCGAGTTGTTGTGTATCTAGAAAAAATGAATTTTAAGGCAAATTCTGAATCTAAACTTACTATTTTAGGTCCGCCATCAACTGACTTGACACTTAATATTTTTGATCCATCTGATACTAGGAAATTTACTGAATCAGTTAAAACAAATTCTATTGGCACTAAAACTTTTCAACTTGATTTAACGGGTTACGCATCAGGAGTGTACAAGGCTGTTGTCTCAAACCCAACTTACCAGGATACAGCTAAATTTTCAGTTGGTCTGTCACCTGGAAGCGGTGCTATAAATTTTAGTAGCACAAAAACAGCTTATTCTCCTGGAGAAAGCATGTTAATTATTGGTAATACTGGCGCAAATGCACTATTAAATATCTCTCTTATTGATCCAGATGGAAAAATAATTAACAAGATTGAAATTTTTACAGATAAAGAGGGCGTATTTACAACAGAATTGTTAGGAATTCCATCTAATGCAGTATCTGGTATATGGCAAATCCAAGCACAGAGTGGTTTAGATCATAAAGAAGTACCGATTAACGTAGTTATTAATAACGATGAGTGAATTTTTGGTATCTGAAAATTACTAGAATTGTTTCTTTAACATTTGATTATAGATTATTATTTTATTAAATTAAATCATAAATTTGTATTAGTGTCTTGTTTGTTCTCAAAACAATTATTATTCCTTATTTTTGTCAAATAGTATGAATCTAAGAGAGAGAATTAACGAATACGAAGACTTTCCAAAAAAGGGTATACTGTTTAGAGATTTCAGCCCGATGCTTAAAGATCCCTCTGCAATGTCAGTTGTTGTTGAAGAATTTGAAAAAAAATATCATCCGAAAGATGTTGATGTTTTTGTAGGTATAGAATCACGTGGATTTATTCTGGCATCAATTCTTGCTCAAAAATACAATAAAGGAATGGTTTTACTAAGAAAAGCTGGGAAGCTGCCTGGTAAAACTGTAAAAACTTCCTATACTATAGAATATGGAAAGGCTGTTTTGGAGATCCAGAAAACTGCACTAAATGCAGGTGAACGTGTTGTCATTTGCGATGATTTGTTAGCTACTGGCGGAACTGCAAAGGCTGCGGCAGAGCTAGTAGAAAAAATGAAAGGAAAAGTAACTGGGTTTGCATTTATTATTGAATTAATGGAACTAAATGGAATAGAAAAAATAGCTGATTACAAAACAATATCGTTGGTAAAATACTAATGACTGAAGAAAAAGCTGAGATCGGAATTTTTGGTGGGACTGGAATTTATGATTCAGGAATATTACAGGATAGTAAAGAAATAACAATGGGTACTCCATATGGTAAAACTTCTGACTCGATAACAATAGGGAATTTTCATGGAACTAATATTGCATTTATGCCAAGACATGGAAGAAAACATACAATTCCTCCGCATATGATAAACTATCGAGCGAATATCTGGGCTTTCAAGGAATTAGGAGTTAAAAGAATTATTGCACCATCAGCTGTAGGAAGTCTTCAAGAGAATTTTCAGCCTGGTAATTTTGCACTACCTATGCAGTTCCTGGATTTTACAAAATCTAGAGAAACTTCATTTTCTGAAAACGGAAGAGTTATTCACATTTCTGTTGCTGAACCATTCTGTCCTGAATTACAAAAAACAGTAATTGATTCTACAGAAGCCCAAAATATTGTATTGCATAAAGATTGTACGTATGTTTGCATTGAGGGTCCAAGGTTTTCAACAAAAGCTGAATCTAAATTTTTCAAATCAACTGGAGCAGATATAATTGGAATGACGCTTGTTCCAGAATGCCAGCTTGCCAGAGAAGCACAGATATGTTATGTGTCAATTGCTACAGTCACAGATTATGATGTTTGGGCAGAAAAACCTGTCACCGCAAAAGAGGTTTTAGAAACACTTTCCAAAAATGTAGAAAAGACAAAAGAACTTCTTACAGTTTTAATGGATAAAATACCAAAAACAAAAAGTTGTGATTGTGAAAAAGCGCTGTCTGAGGCAGAATTCTAATCATCAGCAAATGATTCACGTTTTAAGCCGTCAGGAATACTGAGGTTTCCTGAAATAAGTTTTTTTTGTAATTCATCAATAACCTGATCACTGACATAACCTAGTTCTTTTAATTTATTTTCTGTTTCATCAGATAGTTTTACACCAATGTTTTGACCGCCTATACGTCCAAAAGCTATTGCTAAAAATTCAAACGAATTGGCATCAATCTCAAATGTCCCTTCAATTTTAGCTGCCATTTGTGTACCATCAACATTGTTTACGTGCACTTTTAGGTTCAAGGCAGATCTAAATTTCTACGGCCCTATTCAAGTGATCTTCAACGAGGAAACTAGTATGAAAATCATCAACTATTTTATAATCTTCAATTTTAAGATCTAAAATTTTTTCATCAGATGTTTCATATTTTATAATTCCATTTTGTTTTAATCTTACAAGTTTCCACTTATCTTTTCCTTTTTGGAGTTTACTAATAATAACTGCCCATTTTTCATCATCTTCAATTCTCGGCATTCCTACAGTCTCAGTTATTGATTCTATTCCCAACTGTTTTTCTTCACAAAATTTTTTCTTACAAACTCCACATCGCCAAACATCTACACTGCCTATTGTCCTTTCATCTATGTTGATATTTACAGCAGATAGATACGTGATCTGAGGATTATCACAACACTTGTAGATTTCACCCATACAATTTTTACCGCTTTTTGTTATATTTAGTCCTTACATCATCATATGGTTCTTCAAGTGCAATACCAATATTATCAACAATTGAATTTTTTTTAAAATCAATATTTTCCCGCTCACACATTTTTCTATACATGTTTACAGCTGTAAATCTTGGATGCATTGCTTCAAATTCAGTTTCTGGCATGTCAATAAAACCACCTAATTCAATAAGTTTTTCAGATGTTTCTAATGCATCATCGATGGAAATCTCTAAAGACTTGGAAATTTGGCTGACAGACATTTTTCCGTTTAATGTGACTAATAAAAATACTTCAGCCTGATTTTTGTTGAGCCTAACCTCTGATATTAGATCATTTTTAATCTTCTCATAATTCATCTAAAATTCTAAGAATTTATTCTAATTAAAGTACCACTCTAAAAATTCCAAATATACTTTATATTTGGCAAAAGAATTTCATAGTAAATGTCAAAATTTAGCAAAGTTTCTGCAGCTCCTAATGAACAATCATTGAATTTTATTATTCCTATAGTTGTGCTTCTTTTAATTGGAATGCTATATGTAATGACACAAAGGGCAGATACTCATTTTGCAAATTTTGTCTTGATTGGAGCTGGTGCTATTACAACAATTTATTGGATAAGTGTTATTAAAAAAATGGCAAAAGAAGTTGTGGTTCCAAAATTCACAGCAAGAGAGGCAGAAGCTAAGAATTGGGTATATGACCTGATTAAAGGTGAAAATGAAATTGTTTTTGTTGCTGAGGTGCCGGGTCCGGATGATAAGATTATGGTTAGATTGATTGATGGAATTTTATATGTTAGAGGCTCCAGTCGTTTTTCAAAAGAAATTCCGATTGAAGGATCAAATCAAATGCAAATAACTGATTTTAAGTACAGAAACGGTGTTCTCACACTTAAAATAAGTTAAAGGCTTTTTGCCAATTGAAGTTTTTGTGGCAAATACTTGTCAGTGATGTTTGTCAAACCATACTTTGAGAATGCTTCTAATTCAGCTTTTCTTTTAATTTTTAAGAAAACCTCAAGTTCTTTTTTCCATATCCCTTCTTGATATCTTGGATCTTTCTGAAGGTCATGGCATCTTTTTATGTCTGATTCTGTCATTGGTATGGTAGGAAGTTTGTATTTCTCAATATCAGTAGCCCAAACACCAACCCATTTCGCATCAGGAACTGTAAGCTCTCTCAAATGTGCAGCGTTTGCAGAACCTGATTTAATTACCATCGCAATATGTTCGCCATATACATCACCATCAGTTAAAATAACAACTGGAAGACTCAACTCGTCATGAAGTCTTTTGAGAAGAGTTCTGGTAGAGCGAGGTGCTTG
>LULS01000014.1_pt1 | contig 21161 bp, 20 predicted proteins | sample 728101 | NCBI WGS metagenome assembly LULS01 (sample SAMN03860283, study PRJNA289734) | marine metagenome | biome: seawater column; feature: ocean; material: water; isolation source: Red Sea water column Station 108 - depth 200m | place: Saudi Arabia: Red Sea | collected 2011-10-15 | depth 200 m | reverse complement strand
ATAAGAGACAGCTTTTAGAAAGTTTGTGCCAAGTTTATACCAAATCGTCAATTAAAGATAAGTTTTAGTTAATGCGAGAGGTAGAATTAACATATGAAAAAACTACTCATACTTCTATTCTCAATACTGATTTCATTTAACTCTTATGGTTCATATCACTCTTATAGTGAAACTATTTGTGTTGACACAGATGCTAAAGAAACAGGTGGCATTATTTACTTACCAAATAAGATCAAACCATTTAGTGGTAAAAACTTATGTAAATATGAAAATGGTCAGAAAAAGTCAGAGGGAAATTTTAAAAATGGCAAGAAAGATGGCAAGCGAACTAGTTGGAATGAGAATGGTCAGATAGAGGTAGAGGAAAATTTCAAAGACGGTAAGTTAATTGATGAAACTGCATACTTATATCATGAGAATGGTCAGAAACATTATGAGATAAATTTCAAAGACTCCCAGTTTGATGGTAAGTCGAGTATGTGGTATGAGAATGGTCACGGTAAATTAGATGGCAAGGCGACTGCTTGGCACGAGAATGGTCAGATAGGGGGAGAAGGAAATTACAAAGATGGCAAGGAAGATGGCAAGGTGACCAAGTGGTATGAGAATGGTCAGATAGAGGCAGAGGCAATTTACAAGGACGGTGAGTGTATAAGTGGGGACTGTGATTATTTTAAGAAGGATTTATAGAATGAGGCTACGAAACAAATAGAAAAGTTTGTACCAAAGTGATGTTCAAATAACCCTATTACAATAGGGATTTAGTGAAATGTAGTTATAATTTTTCAGTAGTTTGACACTCTTAAGTCATTGATTTTAATATTATTTTTTTAGAGTTTGTGCCAACTTTGTATCAAATCATGATTTCGAAAATCTATACTTATTGATTGATTTGACTTTTAATAAGTTACGTTAGACTAAATTCAATATTCACCTTTTTTACACTTTTTTACTTATTTTTCTGTATTTAATTGACATTATTTGGCTAATTTAATGATTTTTTATAAAAAAATAAGCTTTTCTCTATATTAATTAAATTATTAAGCGTCAATATTGATATTTAGCCTTAAAATAATAGCTTAAGTTTGTCTTGGCTTGACAGGTAACAAGCAATACTTTATATTTTCTTCATACTCAAGTCGGCAGGCAGTGAGCAGAAATAGGTGTGTGCCTGGTAAACGATTTTTAGTAACTTAAATACGGAACATTTTGTGCATGACTTGAGAAAACACAATCTAAAGGTTGCATCTACTTTTTTTACTAAAGACGGTACTGCCTTTAAATCCTATGGTGATAAATCTTCTCCTTTGATTTTTATTCATGGTGTTGGCATGAGGGGAGACATTTGGTCGCCACAAGTTGAATACTTTTGTAGTGATTATCAAGTTATAACGTATGATTTTCTTGGTCACGGTGAAAGTTCTCTACCCCCAGAAGAACCAGTACTTGATGATTACGTAGAACAGCTGAACAATCTTCTCAAATACCTTAATCTTTCATTAATTTCTTTAGTGGGACATTCAATGGGAGCTCTTATCAGTGTTGCCTTTGCACTCAAGTACCCAGACAAAGTTAAAGCCCTTGTGCCAATAAATATCGCATTCAATCGAAGCGAAGAAGCGCAAAAACGGGTTTTGTATAGAGCCAATCAAATCTTACAAACCAACAAGATACTTAATATTGAGCAAACATTAGAACGCTGGTTTAAAAACAAAACAAGCGAAGATGACTTAACAAAAATAGACAACGTTCGAAACTGGTTAGCAAATACATCACCACAAGGTTATGGCAGGGCTTATAGGCTGTTTGCCCTATCTGACAAAGTTTTTCTAAATAAGCTATCCCGTTTAAGACCTCCTGTACTATACTTGACAGGAGAGGAGGATCCAAATTCTACTCCCGCCATGTCTCAACAAATGGCAGGAGAAACGCCTAATGGTTCCATATGATGTCTTATATAGCTTCTGACAAAGTTAATCCAATTATTGAACAATTTTTTATGGATGAAAAAAAAGAAAAGTCTAATGAATAAAGAGGAGATGTACAACTTCCGACAAGCTCTTGGCTCATTTCCAACTGGCGTTACTATTGTCACAACTCTAGATAATTCCTCTAGGCCGATAGGCTTTACTGCGAATTCTTTTACTTCTGTTTCGCTAGAGCCACACTTAATATTAATATGCATTGACAAGGCCTCTTTCAATATTGAAGCTTTTTCCAAGGGAAATCATTTTGCAGTCAGCATACTCTCAGAAAACCAACACCACATCTCTAATATTTTTGCTCTACCAGCAACAGATCGATTTGACCAAATTAATTGGGAACCCAAAATCACTGGGAGTCCGATAATAAACGAATCCGTTGCTTGGTTTGACTGCACAAAGGATAGTTTTATAGAGGCTGGTGATCACTTTGTTCTTATTGGACAAGTTCAAGCGTTTGACAGCTCAACAAAAACGCCATTAGTTTATTTACGTGGAAATTATGTAAATCTAGGCCTTGAAAAGAAGATGCAATTAGCTATGGAAAATGAAGACACCAAAATACGTGTTGGTGCACTAATTGATTGGCGCAAAAAAATACTCTTACTTAAAGATGAAACAGACGGCACTCTACATTTTCCATCAGCGACAAGGCTTGGCTCTGCTGATGACAATAACAGTCTTCTTGGAAAACTACAAAAACTAAGAATTTCAGTCACTGAACATTACCTTTTTTCAGTTTTTGAAAATAGTGATGGTAAGACAAGCCATATATACTACCGTGCCCAGATTGAAGACGGATCTGCAGTAACTGCCGGTCAATTTTATGAGTTTAATGCCATTCCATTTAGACGTCTCGCAGATGAAGCGAGTAGAATAATGCTTAAACGCTATATTGTGGAGAGGGAATTAAATGCTTTTGGTATATTTGTTGGTAAAGAAAGTGAAGGCAAAGTCGAGGCAATTACAAAACCAAATAATAATTTATAGGATCTGAAATGGATTTTTCTTTTTTTGCACATATGGAACGTATTGACAAGAATCAATCTCAAATAGACCTCTATGAAGAATTTATCGAGCTCTGCAAGATAGCAGAAAAGGGTGGTTTTAGCACCATATGGAATGGCGAACATCACGGCATGAACTTTACTATTGCCCCTAATCCTTTCACTAATTTGGTTGATTTATCACACCATACAAACAGTATAAAACTTGGCACAGCGACTATTGTTGCTCCATTCTGGCATCCAATCAAGTTAGCAGAAGAAGCTGCAATGGCTGATATTATTACCAAAGGTCGAATACAGCTTGGTTTAGCTAGGGGTGCGTACACCTTTGAATACGACAGATTGGCTGATGGGATAGAGCCTTTTGATGCTGGTGCTGCACTTCGAGAAATAGTGCCTGCAATTAAAGCAATTTGGAAGGGTGACTACGAACATGACGGCAAACAATGGTCTTTTCCAAAAACAACTAGCTCTCCTAAACCATATCAAGATCCACACCCACCAATCTGGATTGCAGCAAGAGATCAAAATTCCCACGATTTTGCGTTGGAAAATGATTGTAATGTTCAAGTAACGCCACTATGGTTAGGTGACGACGAGGTCGAATCTTTGATGGAAAAATTTAACAATGCTTGTGCCTCTTATCCAAAAAAAACAAGGCCCAAAATAATGGTACTTCGCCACACTTTTGTGGCTGAAACAGAATCAGAATTGGTCCAGGGTGCAAAAGATATTTCCAGATTCTATTGTTACTTCGGCGCCTGGTTCAAAAACGAAAGACCTATTGAGCAAGGGCTTATTAAGAAACTTAGTGAAGAAGAAATGTCCAAAATTGAGATGTATTCACCTGAAAATATGCGTAAAAATAGTATTATTGGGACACCTGATGAAGCTATCGAGAGAATTAAATTCTGTGAAAAACTTGGCTATGATGAATATAGCTATTGGGTTGATAGTAGCATGAGTTTCAATAGGAAAAAGAAATCGTTAGAGCTTTTTATTGATAAAGTAATGCCTGCATTTACTTAAAAGGGAAAATGAATGGAAAAATTCAAACACTACATTAACGGCAAGTTTAGCGCCGGAGAAGATTACTTCGAATCACTTAATCCAGCCAACGGAAAACCGTGGGCAAAATTTCCTGCAGCAAACAAAGAAGAGTCAAACAGGGCTATCGAGTCTGCACATGATGCTCTATATAAAGGTCCATGGAATCAATACACCGCAACTGAACGAGGAAAACTGTTACACAAATTGGGCGACTTAATTTCTGAACATGCAGACGAGCTTGGTGACCTTGAAACGAGAGACAGTGGTAAGTTGGCAGTTGAAACTCGCTCTCAATCAAGATATGTGGCTGATTACTACTACTATTATGCTGGTCTTGCGGACAAAATTCAGGGTGAAGTTCTACCTATTGATAAGCCAAACATGAGAGTCTTTACAACCCGTGAACCAATAGGCGTTGTAGTCGCTATTGTGCCATGGAATGCTCAGCTATTCCTATCGGCAACTAAAATTGCTCCAGCCTTGGCTGCAGGCAATACAGTCGTCGTAAAAGCATCTGAACAAGCCCCTGCTGCTCTATTTAAACTAGCTGAATTGGTTGACAAGGCGGGCTTTCCACCAGGCGTTATTAATATCTTAACGGGTTTTGGTGAGCCATGCGGACGCATCATTACCTCTCATGCCAAGGTCGCAAGAGTAGCGTTTACCGGAGGCAGTGAAGTTGCAAAACACATTGTTAGAAATACTGCAGAGAATTTTGCCCACGTCAGTCTTGAGCTTGGCGGCAAGTCTCCAATGCTGATCTTTGATGATTGCGACATTGAGGGTGCGGTAAATGGCATTATTGCAGGTAATTTTGGTGCTTCTGGGCAAAGTTGTGTTGCTGGGTCACGTGTTTTCATTCAAAAATCTATTCGTAATCAAATACTGAGCAAGATCAAGGAGCGTGCCAAATCTATAATCGTCGGGGACCCATTGAATAAAAACACTCAAGTTGGTCCCCTTGCAACAATTCACCAAGTAGAGCGGGCTCATAGTGTCATTGATAAATCCATTAAGCAAGGTGCTAAGATTGTTTTTGGCGGCAACCGTCCTGACTACTTGCCAGAGGGTTGGTACTTCGAGCCGACCTTGCTTGACTGTCCAAACCAAGCTGTTGACTGTGTCTCAACTGAACTTTTTGCCCCTGTCATTAGTGCCATTACCTTCGAGACGGAGGAGGAGGTGATAGAAATGGCTAATGACTCTGATTTCGGACTGGGCGCTGGTGTGTTTACTGAAAACCTTTCTAGGGCACATCGCGTTAGCCAAAAAATACACTCTGGTATCGTTTGGGTTAATACTTATAGAGCTATTTCCCCTATCTCACCTTTTGGTGGATTCAAACAAAGTGGCGGAAGCCGCGAAGCTGGGATGGACGCTATTCATGAATATACAAGAACGAAAACAACATGGATTAACACCTCCCAAGAACCTATGGACAATCCCTTTGTTATTAGATAATTAGATATTTTATGTAAACCCTAAACTATGGAGAAAGAAGATGGACAAAAAATTATTTGAATTAGGGCTTTCTAAGCGGAAGGCAACCTTGGGCAGTGATTATGTCGAAAAAAACCTGGCCTCTGCAGACGACTTTAATCGAGACTTTCAGGAACAAATGACCGAGTGGTGCTGGGGCTTTGGCTGGGGTGACGACACAATTGACGAGAAAACCAGATCGATGATGAACTTAACTATGATTGCTGCACTTGGGAAAATGGAGGAATGGGAGATTCACTGTAAAGGCGCCCTTAAAAACGGTGTTAGCAAAGAAGAGATGAAGTCGATACTGCATGTCATTGCAATCTATTGTGGCGTGCCCCAAGGCGTTGAATGTTTTAGAATTGCGAGAAAAGTGCTCGAAGAGGCTGGAGAAATCTAAATCAATACTTGTCTGAATCCCAAATATCCTATCAAAAATTGAGAACTTGCATGAAGCGTTTTTTGTCGATTGTTTTGCTTGTATTGCTATCAACAATCTCACAAAGCTGGGCCTCTGACCCAACTGAAGATAGTGAGCTTCAAAGTGCAAATGCCAATATAGAGTCGAAAATTAATAATCCTCTCGAACTACAAGAGAACCTCAATAACAAAATCCACCCACTTCAGGTTCATGAAGCTTTTCCATTAAGCGTTGTTGCAATTGATGCTCAAACTCTTGTCATTAGTTGGCTCGTTCAAGAAGACTATTACCTTTATAAAGATAAGATGTCTTTTATTGCTGATGGAGCAAAGATATTAAATATAAACTTCCCAGAGGCAAAATTAAAGCACGATGAATTTTTTGGCGAGGTCAAAGTTTACGAAAAACCAATAGAGATATTAGTCACTCTAAGTGAGATCCAAAATGATTTACTCACCCTGAACATAGAGTACCAAGGTTGTTGGAACGGTGGTGTTTGCTATCCTCCAGAAAATAGCTTAATTAGGGTTTCACTCTCTGGAGATGACGGCACCGCCTCAGACCAACCTGAAGATTCAATAAGCACTGAAGAATTAAAGGCTAGAGAGCTATTTCAACATGGAGGTTTGACTTTGTTCTTTGGAGCATTGTTGGCAGGATTGGCTCTATCCTGGACTCCCTGCGTATATCCAATGATCCCAATTTTATCTGGCATTATTATTGGACAAAAACAAACCCCCAGCTCCTTAAGAGCTTTTCTGATGTCTTTAGCCTTTGTGCTTTCTATGTCTCTAGCCTATGGCTTGATTGGAGCAACTGCTGGCTATTTTGGGGCTGGAATTAATTTGCAGGCAATTATGCAAACCCCATGGATACTGGTTGTTTTTAGTTTGATTTTTATTTTCTTTGCTTTCTCTATGTTTGGTTTTTACGACATTCAACTACCAATTAAACTCCAAAACAGGCTCGCCCAAATGAGCAACAAACAGACTGGTGGTGAATTTGTTGGAGTCTCTATAATGGGCTTTCTTTCGGCGCTTATTGTCGGGCCGTGTGTGACGCCATTCCTAGCAACCGCTCTAAGTTACGTTATAGCTGGAGGTAGTGCCATAAAAGGAGGAATCAGTCTTTTTGCTATGGGGCTAGGAATGGGCATCCCAATACTAATAGTTTGTGGATGGGGAGTCAACGTACTTCCCAAAGCTGGACCGTGGATGAACACCATTAAAAATATTTTTGGGTTCCTTATGCTTGCGGTTTCACTTTATTTGCTGGACCGTATCCTGAACCCAACCATATCCCTTGTTCTTTGGGCAAGCTTAATGACTGTGGCGCCAATTAGGCTTGGTGCCTTTAGTAATTTCACTAAAACAACTGGCTTATGGCATCTATTGGTTAAAACAATTGGTATTATTGTGTTGGGCTACGGCCTACTTCTTTGGATGCTTGTAATCAAGGGAGGTGGAGACATGCAAAAACACATGACTTCACTGTTTTATGGTGAAAATTTCAAATCATCGGAAAGCTCACAATTTCGGATTATAGATTCTGAAAATCAAATTAGCTTAGCCATTTCTGAAACTGAAAACAGCGACAAACTCCTAGTCGTTAAATTCTATGCTGACTGGTGCTGGTCTTGCAATAAATTGGAAAGAGTTGTCTTCTCCAACTCAAACGTGGTACAGACCTTACAAGGCACTCTTGCTCTAACAGCAGATGTAACAGATAACAATAAGGGCAATCAAAAAATATTAGCAAGATTTAATCTCGTTGGTCCTCCTGCAATTCTATTTTTCAAGGATGGCAAGGAACAACGATCTCATAGAATCATTGGAGAAATTAGCGCTACCGACTTCCTGAAACATGTAAATAGCCTCTAAAGCATTTTCACCCATTTGCCTCGAAAATGCTGGTAATACTCACTATATTTAACTAAATAGATGTTAAAATTCATCTTATGTTATTGAGTTAGTCGTCTTATATTGCACTTTTAGTTCGAAGAATCTAACCTAAGCTTATTTAACAGAGGAAAGGCTGGATGGCGTTTCTACTTATAACGAAAAAATTAATGCTACATTAAAACATAAAACTAAATACATAGAATAGCAGAGGGGGGGGTAATGGACATTCGTAAAGTCAAAAAACTAATGGAACTACTGGAGCAATCTGGTATGGCCGAAATTGAAATTAAAGAAGGCGAAGAGTCGGTAAAAATCTCTCGATTTGGCAACGCACCTTTAATGACACCAGCTGTTTCCCAAAAACCAGCTGCTGTTGTAGCCCCAAGTAAAGTTGAATCTAAATCAACAGCTGCAAGCAAAAGCTCTGAGGTGAACGGCAATCTTATATCATCGCCAATGGTTGGTACTTATTACTCAGCACCGTCACCAAGCGCCAAACCTTTTATCACTGTAGGCCAACAAGTTAAAAAAGGCGATACTGTAGGAATTATTGAAGCCATGAAAATCATGAATCAAATCGAAGCTGATCAATCAGGAACTGTAGTTGAAATTCTTGTTAATGATGGCGAAGCAGTTGAATTTGGACAAGCACTAATCGTACTCCAATGAGTTCAATTACAAAAGTACTAATTGCCAATCGAGGTGAGATTGCCCTGCGCATTCTTCGAGCCTGTAAAGAACTTGGAATTCAAACAGTCGCTGTGTATTCAACCGCTGATAAAGATCTCAAACACGTTCGTTTGGCTGATGAGGCAGTTTGTATTGGTCCTCACCCTTCAGTTATGAGCTACCTCAATGTGCCTGCTATTATTAGTGCAGCAGAGGTAACACATGCTGACGCAATTCATCCTGGCTATGGCTTCCTCTCAGAAAACGCAGATTTTGCAGAACAAGTAGAGCAAAGTGGTTTTATTTTTATCGGCCCTAGAGCTGAGAACATTCGCGTAATGGGCGATAAAGTTGCCGCAATTGAGGCAATGCAAAATTCTGGAGTTCCCTGCGTTCCTGGTTCTAATGGCCCACTTGGTGAAAATGTAAATGCAAATATCAAGATTGCAAAAAAAATTGGCTTCCCGATCATCATCAAAGCCTCTGGAGGAGGTGGAGGGCGTGGAATGCGTATCGTTGAATCGGAAGAAGAGCTTTCTAACTCCATTGAGCTCACCAAGACAGAAGCTTTAAGCTTTTTTGATAATGATGAAGTGTATATGGAAAAATTTTTAAAAACACCAAGACATATAGAAATACAGGTTCTTGCAGACCAGCACGGCAATGCTATTCACCTTGGTGAGAGAGACTGTTCAATGCAACGTCGCCACCAAAAAGTTCTTGAAGAAGCCCCTGCACCCGGCATAAGCAAAGATTTAAGAAATCAAATAGGCAGCATTTGTACCAAAGCTTGCAAACAAATTAATTACCGTGGCGCAGGCACATTTGAATTTCTTTTTGACAAAGGTAAGTTTTACTTTATCGAAATGAATGCTCGCATTCAGGTTGAGCACCCTGTGACAGAAATGATTACAGGTATAGACATTATAAGAGAGCAAATCTTGGTTGCTGGAGGCGACAAGCTATCGATAGCCCAAAAAGATGTTCAAATCAAAGGCCACGCTATAGAATGCAGAATAAATGCTGAAGACCCCAAGAGCTTTATTCCTTCACCAGGAAAAATTACCCAGTACCATGTCGCAGGCGGCCCAGGTGTTAGGATAGACTCGCATGTCTACAATGGTTATAATGTGCCCCCTCATTATGACTCTATGATTGGAAAAGTGATTACTTTTAGCGAAACTCGTACCAAAGCAATCATCAAAATGCAAAATGCATTAGATGAAATGGTTATTGATGGAATTAAAACGAACATTCCACTTCAAAAAAGAATTGTGGGTGACAAAACATTCAAGAAGGGTGGTATGAATATTCACTATCTTGAAAAAATGCTAGGGAAAAAGATTAATGAAAATTAAAGTAGGAATCGTCGGCGGTTCAGGCTATACAGGGGTTGAGCTTTTACGGATACTGCATCAACATCCTGATGCTGAAGTCATTGCTATTAGCTCAAGAGCGCTTCAAGGGAAAAAAGTTAAAGAAATTTTTTCTAACTTGGTTGGATTGTCAGATCTAGTTTACTCATTGCCGGATGACAAAAACCTTAATAACTGTGATATTGTATTCTTTGCAACACCGCATGGCGTTGCCATGAATAGCGTCGGACGTTTCCTAGAAAAAGGCATCAAAGTAATTGACTTGGGTGCAGATTTTCGTATTCGTGACGCTGACAATTGGTCCCAATGGTATGACATGGATCATACCCAAAAATCACTCCTCGAAGAGGCAGTTTATGGTCAGCCAGAAGTTCGAAGAGAGGCCATTAAAAACTCTCGCTTGGTTGCAAACCCCGGTTGCTATCCAACAGCAGTTCTTTTAGCCTTAAAACCCTTGCTAGAGAATCGACTGATTGATTGTTCAAATATTGTAGCAGACTGCAAATCCGGTACAAGCGGTGCTGGCCGCTCTGCTAATCAAGCAATGCTTCTTTCTGAAGCCTCTGAAAGCTTTAAAGCGTACGGGGTGAGCAGCCATCGTCACTTCCCTGAAATGAAACAAGAATTAGAGCTCATGGCCGGAAAGACGATTGGGCTTACATTTGTCCCGCATCTGTTACCAATGATTCGAGGCATTGAAGCTACCATCTATGTAGACTTGCTTGAGTCAGACGTTGATGTTAGACCTTATTTCGAAAATGCCTATCAAAATGAAGAATTTGTTAAAATACTGCCTGAAGGCATTTACCCGGAAACACGCTCTGTAAGGTCATCTAACTATTGCCAACTCGCGATACAGTATGTCGAGCACAGCGATAAGTTGATTATTATGTCTGTCATTGACAACTTAGTGAAGGGCGCTGCTGGACAGGCTATACAGAACATGAATTTAATGTTCGGGATTGATGAAAAAACCGGCCTGTCACAGGTCGGCTTATTGCCCTAAAAAATATAGCTTGATTACATCAATACACGTTTATTTATATGACAGAAAATTTGGAGAATATCGATGGAAGCTACAGAAATTAATGATGAGGCTGATATTATCTTTAGCGATAGCGCTGCAAGTAGAGTTGCGCAATTAATTAAAGAAGAAAAAAACTCAGAATTAAGACTGCGTGTTTATATCACTGGTGGTGGCTGTTCAGGCTTTTCCTATGGCTTCACCTTTGATGAAAATCTCAAAGAAGGAGATAGTGGTGTATACAATCAAGGTGTACAATTAGTTGTAGATCCTATGAGTTATCAATATCTTATGGGCTCCACTGTGGATTATTTAGAAGATCTTCAAGGCGCCCGCTTTATCGTTAGTAACCCGAATGCCAAGACCACCTGTGGTTGTGGCTCCTCTTTTTCAATTTAATTAACAGAAATAATCATGAAAGAATATGTTCCAGGCCTAGCAGGCGTTCCAGCAACTAAATCAGCAATTTCCTCAATCGATGGAGAAAAAGGAATACTGGCTTACCGAGGCTACTCCATTGAAGATCTTGTTATTCACTCCTCATTTGAAGAAACTGCACTCTTATTAATGCAAGGGGAATTACCTACCCCCAAAGAGCTCGATGATTTTAAAGATCTTTTACAAAAACGCTATGAGGTTAAAAGCAAAATCCGCTCCCTTTTGTGGTCGCTGCCTCAGAAAGGTCATTCAATGGATGTACTGCAAACCGCAATAGCCTCAATGGCAACTTTTTACCCAGATGCAGGAGCATCGGAGCCGGACTCGGCTTACACTCAAAATGCGCTCGTAAAAATCATCTCAAATATGAGCACTTTAGTGGCAATGTGGACACGTATAAGCAGAGGTTATGATCCAATCCCACCAAGCAAGGATATGGATTACGCAGAGAACTTCATGTACATGTGCTTTGGCGAAAAGGCTGACGATGAAATTGTTAAACTATTAGACGCATGCTTGATTTTGCATGCAGAGCACACAATTAATGCCTCAACCTTTTCAACCATGGTAACGGCTTCTACGCTTTCCAACCCCTTCTCTTCAATTGCCGCAGGAGTAGGAACTCTTGCAGGCCCTTTGCATGGCAATGCAAATGAAAAAGTGCTCGTCATGCTAGACAAAATAGGCTCGCCAAAAAATGCGCGTGCGTGGATTGAAGACAGACTCAAAAACAAAAAAGTAATTTGGGGCATGGGTCATCGTGAATACAAAACAAAGGACCCTCGCGCAACAATTCTTGAACAAATGATTAAAGCTTATGTCAAGAAAACTGGCATTAATTTATCCGAGCGTTTTGAAACAGCGCTGGAAGTTGAAAGCATTTGTGACGAGCTGTTGTCCCACAAAGGCGTTTATCCAAACGTTGATTTTTACTCGGGTATTCTTTATGCTGAATTATTTAAATTTACCAAAGAGCACTTCACCTCAATCTTTGCTATGTCTCGTTCAGCAGGCTGGGTGGCACACTGGCACGAACAGGTGAGTCACAATAAAATTTTTAGACCAACACAAATTTATACCGGCAAGGATTTTAGGGACTACCCGGTCAGATAATCATGGGGAAGACCACTCATTTTGGCTTTCAACAGGTCGACGTTGATAAAAAACAAGGCCTAGTCAAGGGTGTTTTTGACTCTGTAGCAGATAACTACGACCTGATGAATGATGTGATGTCGATGGGGGCGCACCGCCTCTGGAAAAATTATACTGTTGCCAGTAGCAATGTAGCCGAGGGTGACAAAGTGCTTGATATTGCTGGCGGAACAGGCGATCTCGCCATCAAATATAGAGAAAAAGTTGGTCCTTCTGGCCAGATCATTTTGTCTGACATTAATGGTTCGATGTTGGAAGAAGGTCGAAAGAATCTTTTAGACCGCGGAGTCATTGATGTTGAATTTGTCCAAGCAAATGCTGAATCGCTGCCCTTTGAAGACAACACATTTGACTGTGTCAGTATCGCCTTTGGACTTAGAAATGTTACTCATAAGAATATTGCCCTTGAGCAAATGCACCGAGTCCTTAAAAAAGGTGGCTGTTTAATGGTACTAGAGTTTTCTAAGGTTAAAAACGAGACGCTCGAAAAGCTCTATGATTTATATTCATTTAATCTAATACCTAAACTGGGTGGTCTTTTTGCCGGTGACGAAGAGAGTTATCAATACCTAGCAGAATCAATTCGCAAACACCCAGACCAAGAAACCCTCAAAACCATGGTACTTAATGCTGGTTTTGATTTGTGCGAATACCACAACCTCTCTGGCGGTATAGTGGCAGTACATAAGGCAATCAAAGCTTAGCTAAGATGGTCCGCCTTGCCCTTGAAAAAACACTGAATCACTTAATCAATACAAACAATATTGACACAAGCAGGCTTAACAATCAAATTATTGGAATAAGTGTTGATGAGCTCAATTTAAATCTGCTTTTTATATTTTCCAATTCACGCCTCTATGTGATGCAGATGCATAGCCCACAGAGCGTTGATGTTGAAATTAAACCTAACAAGGCTGCTTTTTTGTCTTTATTTAAAGGTGTCTCCTTTGAAGAGTTGATAGAAAGTGATGAAATTGACATCAATGGTAGCGTTAAAACTGCCAAACAATTAGCAGACTTGATAGCTCTAGCTTCGATTGATGTTGAAGAGTTAGTCTCCCACTACACTGGTGATATTGTTGCTCACCAACTTGGAAAGTCTATGAAGCTCATTAAAAGTAAAGCAAATAATGACGGCGCAAGCATTTTTGAGACACTCAAGAATGACTTGACGACTCTTCTGGTAGCGCCCAGTCGATCAAGGTTTTATAACAATAAGGCGCCTTAGGATGAAAAGCTTTATTCGCTTTGTTAGTATTTCGAGGATACTTGTTCGCTACCGATTGGACAACCTAGTCCTATCAACGCCTCTTTTAAAAAGCTTTAGGCCGCTGGTTTACCTTACCCCTTGGCACTATTTTCCTTCGAGTAAATTTTCAAGAGGAGAAAGAATTCGTTTGGCCTTAGAAGAACTGGGCCCAATATATATTAAATTTGGACAAACACTCTCTACAAGAAGAGATCTTTTGCCTGATGATATTGGCGATGAACTTGCTAAATTACAAGACAAGTGTCCGCCCTTCCCTGCCAAGGATTCCAAGTCGATTATTGAAAAAGGTCTTGGAGCAAGTGTTGATAATCTTTTTTCTTCTTTTGATGACACGCCGCTCGCTTCAGCTTCAATCGCTCAGATTCATAGCGCTGTGACTCTTAGTGGTGAAGAAATTATTATCAAGGTTGTTCGACCGGATATCCGTAAAAAAATAAAGCGTGATTTGCGCCTCCTTTATGCTTTTGCAGCATTGGCTGAAAAACATCCGGACGGCAAAAGGCTTTGTCCAAGAGAGGCCGTCGCTGAGTTTGAACGAATTATTTATAATGAACTTAACATGATGGCAGAGGCTGCTAACGCCTCCTTGCTAAGAAACAACTTTAAAGATTCAAATCTTTTGTATGTGCCAAAAGTTCATTGGGATCTTTGTCGCCCAAACATATTGGTAACTGAGCGTATTTATGGCACTCCAATAAGCAATGTTGAGACCCTAAATAAAAACAAAATCGATCTAAAAAAACTCGCTGAAAATGGTGTAGTAATATTCTTTACGCAGGTTTTTGAACATAACTTTTTTCACGCAGATATGCATCCAGGCAACATTTTTGTAGGCAGGGATGGACAATATGTTGGTGTTGATTTTGGTATTATGGGCACACTCAGTGACGCCGATCAGTACTATTTAGCACAGAATTTTTTAGCGTTTTTTAATCAAGACTATAAGCGCGTGGCTCAAGTTCACCTAGACTCAGGATGGGTGCCGGAGGGCACCAACATAATGGAATTTGAAAATGCCATTCGTAGCGTTTGTGAGCCCATATTTCAAAAGCCCTTGAGTGAAATTTCATTCGGTCAGGTGCTTCTGAGCCTATTCAAAGAGGCTAGAAGGTTTAATATTTCAATCCAGCCTCAGTTGCTCTTGCTCGACAAAACACTTTTAAATATCGAAGGCTTGGGTCGCACTCTGTACCCAGACCTTGATCTTTGGGCAACAGCCAAACCGTTCCTTGAGAGGCTCGTTAAAGATAAATATAGTCTTAAGGGCTCGGTGAAAAAAATGTCTGAACAGCTACCAGAGCTTATTGCAGAAATACCGCAACTTCCGATGTTGGCGATTAACGCCTTGAAACAATTTGAAAGCGGCGCCCTTCGACAAGACATTGCAAAAAAACAAACAGCGGCCATCATCAAGCAGCTTCAGGAAAATGCAGCGAAACAAAGCGCTGTTATAGTGGCCGCTGCATTACTAGTTCTTGCAGGCGTATTAGCAACTCAATCACTTTGGCCTTTCGCAGCAATGAGTACAGCTCTTAGTATTCTGTTTTGGTTCAAGGCCAGCTAAAGAAGTTTAGTTACAGACAAAAAAAATCGGGTAAAATTACCCCTCAGCTTATCTGGTCGCAAGATAGGCGGTACTTGTTACATCACTTAATGTGATGTTTTTTTATTTATTGGAGAACTCAAAATGAGTATAACTGTAAACGCTATAGTGCGTGAAGACCAGGGAAAAGGTGCGAGCCGCCGCCTGAGAAAAGAAGAAAAAGTTCCTAGTATTGTCTACGGTGGAGGCAAAGCACCGTTGATGATTTCACTAAATATTCATGAAATTACCCATCTTTTAGAAAACGAGGATACATTCACCTCGGTTCTTGACTTGGTGGTTGACAAGTCAAAAGAACCTGTTGTTATCAAGGACATTCAACGCCATCCTGCAAGAAAGTCTATCTCTCATGTAGATTTTTTACGTATTGATGAAAAGCATACACTTATTACGACAACACCGCTCCACTTCATTGGCACAGAGGATAATGAAGCGCTAAGAATTGGAAACATGTTGAATCAATTTGTTGTTTCTATTGAAATATCCTGCCTGCCAAAAGATCTGCCACACGGAATTGACGTTGATGTTAGCGGTCTTGAGCTTGGCGACCACTTGACACTGACCGACCTTGTGTTGCCAGAAGGTGTTACTATTACTTCACTTCAACACGAGGATGTTGAGGCACATGACCAAACCGTTTGTTCGGTAACTGAGCCGAAACTTATGGCCGAAGTAGAAGAAATTGAAGAGATTGACTCTGAATTGGATGAAGAAGGAGAGGGCGAAGGCGCTGAAGGCGCTGAAGACTCTGAAGGCTCTGAAGACTCAAAAGACGGTGACGCAGAAGAATAAACCGTGACTAGTCTTATTGCCTCAATAAGAAGCACATCAAAGCATTGTGATGATTAAATTAATAGCTGGCCTAGGAAACCCTGGAAAAGACTATCAAGCACATCGTCACAACGCTGGTTTTTGGTTTATTGAGTCATTAGCAAACAATCTAGATTCAAAATTCAGCAGTCAATCAAAATTTTTTGGTGAAACGGCAATCTGTCTTATTGGCACTAACAAGGTACATCTATTAAAGCCAAAAACATTTATGAACAACTCGGGCCAGTCTGTAAAAGCCCTGTCAAGTTATTATAATATTGAGCCAGAAGAAATCCTGGTCATTCACGATGACCTAGATCTCACACCGGGCTCTGTCAAAATAAAAATGGGTGGAGGCCACGGTGGGCATAACGGCCTAAAAGATACAATTAAGGCACTTAACACAAGCGACTTTTACCGCTTAAGGCTTGGCATTGGACATCCGGGCTCAAAAAATGAGGTCGTAGACTTTGTATTAACACCACCAGGGAAAACTGACTCAATGTTAATTGAACAAGCCATAAAAGAAGCTATGGATGTCATAGAGCCTCTTGTAATTGGTGATGTTGAACAAGCCATGAAGAAGCTACATACAGACTAAGGAGCAATGAATGGGTTTTAAATGTGGCATTGTAGGCCTGCCTAATGTTGGCAAATCAACACTATTTAATGCGCTCACTAAAGCTGGCATAGATTCAGCGAATTACCCTTTTTGCACTATTGAACCAAATATTGGGGTCGTACCAGTAAACGATTCTCGCTTAGAAAGCCTGGCCAGCATTGTATCGCCCCAGAAAATATTGCCAACCAGTATGGAATTTGTTGATATTGCAGGACTCGTTGAGGGCGCCTCAAGAGGTGAAGGACTTGGCAATCAATTTCTATCTAATATTCGTGAAACTGACGCAATCATCCATGTTGTACGCTGTTTTGAAAACAATGATATTGTTCATGTTGCAGGAAAAGTTAGTCCTCTCGATGATATTGAGACGGTTAATACAGAACTGTCACTGGCAGACCTTCTAACAGCTGAAAAGGTTTACCAAAAAGCTATAAAAAACTCAAAGTCCGGTCAAAAAGAAGGGCTGCCTCTAAAAATCCTACTTGAAAAGATCCTTCCTGTGCTAGAAGAAGGACGACCGGTCAGGTCAATAGAATTTAATGAAGATGATTTAAAACTACTAAGAAGCTTGCAACTGCTTACATCAAAACCAGTTCTTTATGTGGCTAATGTCAATGAAAACGACTTTTCTGAAAACCCTTATTTTTCCCAATTGGAAGATTTTGCAAGCAAAGAAAATAGTCAGGTCGTAGCAGTTTGTGCAGAGATTGAAGCTGAAATTGCTGAGATGGCCGAAGAAGACAAGCAAGTCTTTTTAGAAGAAATGGGTCAGACCGAATCCGGACTAGATCGATTAATTACAGCTGGCTACCTATTGTTAGGCCTACAAACATATTTTACAGCTGGAGAGAAGGAAGTTAGAGCTTGGACAATTAACATTGGCGATACAGCGCCGGTCGCAGCAGGTAAAATTCATGGTGACTTTGAAAAAGGCTTTATCCGTGCAGAAACAGTTGCCTTTAAAGACTTTCTTGAGTTTGGAGGAGAGAAAGGAGCAAGGGAAGCAGGAAAATTGCGCTCTGAAGGCAAAGAATACGTTGTCAAGGACGGTGACGTAATACACTTTTTATTTAATGTTTGATTGCTAAACCACCCAATGAAACAAACAAAACTACTCATAATTCTAGACGGCTGGGGGCACTCAGAAGCTACTGAAAATAACGCCATATTCATGGCTAACACCCCTAACTGGGATTATTTTATAAACAACTATCCTCATACTCTAATTAGCACATCAGGAAGTAGCGTTGGACTTCCAATTGGGCAAATGGGAAACTCAGAAGTTGGACATCTGACGATAGGCTCTGGTCGCATCATCGAGCAAGACTTTACACGAATTCAAAATGATATTGATAGTGGTGAATTCTCTAAAAATTCTACACTTTGTGCTGCTTTAAATGAAACAAACAAAAACAATACAGCAGTTCATATTATTGGTCTGTTGTCAGATGGTGGCGTTCATTCACATCAAAACCATATACACGCAATGCTTGAAATGGCACATCAAAAAGGCTGTAAGAAAGTTTTTCTGCATGTTTTTACTGACGGAAGAGACACCCCTCCAAACAGTGCAGGAGATTTTATAGCGCTACTTGAAGAAAAAATAAACACACTAAAAACAGGCAGGATAGCATCTGTCACTGGACGCTTCTTCGCAATGGATAGAGATAATCGCTGGGAACGCGTTTCAAAAGCCTACCACTTGCTTGTCAGTGGAAAAAGTGAGCGCCAAGCAGACTCGGCCTTAAGTGCAGTCAAAATGGCCTATGATAATGGAGAAAGCGACGAATTTATTGTACCTACAAGTGTTGGCGAACCAGCCTCAATCAACGAAGGTGATGCAGTTATTTTTATGAACTATCGAGCCGATCGCGCACGCGAGTTGACACAATCTCTTACTGAAACTGAATTTACAGGATTTCCCCGCGCATCATATAATAGAGTCAATTTTGTCTGTCTTACTGAATATAAAGAAGGCTCCGATCTTCCATGCGCATACCCGCCTATCTCAATCAACAACACACTGGGTTTCTACTTATCGAGTCTAGAACTAACTCAACTCAGGATTGCAGAAACAGAGAAATACGCCCATGTTACCTTCTTTTTTAATGGTGGCGCTGAAGCTGTCTTGCCTGGCGAAGACAGAAGGCTAATCCCATCGCCCAAAGTTGAAACCTATGACCTAAAGCCTGAAATGAGCGCATTCGAACTAACCAGCGCACTGGTGGCGGCAGTAAATTCCAAAAAGTACAACTTTATTGTTTGTAATTTCGCGAATACAGACATGGTAGGACATAGTGGAAACCTTGAGGCAGCCATTAAAGCAGTTGAAGCAGTAGACACTTGTCTTGGAGAAATTCATAAAACATGCGAAGAGAATGGTGCTGAAATACTTATTACTGCAGACCATGGCAACGCTGAACAAATGATGAGCCCAAAAACTAACAAAACCCATACAGCCCATACAACAAACCCTGTTCCTCTCGTTTATTTGGGTCACAGAAAAACCTCTATAGCGAGACCTCTTGTCGGCACACTTGCCGATCTGGCGCCCACCATTTTAAAACTAATGAACATCGAACAACCTAAAGAAATGACAGGTAAATGCCTATTAACGATTAAATAACAAAGGAGACTGCCATGAAACAACCCAACTTTATTGCCCCTTCAATCCTCTCAGCAGACTTTGCTAAACTTGGTGAAGAGGTCGACAATGTTCTAGCCTCTGGCGCTGACCTTGTTCATTTCGATGTCATGGACAACCACTACGTTCCAAACCTAACGATTGGCCCTCTAGTTTGTGACGCGCTTAGAAGTCATGGCGTAACAGCTCCAATCGATGTTCACTTAATGGTGAAACCAGTTGATAGAATCATTCCTGACTTTGCCAAGGCTGGTGCTTCCTATATTACATTTCATCCGGAGGCTTCTGAACATATCGACCGCACTGTAGCCTTAATCAAAGAACAAGGTTGCAAGGCTGGACTTGTGTTTAATCCAGCCACTCCTTTGCATTACCTTGAACATGTAATTGAACAGCTTGATATGGTTTTGTTGATGTCGGTTAACCCAGGTTTTGGCGGACAGTCATTCATACCTTCTTCCTTAGAAAAACTTAGAGTCGTTCGTAAAATGATTGACGACAGAAACCTTAGCACAAGATTAGAAATTGATGGCGGAGTTAACACTGAAAATATTAAAGACATTGCTTCTGCAGGAGCTGATACTTTTGTTGCTGGTTCTGCAATCTTTAATACTGACAATTATAAATCAACCATTGACATCATGAGATCTGAGCTGGCCTTAGCCCAATAAGTGTTTTATAAGAAATTATAAAACAACATATCAGCCAAATATGAGACAATATTGCCATTGATTTAACCCGAGGAGATTATGGGCAAATCATCTTTTTTTGGCCCTGAAACAATAGCGCTACATAGTGGACACCAGCCAGACTCTGATTATGGTAGTCGTGCTGTTCCTGTTTATCAAACAACTTCTTATGTGTTTGAAACTGTCGACGAGGCTGCCGCGCTTTTCAATATTGAAAAAGGCGGCCATATTTATAGTCGAATGACGAATCCAACTGTTGCTGTTTTAGAACAAAGGATTGCTGCGCTAGAAGGCGGCTCCGGAGCTATCTGTACCGCTTCTGGGATGAGCGCCCTTTTTGTCACCTTCATGAGTTTGTGTTCTGCAGGAGATCATATTGTAAGTGCTACACAAATCTATGGCTCCACAGCAACCCTCCTTAAGCACACCTTAAAACGGTTTAACATAAATTGCACCTTTATATCCATAAATGATGAAAGCGCCCTAAAGGGGGCGATTCAAGACAACACTAAACTAATTTTTTGCGAATCAATTGGAAACCCTGGGCTTGAGGTTTCAGACCTCCCCACAATATCTAAGATTGCTCATCGTCACGGCATCCCCCTTGTGTTGGATGCAACTTTTTCTACGCCAGCTCTTTGTCGACCATTTGATCACGGAGTAGATGTTATTGTGCATTCTGTAACTAAATGGATGGGTGGTCATGGTGTCGCGGTAGGCGGCGTAATTGTCGATGGTGGCGCTTTCGACTGGGGAGCTAGCAAGCGACACCCGGCACTGACTGAACCTTACGAGCCTTTTCATGGAATAAATTTTTGGGAAGAATTTGGTCCTTCAGCCCTAGCCATGCGAATTCGAGCAGAGTCAATGCGTGACTTTGGTCCTGCAATGAGCCCGCATAGTGCTTTTTTGTTGCTTCAAGGCATTGAAACTCTTAGTTTGCGCATGAAACAACATGTGAAAAATGCAATTAAGCTCTCCAAATGGCTGCTAGACCAATCTTCTGTTTCATGGGTTAACC
>LULS01000139.1_pt1 | contig 21852 bp, 18 predicted proteins | sample 728101 | NCBI WGS metagenome assembly LULS01 (sample SAMN03860283, study PRJNA289734) | marine metagenome | biome: seawater column; feature: ocean; material: water; isolation source: Red Sea water column Station 108 - depth 200m | place: Saudi Arabia: Red Sea | collected 2011-10-15 | depth 200 m | reverse complement strand
TCCCAAAACAACCATGATAAGCACATCAGAATAAGAGTTGCCAATACTATATGTACCGAATACTGCTAACACCAATATTCCGACAGCCATGTAGTTGTCAGGAATACGCATAATCCAACCACTATGTCTGCTTAGAAACAGTCCAATGATTAACATAAATATTTGAGCAAGGATTAAGGAATCAATAAATGTCCATACTACAGGCTTGGTATTTTCGGCAACAAAAATCTCGTGACCTGGAAAAATTCCATGAATTAACAAACCTCCTAAAAGAACTGCGGCAGTAGGACTACCTGGAATACTTAAAGTAAGTAATGGGATTAGAGAAGGCCCTACCATTGAATTATTTGCACTCTCTGCGGCAACAATTCCTTCAGGTTCACCCTTTCCATAGTTTGACTGATTTCTGCTGACTTTTTTAGTTTGGTCGTAAGCAACCAATCCAGCTATTTGACCTCCTGCACCGGGAATGATTCCAATAAGAGAGCCTACAATTGATCCTATAGAAAGAGCTTTAACTTTGCCGAACACGAACCTAAACGACTGGCTCAATCTTGAATCACCCTCTGATGAGAGAACTGCACTTTTTTCACTATAGTAATTCTCCATTAAGTTCAACACCTGAGGCATAGCGAATAAACCTATCAAGCCAACAACAATATTTACTCCACCCTCTAAATGACTAGTAAATACAAATCTCTCTACACCTAAAACTGGGTTATCTCCAATAGTGGCCAGCATTAAACCGAATAAACCTGATAGCAATCCCTTCACAACTGATTTGGAATCTATGGTCGCAATAATGGTAATTCCCAAAATAGCTATCCAAAACAATTCTGTTGTGCCAAACTCCAACGATAAACGCGCCAGTGGAGGGGTAAAAAATACTAAAATCATTACTCCAAATATTCCTCCAACAAAGGAACTAATAAAGCAATAATGGAGAGCCTCTTTGGCCTTTCCTAATTTAGCCATGCGATGCCCATCCATCGCAGTTGCAATATTGGCCGGAGCACCAGGAACATTTACCAATATAGCGCTTATCGCGCCGCCAGCAACAGTTGCAGTGTACATGGCACCTAGTAAAATAAGTCCACTTTCAGGCTTCATGTGAAATGTAAATGGTATCAACAATGCAACCGACATCGTAGGACTAAGGCCAGGCAAATAGTAAACAAAAAATGAGAATTACAACTCATATATATGAGTAATCGATACTACACTTCAGCTAACAAGTTGTCAAATGATTTGAAATAAATAGATAAATATCCTTTTAATGTATTTAAAGATCCTAAATATAAAATAAATAGCAGAAATTTAATATTAGAATCAATCAACTCATACATATGAGTATACTTTAATTATCTAAGTTTATATTTATGTCAAAAATTATTGACTTCAAATTTTAATAAGTACAAATGAATAAAAGACTTTATCAAATAGTTATAGACTACATTAACGGAGAAATATCAAGTGGAAATCTTACTATTGGTGATTTGATACCTTCAGAAAGTCAGCTATCTAAATTGTTGAATGTTAGTGTTGGAACTGTAAGAAAAGCTATTGATAAATTAGAGCAAAGTAAACTTTTGTATCGCCACCATGGTAAAGGTACCTATGTATCTGATTATGGATTTGATAATAGCATGTTTAACTTTTTCAGTTATGGCAGCGAAACAGGTTCACCAATCAGAATTTATAAAACCACCCCTGTCCGAAAAAAAACAACTGCCACTTTAGAGATAGCATCTCAATTAGAAATAGAATCTGGAGAGGACATTATTTATCTTGAAAGAAGAGGCTATATAGATAAAAAAAATCCTATCATTATTGAAAAGTCTTGGTGGATTGCAGAGGTTGTTGAAGGTCTCCAGAGACCCAACATACATATACCTGATCTACTCTACGCCCTTATCTATAAAAAATTTGCAACGCAAATTATTGCATCTAAAGAAGTGTTGACTGCAGGTATAGCTGATAGCAAAACAGCGAAAATTCTTCACATTAAAAAAGGCGATCCTGTGGTCATATTAAATCGACACACTTATGCAAAGGATAAAGGTTTGGTTGAGTTTCGAATAACTACCGGCAGAGCCGATATGTTTAGTTATAGAACTACAATTGGAAACACTGATTATTAATTCATGGAACAACGATATTAGTTAACTGAGACCTAAGAAGCTTCAATAAATATATCTTTTGTTTATCGTTGAAGCGACTGATTGGTCCAGAAACTACGATTGCGCCTACAAATTTTGAACTACTGGATATGACTGGAACAGCAAGCGCAAATAAAGATGCATTGTGTTCATGAATTGAAAGGTAGTAGCCAGCATCTCTGATTTCCTTATAGAATCCAGTTTTGTCATTTTTTCGTTTACCATAAGCAAGAATGATTCTTCCAGAGGCTCCACGATTCAATTCCAATCGGCTGCCTTGTTCAATATTATGGCGAATTTCATCACGTGAATGAGCCCGATATAGACAAATTCGCATACTATTCTCTTCTACAAAGAACGAGGCTGTTTCACCTGAGATATCCCTTATTGAATCAATAATGGGACGAATTTGTTCCAGGTGATTGCTTTGGGTATAAATAGCACTCAGGTAAAGTGCCTGAGTTCCAACCACATAATCTCTATTTTTTAATCTTGAAACGTATCCATATTCTTGAAGTGTAGACAAGATACGATAGGTGGTAGATACATTAAAGTCCAATTTTTCACAAATTTCATTGATGCTGAACTGTGTTTTATCAAGAGAAAATATAGACAGGATTTGAAGACATTTTTCAATCGCATTGTATTTTTTGTCTAGAGGTTTTAAAATCATGATAATTTCATATTATGAAAAATATAAATTATATAGTGAAATTATTAAATATCAATAATTTGTGATTGGTATCATAAAAAATAAATAAATGATAGACTGAGAACCTGAATACAATCTGTCGGCATTTATAAATCAGATAATTGTTAATAAGAGGTAATAAAAATGAACAGACAAGAACAAATAAAAGTACTGCAAAAAGATTGGCAAGATAATCCAAGATGGTCAAATGTTAAGCGCACTTATACCGCCGAAGACGTTGTTCGTTTGCGTGGTTCAGTTCAACCCGAATGTACGTATGCTCGTCGTGGTTCAGAAAAGCTCTGGGAATTAGTTAATGGTACTGCTAAAAAAGGCTATGTAAACTGTATGGGAGCTATTACTGCCGGTCAGGCAATGCAACAAGCAAAGGCAGGTATTGAAGCAATCTACTTGTCAGGTTGGCAAGTTGCGGCTGATGGAAATACCTCTGAAACAATGTATCCAGACCAATCATTGTATGCATATGATTCAGTTCCAACTATGGTAAGGCGTATTAATAATACTTTCAAAAGGGCAGATGAAATACAATGGGCAAAAGGCATTGAGTCTGGCGACAAGGGTCATGTTGATTATTTTTTGCCGATTGTAGCTGACGCTGAGGCTGGTTTTGGCGGCGTATTGAATTCCTTTGAACTGATGAAAAATATGATCTTCAATGGTGCTGCGGGCGCCCATTTTGAAGATCAGTTAGCCGCTGTTAAAAAATGTGGACACATGGGCGGCAAAGTCTTGGTACCGACTCAAGAAGCGGTTCAAAAACTTGTTTCCGCTCGACTGGCAGCAGATGTTATGGGAGTGCCTACTGTTTTATTGGCCCGGACTGATGCAGAAGCTGCGAACCTACTGACATCGGATGTAGATCCCTATGATGCCTCATTTATAACGGGCAAGCGCACTTCAGAAGGATTTTATATCGTAAAAAATGGTTTAGAGCAATCCATTTCTCGTGGCGTTGCCTATGCACCATATGCAGATCTAGTTTGGTGTGAGACCGGCAAACCTGATCTTGGCTTTGCTCGTGAATTCGCTGAAGCAGTTTTGGCTGAAAATCCTGACCAATTATTAGCATACAATTGCTCACCTTCATTCAATTGGAAGAAAAATCTAGACGATGCTGAGATTGCCTCTTTTCAAGAGAAAATCGCAGAAATGGGTTACAAATATCAGTTTATCACTTTGGCGGGTATTCACAATATGTGGTATAACATGTTTGATTTGGCTTATGACTATGCTAAAGGCGAAGGCATGAAGCACTATGTAAACAAAGTGCAAGAACCTGAGTTTGAAGCTGCGAAAAAGGGTTATACTTTTGCGTCACATCAGCAAGAAGTTGGGGCTGGCTATTTCGATGATGTTACTACGGTAATTCAGGGAGGCTTGTCATCTGTTACCGCATTGACGGGTTCCACAGAAGAAGAGCAGTTTAACTAAGAAATATTTGCCTAACAACTACACTTTGCTTCATTAAATGAAGCTTATTTTTTTGGTTGGTTTCTTATGTTTAATGATTTCTCGGACACATTGTCACTTTCGATTGCTAAACAGATTCTGAGTGGTTTTGAGAAACACTATCGCAATATCAAAAAAGCCTCAGTAGAGGCAAAAAGGTGCTTTGAAGAAAGGGAATGGGAAAAAATTGAAGAGGATTCAAAACGTAGACTTAACTTCTATGACAAGCAAGTTAATACCTTCTGCAAAAAACTTTCTACCGATCTCAATCTAAAAAAACAAAGCGTTTACGGTGCTAAAGCTTCAGTTCATCAACAAACGCATTTGGATAAATTCAATTCTGATTTTTGGAAAAGCACTAAACTTTCCTACATCGAGCTGATTACACAACATAAACAGCCGGAATTAGCTGAAACCTTTTACAACTCAGTCTTTTGTCGTTTATTTTCAAGAAGCTTTTACAATAATCAATATATTTTTACCAAACCCTGCGTCTCGCTTAGCTACATTGACATGGATGAACCTGTTGTTGAAAGCTTCTTTATTGAGCAAGGACAACTCAAAGATAGCTTCACTCAAATCCTTAAAAGTTTTTCATTTAATTGTAAGTTCGGTAACCTCGATCAGGACATACAACGATTACAGGATCAACTCTTTAAACAAATACCTCGTTTAAAATCCCAAACTTTCGAAATTCAAGTAATCAAGACCCCTTTCATTAGAGGTAAAGGTGCTTACATTGTTGGCAAAATTATTTCCCAACTTTACTCAGACCAACCACTCTTAATTGCCCTACTGAATGATAAGAAGAATGGACTTTATGTTGACACTTTACTCACTGATACTGGAAGTATTGCAGTTGTGTTTAGCTTCTCTAGGTCATACTTCTTTATTACCACCGACTACCCCGCAGCTATAGTTGATTATTTAATGACACTTATGCCAGGAAAAACAAGAGCGGTATTATATAGCGCCATTGGTCTGCATAAGCAAGGCAAGACTCTTCTCTATAGACACTTTTTAAAATATTCAAAAATCACTAGTGAAAAACTAATCATAGCCCCTGGAATCAAAGGTATGGTTATGTCGGTTTTCACCTTTCCGATGTACCCTTATGTTTTTAAGGTAATTAATGATCAATTTGCACCTCCCAAGATGGGTACAAAAGAAATGGTTAAAGAGAAATATTATTTCGTCAAAAATCATGTTCGAGTTGGCAGACTTGCTGATACATGGGAGTTTTCCAATGTTGCTTTCCCAATGAAGTATATTGACGAATCTTTACTTGATGAGTTAAAAAATAAAGCTGGGTCAAATTTAGAGTTTGAGGATGATCTTCTGATTGTCAAACATATGTATATAGAAAACAAAATGACGCCACTTAACATCTACCTTGAAACAGCCAATAAAGAACAACAAACACATATCATTAATGACTACGGTAAAGCGATTGATGAATTGATTAATTCAAACATTTTTCCTGGAGATATGTTGACAAAAAATTTCGGCGTTACACGTCATGATCGTGTCGTTTTCTATGACTATGATGAAATCACTTTAATGAGTACGCCGGCTTTTAAAAAGATACCAAAATCAAGGACTTACGAAGAAGAGATGTCATCAGAGCCATGGTATTACGTCGGTCCAAATGATGTCTTTCCTGAAGAATTCAAATACTTTATGTTTCCAACTGAACATATGAAAAAGACATTTAATGCTCGTTATAGAAAATTACTGGATGCTGAATATTGGGAATCGATTCAAGAAAATATTAAAAAGAATGGTGTGATGGATTATTATCCATATGGTTCTGAAAAAAGGATGTGTGAAATCTATGGAGAAGGAAATGAATGAGACAACCTCTGACATATCAGATAGGCTACACCCTAATGTACAGTATTTAGAACAAGGATATAAAAGTTACGGTATACAAACTTCATTTTCAGGCTATATTGTTACTATCAAGTGTTATGAAGACAATTCACTTGTTGAGGAAGCATTAAAAGCTAATGGCAAGGGCTCGGTATTGGTAATTGACGCAGGTGGCTCAATGAACTGTGCAATGCTAGGGGATAAAAGAGCAACTGACGCCATCAAAAATGAGTGGGAAGGTATTTTAGTTCATGGATTGATTAGAGACTCTGCAACAATCAATAGAATGAAGGTTGGTATTCGTGCACTTGGAGTTTGCCCACTTAAAAGTGTTAAAAAGGGAATCGGTGACAGCAACATAGTACTCAATTTTTCAGGAGTTATATTCACTCCAGGTGAATATTTATATGCTGACGAAGATGGTGTAATTGTTGTCAAAGAAAAGGCATTTTTATGAGTAAAAAAAAGTATATCGTTGACAATCTCACTGTTGAACAAAGCCTATTTGATTTTATTGAAAATGAGGTATGTGAAGGTTTGGACATTTCTGCCAAAAATATGTTTCAGTCTCTTTCTGATATTTTGAGTGATTTGCAGGATGAAAATACTCAACTTCTAAAAAAGCGTGACTCTCTTCAAACTCAAATTGATAAATGGCATATAGAGAATAATGAGATAGATCCAGCTGCCTATAAAAGCTTCCTCAAAGATATTGGCTATATTGTGAGCGAACCTCCCAAATTCTCAATTGATGTTGATAGAGTGGATGATGAAATTGCTAATATTGCTGGACCTCAATTAGTGGTGCCAATAACCAATGAAAGATTTGTACTCAATGCAGTTAACTCTCGTTGGGGAAGTCTATTTGATTCTTTATATGGAACCAACGTTATACCTAATAGAGGTAGTATGACAAAATCTTTTGCTCACAACCTTCAACGCGTTAACAGAACGGCTGAATTGGCTTGTGATTTCTTGGATGAGGTTGTTCCCCTAAAAGGTGCATCTTACAGACAGATTTCCTCAAGATTGAGATACACAGAAGCATTGATTTTTAATTTGAATAATGGTGAAGTAGCTACCTTGGTCAATCCTGAGCAATATATTGGTGTTGGTGATACAGGTAATATACTACTAAAAAATAATATAGATAAGCAATATACTGATATCAAGGGTCAAAAATTTACCTTACCTGGAACGAGCATGACCTTAGTTCGTAATGTTGGCCTTCATATGATGACAGATCTCGTGAAAAATTCAGACGGTTCTCCTACACCTGAAGGTATTTTGGATGCAATGATTATTTCATTGATTAGCCTTCACGACCTAAAAAGTAAATCAAACTCAAAAAAGGGGAGTATTTACATTGTCAAGCCTAAACTTCATGGCCCAGAAGAAGTTGCATTTACTGTGAAGCTATTTTCTTTGGTTGAAAAATCGCTAGGTCTTAGTGAAAACACTCTAAAAATTGGCCTAATGGATGAAGAAAGACGAACCAGCGTTAATTTAAAAGCCTGCATAAAAGAAGCTAAAAATAGAATTATTTTTATAAATACCGGATTTCTTGACAGAACTGGTGATGAAATACGCACATCAATGTTCGCTGGAGCTATGAGATGTAAAAATCTTATCAAGGAGGAAGAATGGTACGACGCCTATGAAAAAAGCAATGTCAACACCGCATTAAAGTGTGGCTTTCACAAAAAAGCTCAAATAGGAAAAGGTATGTGGCCACAACCTGATTTGATGAGAGAGATGCTCGACACGAAGATTAATCACCTTGAAGCGGGTGCTAATTGCTCTTGGGTGCCCTCTCCAACAGCTGCAACTCTACATTCTACTCATTATCATCTTTTTAATGTTTTCGATTGCCAGAAAGAGCTGTTATCAACCAATCTAGAAACAAACCAAAAACAACTACTAGCGATTCCTTTGCTGAAATCTTCAGAACAATTATCTGAGGAAAATTTAGTCAGTGAGATTAATAATAATGCACAAAGCATTTTGGGTTACGTAGTCAAATGGATTAATCAGGGTATTGGTTGTTCTAAAGTTCAGGACATTAATCATGTTGGACTTATGGAGGACCGCGCAACTCTTCGAATTTCATCTCAACACATGGCAAACTGGTTACATCATAAAATTTGTACACCAGAACAATTAGAGCAAGCATTTCACGATATGGCTAAGATTGTTGATAAACAAAACCAAAGAGATCCTCTCTATACCAACATGTCACCAGACTATACAAGTCTTGCCTTTCAAGCCTCTCTGGCACTTGTTTTTGAAGGAATAAAGCAACCAAATGGTTATACCGAAGAAATCTTAACGCGTTACAGACGTAAATTTTTAGGTCTAGATTAAATTATAGATGTCACGAATAAGTATTTATATGCCGATAAAGTTGACATTAATGTATTGAAGGAGAAATTATGAAGAAAGTACTAAAACTTACACTTGAAGACACAAAGAAAATGATGGATGCTGCCATTAATAAAGCAATTGATATAGGTATAGATATGGATATCGCTATTGTGGATGATGGTGGTCACCTCATATTATTTACAAGAATGGATAATGCAAAAATTACAAGTATTAATGTCTCTATCGATAAGGCATTTACTGCGGCGGCAGCTAGAAAAGCGACCTTAGATTATGGTAAATCTGTTATTAATCACGGCCCAGCATTTGGCATCCAAACTTCACATCAAGGTCGTTTTTGTGTAGTTGGTGGTGGCTTACCGCTTTTTGTTGACGGTCAGATTGTTGGTGGGATTGGTTGTAGTTCTGGCAGTTCTGACCAAGATATAGTAGTTGCTCAAGCAGGGATTGACGCATTACTTTCTGTTGAATAAAAAAAACTAGTCCTATCCTTTAAATGCGTTATCAGAAAGAAGATAATCTAATTCTTCCATAGTGCTCATTCGCCCTAAAATTTCATTTCTATGTGGGAAACGACCAAACCTCTTCACGATATCCCTATGATGCTTCGAATATTCATCATTGAAATCATATTTCTCAAAAAGTGTGACTTGCATGTTTTGATGCTCAAGATTTTCACTGTGCATTAAAGGCATAAAGAGGAAAAGTAATTCTTCAGTATTTAAAATTTCATCATAGCCGTTATCAATTGCTTTTAAAGCGACTTCAACAGCTAATTTCTCGGTCTGAAAGCTTTTAGCTTTCCCTCTAAACATATTTAAAGGAAACTGATCCAAGATAATGATCAACGCCAAACAACCTTGAGGTGAATCTTGCCAATCGTTAAGTTTTCCAGATGCGGCGTTTATCCAAAGTTTTTCATAACGCTGCTTTATTTCATTGTCTATTTCAGGAGTCGATGAAAACCAATGTTTTCTACTTTTTTCAGAAAACCAATATTTAATGACATCAGAATGATTCATAGTTACCGATGGCATTTTCTTTTTAATACTGAAAAACCTACCTAATAAAACAAATATTTAAAGTTTAACGATGTTTCGTATCACTACCGTAGTCTTTATATTTAGCTAAATGTCGGACTGGCTTACTTAATGCATCCTTCCTGAATGGGTCACCGAGTTCACGAGTGCACATGATTTCAATAATTGTTGTCTTTCTTTCATTCATTTGCATGTCTACGGCCTTTTTCAGTGCTGGACCAACATCCTCAAGTTTGTCAACACGAATACCTTCAGCACCCATTGACTTTGCAATACTAACAAAATCTTGATCTGTAAGCTCAGCTGCAACGAAACGTCTATCATAGAAGTCTACTTGATTCTTCTTTTCTGCACCCCAATGGCGGTTATGGAAAACAACCGCAGTAACAGGGATATCATGGCGAACACATGTCATCGTCTCAACCATACTCATTGCCCAAGCGCCGTCACCCGCATAAGAGACAGCAGGTCTATGTTGTGCAGCAGCCTTTGCACCGATTATGGTTGGGAAGGCATAACCACAATTACCCCAGCTCATTGCTGCAAAGAAGCTACGAGGTTTTTCAAAACGAAGATAGCTATTTGCAACAGAATTAATATTACCAATATCTGTTGACACCATGACGTCATCGGGCATCGCTTTTTCTAGTTCTCGTAAAACTTGCCTAGGGTGAAGCCAACCCTCTTCCTTATTAGCAATCATGTCCATGCTATATGAGTCAGTTTCATGAATCCATTCATCAAGCTCTAATTCCCAAACTGCTTTTTCATCGGCAATCTTTTGTGCTCTTTCTACTTTTGAAATATCACAAGAAAGTTTTTCAGAAGCTAATTTATCACAAAGCACTTCAGCCACAGCTTTTGCATCACCACAAATACCTATGGTAATTGACTTAACCAGTCCAAGCATTTTATGGTCTGCGTCTATTTGGATAATTTTGGCGTCTTTTGGCCAATAATCCATTCCGTGCTGAGGTAACGTTCCAAATGGTCCTAAGCGGGTTCCTAATGCAATGACAACATCTGCCCGTGATATCAGTTTCATGCCTGCTTTCGAGCCTTGATATCCTAATGGTCCACACCAGAGATCATGACTTGCAGGAAAAGAGTCATTATGTAGATAACTATTCACAACTGGAGCACCTAAACGCTCAGCCAACGCTATACATTCTTGAACACCATCGGCCATCACTACACCACCACCAGAAACAATTACAGGAAATTTGGCCTTGGCGATTAAAGCTACAGCTTCATTTAAAGTTTCTTCGCCACCCGTACCTCGATCAATTCTTCGAGGTTGAGGGATTGTAAATTCACCTTCTGCATAGAAATAATCTCTCGGTATATTGAGTTGAGTAGGCGCCATTTCGCTCATGGCTCGATCAAAACAACGGCCTGTAAATTCAGCCATTCTCATTGGATTGACGACATGACCTTGATATTTAGTAAATTCTTGAAACATTGGTAGCTGATTGGTTTCTTGGAATCCACCCAGACCAATACCGCCAGTGCCAGCCTCAGGAGTAACAATGACTACTGGACTATGAGCCCAGTATGCTGCAGCAATTGCTGTCACACAGTTTGATATACCTGGACCATTTTGGCCAATACAAACGCCATGCCTTCCACTCACTCTGGAATAGCCATCAGCCATATGAGCAGCGCCCTGTTCATGAACCACTGGAATAAATCTTATGCCCGCAGGTTCGAAAATATCCATAGCATCCATGAATGCTGAGCCCATAATACCAAAGATATCCTTAACATCATTCGCAACCATTGTTTCAACAAAGGCCTCACTTGCAGTCATTTTCGACATTCTTACTTCTCCTAATAAAATTAACTTTGTAGCGCGTCAAGCGCTGAAACGTATTCATAACCCAAATCTTCAGCCACCTCAAGACATGTTACCTTACCTTTATGAACATTCAAACCAGCTCTAAGGTGTTCGTCGTCAATCAATGCCTGTTTCACTCCTTTATTGGCAATCGCAATCGCGAATGGCAGAGTGACATTGTTAAGCGCAAATGTTGATGTTTTGGGAACACCACCTGGCATATTGGCTACACAATAATGAACAACATCATCCACCACATATGTTGGATTTGCATGCGTTGTTGCTTTGGACGTTTCGAAACAACCGCCTTGGTCTATTGCCACATCAACAACAACCGAACCGGGCTTCATTGCCTTAATCATCTCTTTTGTAACTAGTTTTGGCGCTTCAGAACCTGGAATTAAAACCCCTCCAATGACTAAGTCGGCTTTTACTACATATTTCTCAATTGTGCTATGAGTTGAAAAAACTGTATTCGTACTGCGACCAAATTGCTGCCAATGCTTCTCTAATGTATCTGGATTGTTGTCAAGTACCCAAACATCAGCCCCCATTCCTACAGCCATATGAGCGGCATGAGCACCTACTACACCTCCGCCCAAAATTACAACTTTTAATGGGTTAACACCAGGAACACCTCCAAGCAAGGCCCCCATTCCCCCATTAGGGTGCTCCAAAAAGTGTGCACCCGCCTGAACAGCCATTCTCCCAGCAACTTTTGACATTGGCGCCAATAGTGGCAAGCCGCCTCGAGGAGATGTTACAGTCTCGTAAGCAATGCATGTAGCGCCACTTTTTACTAAATCTTTTGTCTGCTCAGGATCTGGAGCGAGATGAAGATAAGTATAAAGTATTTGACCCTCTCTAAGCATAGCACGTTCATTTGCCTGAGGCTCCTTAACCTTGACAATCATTTCTGCAGTTTCAAAAACCTCTTCAGCAGTCGCCATAATTTCAGCACCATTTTCACTGTAATCATCATCACTTGCTCCAATTCCGTTTCCAGCATTGGTTTGGACTATCACTTTATGACCGTTTCTGACAATCTCCTTAACACTTCTTGGTGTTAAGCCCACCCTGTATTCGTGGTTTTTGATTTCTGTTGGTACTCCGATAATCATCAAAATATCCTGTTTATAAAAAACGTGAAATTATACTGAAACTAGCGTTCAATTTAACTATTAATTAACCTCAAGGGCGCTGTCAACAGCTTCAACTATAAGATCGACTTCATTCCTAGTGCATATAAAGGCGGGGCTAAATAGCAATACATTATTGTTATGCTCAAAACATCTATTGGTTCTTCCAATCATTACCTTGTTTTTCAAGCAATGGCCAACGACTGACATTGCAACTGTTTCATCGACTGGCTCTCTAGTTTGCCTATCTTTGACAAGCTCTACACCACAAAATAAACCCTTTCCGCGAACTTCTCCAATGATTTGATGTTTTTCTTCAAGTTCATGCAACCTACTTTTTAGGTAATCGCCAACAGTGTTGACATTTTCAAGAAGCTTATCTCTCTTAATTATATTCAAGGTTTCTAAGGCAGCCGCTGGACCAGCTGTACATCCTCCAAATGTAGATATATCTCTAAAATAGCTGTCAGGGTTACTTGGATCCTCCTTAAACATTTCAAAAACCTTATCGGTAGTAACTGTTACTGATATCGCTGCATAACCAGCCGCTAGACCTTTTGCTGTAGTGACAATATCGGGTTGCACATCGTAATTTTGATAACCAAACCATTTTCCTGTCCTTCCGAGGCCACAAACCACTTCGTCAATATGAAGCAACACATCATACTTTCTACAGATTGATTCAATGATTGGGAAATACTCTGGAACAGGAGTAATAACTCCACCACCTGCAGTTATTGACTCTAAAACTACAGAACCGACATTTTCTGCCCCCTCTTTTTGGATAACGTCTTCAAGAACTTGGGCACACTCAATATTGCATTCACCATATTTTTTGCCAAACGGGCAGCGGTAACAGCAACAATTTGGAATTTCAACGAAACCAGGCGCAAATGGACCATATTGCTTTGTTCTTTGAATTTGACCAGATGAACTCATTGCTCCAATGGTTGTTCCATGGTAGTCACGGTCACGATATATAATTTTATGTTTTTTCCCTTGATTTTGAAAATGAGCAATTTGTCGTACCATTTTGTAGCCTTTTTCATTAGCCTCAGATCCAGAATTTGAATAGTAAACACGATCTAAACCAGGCATTATCGATGTTAACTCTTTTGCATATTGTGCAGCTGGCTCATTACCAAAAACGCTTGCAAAGTATGGAATTTTTGACAACTGATTACTGACAGTTTCTACCATTTCATCCCTTCCATAGCCAAGGTTGACTGTCCACACTCCGCCAGAAGTTGCGTCCAGATATTCATCACCCTTGGTATCAGTGACATACATCCCTTTCCCTTTTGAAACCACAAGAGGGTCACTCGATTCAAAAACTTTGTGCTGTGTTAAATGATGCCAAACATGTTTCTTATCATTTTGTACAATCGTGCTTTCAGACATAAAATTCCTTCATATTTAAATTATTTTAATTCACAGTAATGAATTGTAAAATCATACCAATAAGATCAATATTGTTATGGATATTATCATAAAAAAAATTAAAGCAATGATTCGATAAAAATGCTACTTATTTTTATAAAAAAAAGATTTTAGTTTAAGTTTTATTAAACTCTAATTTTCTCATTCAAAGGATCATACATTGGCCTTAATGATGCACTTGCCTTCTCTATAACTCCTTCAACCTCAATACAATATTCGGCACTCAACAAATTTTTTTCACTTTCATCGGGCTTACAACCAATATAGCCCAATCCAACTGCTCCACCCAATGTATGTCCGTATGCTCCACTACTCAAATAGCCGATTATCTCACCATTCTTGAGGATAGGCTCGTTATGGTAGAGCATTACATCTGGATCTTTTAAAAGGAATTGCATCATCCGCTTCTCGCAACCGTTAGTTTGTTTTTTCTTGACGGCATCATAACCAATGAATTTTCCGTATTTAGAAGGTTTTTTATCTGGTTTCACAACAAATCCTAGACCTGCATCGAGAACATGATCTTCATCTGTAATGTCGTGACCGAAATGTTTGTAAGCTTTTTCAATACGGCAACTGTCTACAGCATGCATACCACAAAGTTTCAAAGAAAATTTTTCACCTGCTGATTCAATCAATTCAGCAATATAGTTAGAAAACTCAATGGGAAAATACAACTCCCATCCCAACTCACCAACATAGGTAATACGGTGTGCACGAACCGTTGCCATGCCGATTTCCAGATTACAGACACTGGTAAATGGAAGATTTTCATTACTTAAATTATTGTCTGTTAATGATTGCAGAAGTTCCCGTGAATTGGGACCCATAATTGCAATACAACCTTCTGCACTTGTAGAGTCAAATAAAGAGCAGTTCGCATTCTCAGGCATATTCTTCTTTAGCCAGTTCATATCACGGTTTGCACATAGCGTGCCACTTACAACAAGATAATCATCAATATCTAAACGTGTAATTGTGACGTCAGCCTCAATTCCACCTTTTTTATTTAACCATTGAGTATAAATAATCCTTCCTGTTGAAACATCAACATCGTTTGCACAAATGAGTTGAAGATAATCCATTGCATCAGAGCCTTTGATTCTAATTTTGGAAAAAGATGACATTTCATACATTCCAACAGCTTCTCTGATAGCTTGATGCTCTAATTTGTGAAAATCGAACCAATTTTGTTTTCCCCATGAATACTCATATTCAGCCTCAACCTTACCAATCAAATCTTGCGGCACAAACCAGTTGGCCCTTTCCCATCCTGCTACCTCACCAAAACAGGCGCCACGATCTTTAAAGAATTGATACAGTGGTGTTCGACGAAGCTCTCTAGCAGTAGTATATTGATGATAAGGGAAATGATTTTCATATAGATAACCTAGCGTCTCTGTGACTCGATTAGCGAGGTAAAGTTTATTATTTTGGAATGGGTCGTTTCTTCTGATATCGACTTCCCATAAATCGCATGGAGGTTCTCCACCAACAATCCATTCTGCAAGGTATTTACCCGCCCCTCCAGCAGCCTGAATACCAATTGAATTGAATCCAGCTGCAACAAAAAAGTTTCTTAATTCAGGTGATTCTCCGATTTGAAAATTATCATCAGGTGTGAAACTTTCCGGTCCATTGAAAAAAGTTTCTATACCTAAGTTTTCAATTACTGGCAATCTCTTCATTGCCAATTCAAGGTAAGGCATGCAGTGCTCTAAGTCATCTTCTATTTGGTCAAAACAGAAATCTTCGGGTATCCCATTCTGCCCCCAAGGTTTTGCGTTTGGCTCAAACAAACCTATCAAAATTTTTCCAGCATCCTCTTTATAGTACGCAGACTCATCGGGTACTCTTACAACAGGCATATCGCCTAAATCTGGAACGGATGAGGTTAGAAAATAAAAATGCTCACAAGCATGGAGAGGTACTGAAACTCCAGCCATTTTGCCAATTTCCCTTGCCCACATTCCTCCACAGTTAACAACAACACTGGATTGTATGTCACCCAATTCAGTCTGGACACCCTTGACTTTTCCTTCTTCTTTATGGATTCCAGTCACTTTAAGGTCTTCAAATATTTTTACTCCGCTGTTTTTAGCCCCTTTAGCAAGAGCCATTGCAACGTTTGTGCAATCAGTTTTACCATCTTGAGGAATCCAGGCTCCACCTACAGCATCATCTAAATTAAATAGATTGATTTTTTCTTTGAGTTCTGAAGGTGACAGTATCTGAACATCAACCCCATGAACTTTAGCTAGAGAAGCGTTTCTTTTAAATTCCTTGAGTCTTTCCTCATTAGTTGCAATACTCACAGAGCCCGTGCGACGATAACCTGTCGCCATACCTGTTTCAGATTCCAATGTCTCATATAGATTTCCCGAGTACTTAACCATTTGAGTTCGGTTTAGAGATGAGCGCATTTGACCTACAAGTCCTGCGGCATGCCAAGTGGTTCCAGAGGTAAGACCAATAACCCCTCCACCAATAATTACAACTTGTGCCTTTTTAGGCAATGTATTTGACATAATTGACGTAAAACTAAAAAACCAAGAACTTTAAGACTATTTGCCTTTCCAGGGCACCAGATAATTTTCTGCAATGCGCACGAGAATATCTATGGCATAACCTATCACTCCAATCAGAATGATTCCCATAATAACGAGGTCAGTCATTTGAAATTTTGAAGCATTGATTATCATCATACCTGCACCCTTTTGAGCTGCAACAAGTTCTGCCGCGACAACAGTACCCCAACAAACCCCCATAGAAACGCGAGCACCAGTAAATATCTCAGGCAGACTATTAGGAACAATTACCAATCTCATAATTTGCCGCCTTGATGCGCCAAGAGAATAAGCAGCATGAATTTTACTGATATTGACTCCAGAAACGCCTGCCCTGGCAGAAATTGTCATAATCCAGAGCGATGCGAGGAAAAGTAGAATTATCTTGCCCTGTTCACCAATCCCGAACCAAATAATGACTAGTGGAATAAGCGCTAATGGCGGAACTGGACGCATAAATTCTACGATTGGATCAAACCATCCACGAAACCAGCTTGAAAGTCCCATCGCATAACCAAGCGGAATACCGATAAGAGCCCCCGCCAAAAAACCCACAACTACTCGAATAAGCGACCAACCAAGATGCTCCATCAAGGTAAATGTTTTATACCCTTCAGAGGCTACTAGAACTAATCTCGACCAAACAGCTTCAGGTGAAGGCAGCCAAATTGGTTGCATTTGCCAACCCTTTTCTGGAGTAAAGCTCAGCGTCCCCTTAGCGGTCATATAGATTCGAGCGTCATCTATGAAAACTTCCGAACTAGGGGAAATCTCCTGACCATTGACAGCAATAACTTTATAACCATCTTCCTTGCCACCAACATCATTACGTTTCACTTTAATTAACCCACTACGCCAAGCTACAATGTTAGCGGTGTCGTTTTTCGCAAATCCCTCTCCTGGATCAATCTTCATTTTCGGGGGTGTTTTGCCTTCCTGTATATCATAAACAGTGACAATAACCTTTGCATCATCGATATCACCCGCAGCATTCATTGCACTATAAGTAAAACTAGTTTCACCGATAAAAGGACCTGGCGCATGAAATGGTATCAATTTTGATCCCGTAAATGCTCCCCAAATCATAAAAATAGCCAGAACTGAGATAATCGAGGCGGCTCGGTTGGGTGAGACAGCACTTTCATCGCCAAATGTTACTGTCTTAAGGCTTGTATAGTCCTTCTGAGCAGTCATCATTTTTGTGGCTAAATGCACCAGATAAAAAGCGATAACGAAAACAATAATATAAATCAGTAAAATGGCCATCAGTTGTTCTCCACTCTACCCATAATTTCTTCTTCCATCTCCCAGATAATGGAAAGTATTTCATCTCGAGTTTCAATATAACCTTCAGATTTTTTGACTTCTCGAAGATCCATACCAGAACCCATTTCAGCATAAGGAAGTTTATATTCTTTGAGAATCCTTCCTGGTCTTGGAGCCAAAACAAGTAGTCGCTCACCAAGTAAAACTGCTTCCTCAACAGAATGCGTTATCAGCATAATTGTCTTTCCTGTTTCCTTCCAAAGCTTCAACACCAGACCTTGCATTTTTTCACGTGTTAGGGCATCCAGCGCACCTAGAGGTTCGTCCATCAAAATGACATCAGGATCGTTTGCCAGACAGCGTGCTAAAGCGACACGTTGCTGCATTCCACCTGAAAGCTCATAAACCGCTTTATCCTCAAAATCACTAAGACCGACTACTTCCAAGAGGTGCTGAACTTTTTCATTTTGCTCTGCTTTTGGCATACCTTTCATTCTTGGTCCAAAAGCAACATTTGAGCGCACATTCATCCATTCAAAAAGTGCCCCCTGTTGGAAAACCATACCACGTTCAGCTCCGGGTCCAAGAACGGTCTGATCGTTGAGAATGACTTGTCCTTCAGTAGGAGCTAAAAATCCTGCAATAATATTTAGGAGTGTGGTTTTACCGCATCCCGATGGTCCAAGTACGGTAATAATTTGTCCCTCTTCGATCTCCAGAGTAACATCTTTAAGCGCTTGAATTGATTTACCATCTTTCAAATCAAAACGCATCGATATGTTTTCAATTGATAATCCTTTCAAATCAATCTCCGACGATTTTTTCAGTAAAAAGGTGGCACACTGAGTGCGCCACCTTAAGCCTAACAGATACTTAGATATCAGACATTTATCTGAGTCCGATATTTTAGTATTTTATTGGCTTGCTAATGCATTCAAACCATCCGTATTAACTGCACCTGCATATGAATCACGTGCACTTGGGATTTCACCAGCATTAACAAACACATCAGCTACACCCTTGAGGAAAGCTTGTCCATTACCACCAAGCCATGCCTCTGAAAGTTGGTTACTAACTGATGGAAAAACAAATGTAGACATGGTGTCAGCTGTAGCATCTTCATCCATACCAGCATCTCTGGCAATATGAGGAAGCATCAGCGAAGTAAATCCACCAGAATTCCACATTGCGTTAGCAGCGGCTGTCACTCCTAGGAAAGTAGCTAAAACCTCAGCATTTTCATTAGCAAATTGTGCTGGTGTTGAAGTCACATCCCAAACCAGGATACCTAGTGCCACTTTCTCTGCGCCAGTTAAAAGCACATTACCATGTTCTAAGGCACGGCGAAGTGATCCACCCCATCCACAGAACACGTCAACACTTCCTTGAGCAAAAGCAGCAGCTCCCTCTGGTGGAGCCATATCAACAACATCCATTGAAGCTACATCAACACCGAAATGTTCCATCTGCTTTAAGTAACCGTAATGAGCGGCAGTACCGATTGGTACAGAAACTTTTAATCCGGCTAACTCAGAGGCATTACTTGCATCAATTTCTAGAGCTGAAGCTACAACACAGTTATCATTGTCAGCATAGCTAACCGCCACGTCAACAATTTGCAAATCTTGACCTGTAGAGGCAGCCACAATAAATGGAGGTACGCCTTGACTTACTGAGATATCAATATCTCCTGAAGCCATTGCAGCTGACATTGCGGTACCAGTACCAAATGCCTTCCAGTTCACTGGGATTCCTAAAGCTTCGTCATATGCGCCAATTTGTTTTGCATATTCAAAAGGCATAGGCCACTCTTCAAAGTAAGCAACGTTTAACTCATCAAGAGCCATAACATTAACGGCAGCAATTGCACCGACAATCGTGGCTCCAATTTTTTTATAAAGACCTTTCATTTTCTCTCCTTAATAATTTGAAAAAAAAATCATATCTAACTAAAACCACAAAAAAATAAATACTTTCTTTTTAGAAAAAAGTTCACCAGAACCAATTAATAAATTGAAGTAGTTTTCTTGTGTGGAAATGAAATAATACCATTTAATTGCTTATGATAAAACTCAATATTAGATAATTAAGTTTTAAAGGTGAAAGGATTATTTTGACAAGTGTGAGTATTTTTTTAATCGCTCACTTCAACTCTACGAATTTCTTTAGCGATTTTATCCAAGGATGAATTAATCAATTTATAAGCACCTTCCGCACCATAAAGCTTAGATAATCTTATAGCCTCATTAATAACAACCTTGTAAGGAACCTCTGGATGAAATTTGAGCTCATAAGCTCCCAAATATATATTGGCTCGTTCAGTAGGTCCCAGCTCACTAATACTTCTATCTAATGTGGGCTCAATAATCTCATCAAGAAGTGATATGTTTTTGGGAATATTTATAAATAAATTTGAAAAAAACTTTTTAGAAGTTTTACTTCTTATATTTTTAAGGAATTGTAGCTCTATTTGTGATATTTCTCCACCAGAAACTAACCACTGACATAAGGCTTGCAATACCTTCTCTCGAGAAAACTGTATTGGTTTCACAGATTTTCAAGCAAATTTATCATTCTAATAACGCTCTCTGCCGCTTCAGCACCTTTATTTCCAGAATCAGCGCCAGCACGTTCAATCGCTTGCTCTACTGTATCAACTGTCAAGACACCGAAGGCGATAGGTACCTCTGAGTCCAATGATGCTTTTGATATGCCTTTCACGCATTCTCCAGCAACATATTCAAAATGAGGAGTTCCACCTCGTATCACCGCTCCTAAGGCTACAATACCATCATATTTACCGCTACTGGCAATCTTTTTGAGAGCTAAAGGAATTTCAAAAGCTCCCGGCACATAAAAGAGTTCGATATCACTCTCTTCAGCGCCAGAACTTAGTAAGGTATCTTTTGAGCCACTAATTAGATGTTCAACAATAAATGAGTTAAAGCGTGCAGCTACGAGTGCAATTTTTTTATCTCTAATAGTTAAATCACCTTCGGTAGTTTTCAATTTCTTTTACTCCTTTATGTTTATATATTCAGTAATCGTTATCCCAAAACCTTCTAATCCAGGCCACTTTCTAGGATTACCTAAAGATTTCATGTTTGTAACTCCCAAGTCAGCCAGTATTTGCGCACCTATTCCAAATGTTTTTCCGTCATCACTACTTTGATAGTTTTGATTGTTGATATTTTCAAGGATAGCCTGGTTGTCCTGCTTACGCAGAAGCAAGAAAACCCCATTCTCTACTTCAGAGATCATTTTCAGCGCACTATTAATGCTAAATCCACGTTGAATCTCTTGTAGAACATCCTTAAAGATATTTTCCATATGAACCCTGACATAAGGTTCACTTGACTCGCCAATAGATCCCTTCACTAATGCAATATGGATATCGTTATGGATGGTATCGAGATAAGAATAAAGTTTAAACTTACCATATTTAGTGTTGAAAGGTTTCTGGCTGATTCTTTCAACTGTTTTTTCGTTCTCAACTCGATAATGAATCAAGTCGGCGATGTTGCCAACCTTAATTTCATGTTTTTTTCCAAATTTCAGTAAATCTGCACTTCTCGCCATGGAACCATCATCATTTAAAATTTCAACGATAACTGAGGCAGGCTCAAAACCCGCTAAACGAGCTAAATCACAACCGGCTTCAGTATGGCCCGCACGTATCAGAACTCCACCTTGTTGGGACATTAATGGAAAAACATGCCCAGGCTGAACAATGTCAATTGGTTTCGCATCTTTGGCTACAGCATCCAGAATAGTTTTAGCTCTGTCAGAAGCTGAAATGCCTGTCGTTACACCAGAAGCAGCCTCAATAGAAACGGTAAAGTTTGTTGAGTCAGGATCACTATTCTGGGAGACCATTAAAGGAAGATTTAACTGCTGACAGCGCTCTTGCGTCAATGTTAAGCATATCAATCCTCGACCATGGGTAGCCATAAAATTAATATCCTCTTTAGTAACTTTTTCAGCGGCAA
>LULS01000097.1_pt1 | contig 22508 bp, 22 predicted proteins | sample 728101 | NCBI WGS metagenome assembly LULS01 (sample SAMN03860283, study PRJNA289734) | marine metagenome | biome: seawater column; feature: ocean; material: water; isolation source: Red Sea water column Station 108 - depth 200m | place: Saudi Arabia: Red Sea | collected 2011-10-15 | depth 200 m | reverse complement strand
GTTTCTAAGCAGACATAGTGGTTGGATTATGCGTATTCCAGACAACTACATGGCTGTCGGAATATTGGTGTTAGCAGTATTCGGTACATATAGTATCGGCAACTCTTATTCTGATGTGCTTATCATGGTTGTTTTGGGAACCATAATGTATTTTGCCAGTAAGGCAGGTTTTAGCGCTGTACCGGTTGTCTTAGGAATCATTTTGGGTCCAATAGCTGAAAACAACTTTCTTCTCGGCAAGCTAATTGGTGGCGCTAGATATGGCGACGATTGGATGATTTACTTTACAACAGGCACAATTAATGTAACCCTTATTGCTATCTGCATAATTTCTATCACTTATGGCCTTTATTCAAATCGAAAATCAAAGAGAGGCGCTTAGCATGAACCAATATTTAAAAATTTCGACGTTAATAGTAACTGCACTAGCGGCAATATTGCTATTTACCTCTTTTGATGAAGTGTTCAATCCCAATCCTTGGAGTGAAAATGAGGACTATCTGTTTCCACGATTTATAGCAGGGGCTATTATGGTATTAGCATTGTTTTTGTGGTTCGACCGTGATGGTAAGGGAAAATCAACTAATTTTATGGATTTGTTGCCAGGACTTGGCCTTATTCTTGCTTATATTCTAAGTATGAATACTATCGGCTTTTATTTGGCTTCAATGATGATGTTCTTCGCGGTAATTATGATTTATAAAAAACCCGAAGAAACCAAGAACTTTTGGCGAGTGTTGCTTATAAAGTTGAGTATCTCAGCAGTTTTTACTTTAATACTGTATGGCTTATTCACGTTAATGTTAAAAGTGCGCTTACCAGGAGGGTTATTTTTTTAATTAACCAAAAGGAGAAAACAATATATGAAACTTTTTAAAATAACTAAAATTGCGTTGCTTGCAGTCGCTTCACTGATGTTTATGCAAGCCCAAGCCGGTTATCCAGATAAACCTATCGGGGTTATGGTGGCTTACGGACCTGGTGGTGCGACGGATTTTCAGGCTAGAATTGCAACATTGGCTTCTGGTAAAGAGACTTTAATTGGTCAACCAATGTACATTCTTAATAAACCTGGTGCCGGTGGTAGAACCGGTTGGAACTGGTTTGCAAGTGAAGCTTCAAAAGACGGCTATATGTTGGCAGCGTACAATGTGCCTCACTTTATAGCACAATCAATTGTGTTTGATACTGCTTACAATATCAATACCCTTGAACCTTTGGGCAACTGGGGTGCTGATCCAGCGGTATTGATTGTAGGTAAAGATAGTCCTTTCAACAGTGTCGCTGACTTGCTTGCACATGCTGATGCTAATCCCGGTGCCGTAACTATTAGTGGTGCTGGTAAATTTGTGGGTCACCATATTGCATTCTTGCAGTTTGCTAAAGCTTCAGGTAGGGACTTAACCTATATTCCTGCCAAAGGAGGGGTTGATGCATTGAGATTGGTCAAAGCGGGTGAAGTCAGTGCAGGTTTCAATAACTTGTCAGACTCAGCCAGAAGCGCTGCTGATCTTAAGATCCTAGGCGTTGCTGACCTTACAAGACACGAATATCTTCCAGATGTTCCTACGCTAATGGAGAGCGGTGTCGATGTCGATGATTCAAGTGTCAATTTCCGTGGCTTGATGGTTCCAGCTGGAACTCCTCAAGACGTTATCGACTTCTTGGCGAGTAAGACTCCTGATATGTTTAACGACAAAAAGACTCAGGGTAAGATGAAGTCTACTAACTCCCCAGCAAGAGTGATGACAAGAGATGAAGTCATTGCGATGTGGAATGAAAGACAGGCTTACTTGACTGATCTGCTAGCAGGTCTCCAATAAGATAAATTTTATTGGGGTCTTTTCTTACTGAGGCGCTTTAAAGCGCCCCAGTAGGATTCTTATGATTAAAAATAATAAAATGAGCAACTCCCATACCAAACAATTAATAACAAAAGCAAGGAGTGCCCAAACAATAATTAATGGGTATTCACAGGAACAAGTCGACGAATTAATACTTGCTGTTGCTTGGGAGGTAATTAAGCCCGAAAACAATCAATCATTGTCTGAGTTAGCTGTTAAAACAACTGGCCTTGGAAATGTGGAAGATAAAAAAAGAAAAAACAAACGTAAAACTATTGGTTTACTCAGAGATTTAAAGAATACTAAAACGGTTGGAGTAATTAATCAAGATGATGAAAAAGGACTTATTGAAATTGCAAGACCGGTTGGTGTGGTTGGTGCAATTGTTCCTTCAACAAATCCAATTGCGACACCACTAAACAAAGTCATCAATGCATTAAAGTGTAGGAATGCGATTATATTAGCCCCATCGCCGAAAGGCGCTTTGGTTTGCACAAAGATTGTAGGTTTGATACAGAATGCTCTAAAGCGAGTTGGAGCACCAAAAGACATTGTGCAGTCATTATCTGAACCGATCAATAAAAAGGACACCAATGAATTAACTGATCTAGTAGATTTGGTTGTTGCTACCGGCTCTCAGAATAACATTAAAAGGGCAATTCAAAGTGGCACTCCAACTTTGGGTGTTGGTGTAGGAAATGTGCCAGCAATTGTTGATTCTAGTGCTGATTTAGAAGATGCCGCTCATAAAGTGAAAACCTCGAAAACATTTGACTATGCGACAAGCTGTTCATCCGAGAATAGTGTCATCATTGTTGACAGTGTATATGAAAAATTTATCAGTGCATTAGAAAAAGAGGGTGGTGCATTATTAAGCTTAGAAGAAAAGAAAATCCTCGGTAAAAAGATGTGGAATGAGGATCGTATTATTAACCGCGATATCATAGCTAAAAGAGTCTATAAAATTGCGACTCTCGCAGGCCTCGATACAAAAAAATATTCCAAAACTGAGTTTTTAATGGTGGAAGAGGATGGTATAGGAGAAAATTATCCATTCTCAAGGGAAAAACTCTCTCCTGTATTGGCTGTTTACCGAGCAAGAGACTTTGATCATGCGGTTGATTTGGCAAATAAAATATTACAACATCAGGGGCAAGGACACTCTTGCAGTATTCATAGCCAAAACGAAGATAACATTATGAGACTCGGCAATGAGTTACCGGTTTGTAGAATTATTGTTAATCAGGCTCATTGTTTCGCTACTGGTGGAAATTTTGACAATAGTTTGCCTTTTTCGCTCTCTATGGGCTGTGGAACTTGGGGCAACAATATCATTGACGAAAATCTCAGCTACAGTCATTACTTGAATATTACAAAAATTGTCAAAACAATTAAATCTAATGAGCCATCAGAGGATGAAATCTTTTCGAGTTATTGGAAGAAATACCCTCCAACAGATCCTACAATAAGAGCACTTGTTGACAAGCATGCTATAGATACTCCTGATAAAACATTCCTGATCGATGCTGACTTGGATCTGCATATATCTTATGAACAACTCAAAAAAGACATTATTACGTTGGGTTATTTCTTGACCCATCAAGATATTCAATTTAACGATAAAGTTGGTTTTTTGCTTGACAATAGTTATGCATCAGTTTTGTTATTTTTAGGTGCAATGTATCACGGTGTAACTATTGTTCCAATCAATATTCTTGCAGGCAATAATCAAATAAAGTACACAATTAATCATTCTGAATGCAAATTGCTATTTACATCGAATATTTACTTAGAGAAATTTGAAGACATTCTAAAGAATTCTGAAGCCAGTGTTTTTGTTTATGAGAAAGTTGAAGATTTAAAGTGTTCTCATGAAAAGGACTTAGATTCACTAAAGAAAAAATTAAGCCCTAATACAACAGCAGTATTAATTTATACCTCTGGTACAACAGGACTACCAAAGGGAGTTATGTTATCGCATCAAAATGTCATTGCAGGTGGCAGAAACACCGCTTTAGCGCATGAAATTTCAAGTGATGACGTATCTTTGTGTGTTCTTCCACTTTATCACATTAATGCTGAAATGGTTTCTATCTCGAGTGCTTTAGTGAGCAACAGTTGTGTGGTCATTATGAGTAAATTTAGTGTCTCTAATTTTTGGCAGATGCTTGAAAAATATCGATGCACTTGGTTTAGCGTTGTGCCAACAATTATTAGTTATCTTTTGAATGAAAATTTTGATGTCAGTAAACTCAACCTGAGCAGTATTCGTTTTGGTCGATCAGCTTCAGCTCCTCTATCACCGGAAGTACATAAAAAATTTGAGAAGGTATTTAAGGTGAATATTGTAGAAACTATGGGTCTTACAGAAACTGCAGCACAGATTCTTTCAAATCCACTGGACAACTATAAACACGGCTCTGCTGGTATCGCTTATGGAAATGAAGTGAAGGTTGTTGATGATCAGAGTAATTTTGTTTCACCCGGTGAAGCTGGTGAATTAGTTATTAAAGGTGACAACGTTATGAAAAAATACTTTAATAATGAAGAAGCAACAAAATCATCCTTTACAAAGGATGGGTATTTTTTGACAGGAGATCTAGGAGTTGAAGATGAGGATGGCTTCTTTTTCATAACGGGAAGAAAAAAGGAACTGATAATAAAGGGTGGAGAAAATATCTCACCTAGAGAAATTGATGACACAATTTATAAACACAATTCCGTCTTAGAAGTATGTACTTTTGGGATTTTTGACGAAAACTATGGAGAAGAAATTTCAGCTTGTGTTTATCTTAAAGATAACTTTAAAGCCAACGAGAAAGAATTAAAAGATTTATGTAGAAACGAACTAGGTGAATACAAAACACCTAGCCAGATTATATTTGTTGATGAACCTTTACCTAAAGGACCATCAGGAAAGATACAGAGGCTTAAAATAGCCGAACAGTTCAAACAAGCTTAATTAAACAATTTTCTGTTCACATCGTTAAGGCAAGATGATTTAAAACCTTTTCGGGTAAACTAATTCATTGTTAATCGGAACTTTATATGTCATTACTGGAAAAGTTAACCAACAGAGCGCAGAAGATTTTTCCGCGAATTTTATTGCCTGAATCGACTGATCGAAGAGTTATACAGGCGGCTTTATCGTTATCCACCCAAAAAATTGCGAAAATTGTTCTTCTCGGTAATGAGGATGAAGTTTTTTCTCAACTCGACCAGCCAGAAAAGAGCAAAAAGCATAACCTGGAATTTATCGATCCAAAGGACGAAAAATTAAGAAGAGATTATGCCAAAACTTTGCTTGAGATACGCAAACATAAAGGTTTAGAACTCAATGAGTCACTAGATCTAGTAAATGACTCTACTGTTTTTGCAATGTTGGCTTTACAAAGGGATGAGGTTGACGGTGTTGTAACCGGCGCGATCACTCCTAGTCAAAGAGTCCTTGGCAATGCATTGAGAATTATTGGCGTTTCAAATAACAGCAAGCTTGTGTCTAGCTTTTTTTTGATGATGTTTGATCAAAATCATCAAAAATATGGTCAAAATATGATTTTTTCCGACTGCGCAATGAATATTGATCCAACCGCAGAAGAATTGGCTGAAATTGCTCAAAGTGCCTTCAAATCTGCAAAAGCTCTAGACATCAAGCCTAAAATTGCAATGCTTTCTTTTTCCACTAATAGAAACACCAAATATCCGCAGGTTGAAAAAGTAAGGCTTGCGACCAATATCTGTGAGACTAAATTACCAGATGTTGATATTGTAGGTAATATTCAATTGGATGCCGCCTTAGAGAAGAAAGTGTTACAAATAAAAAATCCTGAAGAATTTTTTGAGCCTCCTGCCAATGTTCTTATCTTCCCAAATTTAGATGCTGCAAATATCGGCTATAAGCTTGTCCAGCGATTTTCAGGAGCTAAAGCTATAGGACCAATTCTTCAAGGGATAGCCAAGCCAGTTAATGATTTATCAAGAGGTTGCAGTGTAGATGAGATATTTAATACAGTAGTCATTACTGCGAACCAGTGTAAATAAACTACATATTGATGTAATTTGGACCTCCGCCCCCCTCTGGAGGTGTCCAAGTTATATTTTGCGCTGGATCTTTAATGTCACAAGTCTTGCAATGTAGGCAATTTGGGGCATTAATTTGGAAATAGTCCGACCCGTCTTTTTCAATGATTTCATAGACCCCAGCAGGACAGTATCTCTGTGCCGGTTCTTCGTATTTTTCAAGATTGTAATCCAGCGGAATGTTAGCATCAGCTAGTTTTAAATGGACCGGCTGGTCTTCCTCGTGGTTCGTGCCAGAAAGGAACAAGGATGAGGCAATGTCAAAACTTAAAACATTATCTGGTGCCGGGTAGGATTTTATTGTAGAGTCTTTGGAAGGATTTAAAGAGTCACAATCTCTCTCATTATCCTTGATATCAATTGGTAATTTATTACGAAAAATATTTGACTCAATGAAGTTATAAATTGAGCCTCCATAAAATCCAAACTTATGAAGTGCGCTACTAAAGTTTCTTGCTTTATGAAGCTCCTTATAAAGTGCGCTGGAGCTGAACATATCGTCAAAATCACAAACTTTTTCATTAAGTATATTATTTACATATTCTGCAGCAAGGATGCCGGACTGCAATGCACAATGACTACCTTTTATTTTTCCAGGATTCAACGTACCTGCATTACAACCAATAATCATTCCACCATCAAAATCCATTTTAACGAGTGAGTGAAAACCTCCTTTGGTGATAGCTCTTGCTCCATAGGAAACTCGTTTACCTGACTCCAGAAACTGTTTGATTTTAGGGTGTTGTTTGTACTGTTGAAATTCTTGAAAAGGACTATGGTGAGGATTGTTATAGTTCAAGTCCACAATTAGTCCAACCGCTATTCGGTTATCGCTAAAATGATATAGAAAGCCTCCACCTGATGTGCCTTTATTTAGTGGCCATCCAATCGTATGCAGAACATTTCCTGGGCTATGCTTCTCTGTATCAACCTCCCAAATTTCTTTAAAGCCAATCGCATAGTGTTGTGGTGTTTTGCCTTCATCCAAATTGAATTCTTTGATTAGCTGTTTACCTAAATGACCCCTTGAACCTTCTGCAAATATGGTTTGTTTTGCATAGATATCCATGCCTGGCGTCCAAGTGCCTTTTTGTTTTCCCTGCTTATCAAGACCCATATCACCTGTTGCGATTCCACACACTCTACCGTTTTTATCAAGTAAATAATTCTGAGCAGGAAACCCAGGGAAAATGTCGACACCGAGTTGGACGGCTCTTTCACCAATCCATTGGCAGAGCTCACCTAGAGATATCAAATAGTTACCGTGGTTGTGCAATCCTTTTGGTGTAAGCCAAGAGGGCACTTTAATACAATTTTTTTTGCCATTCAGAAAATAAACATCATCTCTTTTAACGGGAATATTTAGGACGGGGCAACCAGTTGCTTCTTCAGGAAAAAGCTCAAATAATGTTTCAGGTTCAAAAACAGCTCCCGAAATAATGTGAGAACCTATTTCAGAACCTTTTTCTAGCAAACAAACGGAAAGATTTTGATTGAGTTGTTTTAGTTTGCACGCTGATGCCAGACCTGAAGGACCACCTCCAACTACTACAACGTCATATTCGATTGACTCTCTTTCCATTTAAGCTAACTCCAAAAGAAGTTACAAGGAATGCTCATTCAACTCTTTTAAGGCGCCAAATAGATCGGTCTGCCATACTAAATCAGCCATTCTAGCCATTGGAGCATCTGGGTCATTGTTAATGACTACAATTACCTGGGAATCTTTCATGCCTGCAAGATGTTGAATAGCACCTGATATTCCAACGGCTAAGTATAGTTTAGGTGCAACAACTTTACCAGTCTGGCCGACTTGATAATCGTTTGAAATAAAGCCCGCATCCACTGCAGCTCTTGAGGCACCAACCGCTGCATCAAGTTTGTCTGCTAACTGTTCAATTAAAGCAAAATTTTCCTTCGATCCAAGACCACGACCACCTGAAACAATTCTATCCGCTGTCGTTAGTTCAGGTCGCTCTGATTGAGATTCCTGAAGAGAGATGAAGTTTGATTTTTGTTCAGGTATAGGTAAAGATAACTCCTCGATGGCCGCAGAGCCTCCATCACCAGAATGTTCAAATGCAGTAGCTCTAACTGTCATTAGGATAGTTTCATCGCTCGATTCAACAGTCGCCATAATATTACCCGCATAAAGTGGTCTAACAAAAGTGTTGTTTGATTTGATTTCACATACATCAGAGATTGGTTGAACGTCTAAAAGGGCACCTACCGTTGGTAAAATATTTTTGCTATAGGTGGAAGACCCTGAAAGCAGGTATTTATAGTCAGCCATCACCTTAGCCACTAATTTGCTGGCAACCTCAACACTGACATGTTCTAATTTTGAGTCGGCAATAACTTTTACGGTATTAATGCCATTTAGAGAAGCAACCGAGGTCGCGTTATCCAAATCATCTGTAAGTACCAGTGCGTCAATCTTATCTGAAAGTTGAGTAGCAGCTGTAATTGCCGCGCGACTATTAGAGCTAACTTCAGAGCCGTTAAGTTCGATTAGAATTAGTACCGACATTATAGAACTCCCAACTGACTAAGTTCAGAAAATAGCTCTTCAGCTGAATGGACCTGTTTCGATGTTCTATCCTTGGTGCCAGACTCTTCAACACTGACAACTTTGACTCTAGGGCTAATATCAATGTCGAAGCTTGAAATTTCAATCGTTTCTAAGGGCTTTGATCTAGCTTTCATTATATTAGGCAAAGAAGCGTATCTTGGTTCATTGAGTCTCAAATCAACAGTGACAATAGCTGGTAAATTTAACTGTCTGGTTTCAATTCCAGAGTCAATTTCTCGACAAACTTCTGCGCTGTTTCCGCCATCACTAAGTTGGAATTTAGAGATAAAAGTTCCCAGGGAATAATCCAAAAGGCCAGAGAGAATTTGACCCGTTTGGTTGTTATCATTGTCTACAGCTTGTTTTCCCATAATGATGAGTTGAGCCTCTTCACGTTCAACAATATTTGCCAAAATCTTGCCAAGATGAAGGGGTTGTAGGTTAAGGTCCGACTCCGTATTGACAAAAATAGCACGGTCCACCCCCATAGCTAAAGCGGTCCTCAAGGTATCTACTGTTTTTTCGGTGCCAATGCTGACTGCAATAGTTTCACTAGCGGCACCGCTCTCTTTTATCTTTAAAGCTTCTTCAACAGCGATCTCGCAAAAAGGGTTCATGGCCATTTTTGCATTGGTCAAATCAACTAATTGGGTTTGTTTGTTAACCCGTGCTTGGGTATAGGGGTCAAGTACGCGCTTAATTGGGATAATTATTTTCATATTGAAACAAGTTTACCGTTACAAAATTTGCGAATCATACCATATAAATTTGTTTTGTCTAGAAATAGAAAAACAAAATTAGAATACCATATTGAAATTTATTTTGTTTTTTTTGTAAACTATCAATATTAATTTAATGGGAACCGTAACTTGACTTCTGCACCATTCTGTAATAACCGATTTTTTAGAGTGATTTCACCACCATGAAGTTGCATAATCTTCCTCACGAATCTTAGGCCTAAACCATTACCTCTAGCACCTGTATCGGGCCTTGCAACTGAGAAGAAGCGAGTAAATAGTTTGCTTGAAACGTGGGGCGGAATGCCTGGCCCTTCATCGAGTACAACAATTGTAACAGCTGTGTTAGATTCTGAAACTTTTATTGTTATCGTGCCACCTTTAGGACTAAACTCTATCGCATTCTTTAGGATATTCCCTAGTGCTTGTTCTAATAGTATTTTTTCAGCAAAAACTGTGCTTTTCTTATCTATGTCGTCAAGATTTATAAGGATATTTTTACTAACAATTAAACGATTATGGGTACCATACACTTTTAAGACATTTTCTATTATGGGTAAAATTTTGAGTTTTTCTATCTCGGTTAGTTTGTCACGTCTTTCAATTCTTGAGAGAGACAGTAACCTTGATACGAGCGAATCCATTTGTTTGTTTGAATCAAGAATGTTTCGAATAAATTCCCGCCTCTTTTTGAATTCTTTGGTTAGAGCTTTACGTTTTTTATCATCTTTTTCTTCTAAAAGATAATTCTCAATACCCATTGGTGTTAATAGATTTTCTGCAGTTAGTCGAATCCCTGTAATCGGAGTTCTCAATTCATGAGCAAGTGTATCAATGTATTCTTCAACGTCGTCCTTTAGTTCTACTTCGCTTCGAGCCTCCTCTATAGCTGCAGCAAGTTTGTTAAACTGAACGTTTACATTAGGAATTTGTACATCTTTATCCTTGAAAACCTCTCTAGCATATTTTTCTACACGACGAATGTTTCTTTTGATGCCCTAGCAATGCTGAGTCGACCTCTGAATGAGCTTTCATGTCTGTTCCTAGGCTTAAACCACGAGTGTCCAGGATAAGAAAGCCGTCTTTATCAGTAATGTAAATCGCCAGATTCTGCAATCTTGCATCTCCATGCGGTGATTGGAAGTAGTCAAAAATAATACCTCCAAAAGTAGTGAGATTAATTTCACCATCAATTATATTTTGAGAGGCAATTTTACTGAACATAGTTGATACCTCGATCATGACCTCTTTTGCAGATTCTATACTTGTACGATAAGCAAAAAGCCAGACTAGGGTGCTACTGACTACAAAGTAAAGAATAAACAGTTTGGTGCCGATATTTAATTTGAAGTATTTCATTCAATAAGACTGTAGCCGATACCTCTGTTGGTTAAAATTATTTTCTGGGGGTCGCACGATTCATCAATTTCTTTTAATCGTTTACGTATAGACTTGATATGCGTATTGATTGTCTTTTCATCTGAAACCGGGTTGTCCCATATATTTTTCATCAGATATTCCCTTGTATGGACTCGATTAGGATGCTCTATGAGGTGTGACAGAATTTTGAATTCAGTCTGCGTTAAGGTTAGCTCTTGATCATGAAACAATATTTTTTGCATGGCTTGATTAATGCTGAATTTGGATTCAGGGTTTGTATCCGTACGATTACGTCTTAGTTGTGAGCGCACATGAGCAACAACTAATCTGGGACTAAAGGGTTTGGTTATGTAACCATTAGCACCTAATCCCTCTAGAGCCAATACTTGGTCAGATTCATCATCTCTTGCAGTAATGATGACAACAGGTATGTCTGATTTGATTCGAATCTTTCGAAGCACATCAAAACCACTCATATCAGGTAAGCCTACGTCAAGTAGCATCAAGTCTACTGCATTGTTTTCTACGTACTCTAGAGCATCATAACCATTATCGAACCATTGGCAACTGAAGGAATCCTGCTCAAGAATAAAGGTTATGCTTTCAGCGATTGTTCTATCGTCTTCCACTATTAGAATATGAAGCATTAAATTAAACCCCTATAAGAAAAGATATTATTGTAGTTCAAAACTCAATAAAAAAAACAATCTTCACATAATCTTCACTAAAACTTCACTTATAAAACATTTGACATCTGCTTTTATCTCCTATTATTGGTTTATTGTTTTTAGTTAATTAGAGAAAAAATGCGACATTTACCCCTTAAAGTTGCAATTGCCAGTGCTAGGATATCAAAATTCAAGGTTGTTACGGGTGATGAAATCAGAACACGTGTGCCGAAAAATTCTCTAATGACTAAAAACAATACTATTGAAGCTTGGCATGTTGGCATTAATGATTAAATTGAGAACATGATTTTGCTTTTATTAAGAACCTCGATACCCTTGCCATTCACTCTCCGTTTGGTAACAGAGGTAGCGGCTTGTAGCTGGTGGGTTGCTCCTACCCTCCAGCTAAAGCTTTTTTACTGGAATAATAAATGAATCAAATACTGAGCCAACCAATTTCTAAGGATGCAAGCGATATTAAAACCAATGCTTATTGCAAAAGGAATAACATTAATGAATATCAATTCAAAAAGGCCTTAGCCTGGTATCACAGCGCTATACAAAGTTCAAAAAAAGAGAAAAGCAAGCACTAGAGTTTCCTTTACGCTTTCAGTTCAATTTGTTGCTTAATTCAATGTAGATCTTCAATAAGGTATGATGTTGTCCAAATCATGCAACTCAAATCAATCATAACATCGTCAGTAATCATCTCTCTTCTGGTGATCTCTTCATCTTCAATTGCTGGACTTCAGGTTGGTGACAAGGCTCCAAACTTTACTTTGCAAGATCAGAACAACATAACTCATACTTTAAGTGATTATGAAGGTCAGTGGTTAGTGTTGTATTTTTACCCCAAAGACGACACACCTGGTTGCACAACCCAAGCCTGTGATTTTAGAGATGCCGTAAAAAGAATTATTGCAAGCAAATCAGTGGTTTTCGGACTGAGCCTTGATAATGTCAGGTCACACAAACTTTTTGCTGAAAAGTACAACTTGCCGTTCTCATTACTTGCTGATGAAACAGGAGAAGTGTCAAAGCTATATGACTCATTAAATAAGTTTTTTAAGGTGGCAAAAAGAAACACCTTTATTGTTGATCCTAAAGGAAATATTGCCAAAATATATCTATCGGTAAATCCAAAAACCCACGCTGAGATGGTCTTGAATGACCTCAATAACCTTCAAAAGGCGAGTGACAAGATAGGGTCTAACTAATGTTCGCTGGCTAAATTAATAAGAGCCTGTTTTTCATCTTTTGACATTTTTTTTATAATTGCCTCTCTTTGTAAAGCTTCACTTCGACTGCCAGATTTTTCCTTATAAACTAATTTGCAAGGCCAATGTGAGCGAGTATATTTAGCGCCACCTGTGATTTCTCCTTTATGCTTTTTGAGACGTTTTTCAAGGTTGTTTGTGATTCCACAATAGAGACTGCCGTCTCCACATTTAAGTATATAAATCAGCCAATTATTTTGGGTTGTTGTAACCATAAAAAAACTTTTTACCATTTTTATTTATTTTGTTTATGAAATAAATTAAAATGCGCGTTTTTAATAAATATGTCATGACCAACTGAACTGGTTTTGATGATGTTTGTTTACATTTAACTCAAAAAAGAAATTGACATGTTAGGTAACGTTATTCGTACGACTTGGCCATTATTTTTAGGAATTCTTTTTATAGGATTAGGTAACGGTCTTCAAGGAACTCTAAGTAGCTGGCGTGCAGACTTTGAGGGTTTTTCGGTTTTAACCACAGGTCTGGTAATGTCAGGATATTTTATCGGACAATTAACCAGCTCTATTTTGTCGCCTCAACAAATTAAAAAGACTGGTCAAATTCGGACATATGCAGCATATGCGTCTATAGCTTCAACCGCAATTTTGATTCAAATTTTGTTTATTGAGCCACCAGTATGGTTTGTAGCTCGATTCTTGTCTGGTTTTTGTATTGCAGGCATTATGATTATAGTTGAAGGTTGGTTAAATTCTATTTCTTCAAACAAAAATCGAGGTCAAATTTTTTCAATTCACATGATTGTCGTATGGGGTGGTTTGGCTTTTGGTCAAGGCTTATTTGCCGTCGATGATCCTGCAGGTGTAAGTCTTTTCTTGTTGGCGTCTATTTTGCTTTCAGTTTCATTAATACCTATCCTACTAACAGAAATTAAAGTACCAGAAGCAGATATACAAGAATCTCTAGGACTTCTAGCTTTATGGAAAGCTTCACCATCAGGTGTGGCTACGATTGGATTATCTGGACTAGCTTCCGCTGGTTTTTTCGGGGTTGGGACGATTTATGCTGTCAAGGCAGGATTGTCAGTCTCTGAAACAGCGCTTTTTATGACACTTTTTATTAGTTTTGGAGCAGTTTCTCAATGGCCTCTGGGTTGGTTATCAGACAAGGTTGATCGAAGAAAAGTCATTATGTTTTGTTGTGGCAGTGTTATTTGTATTTGCACCGTTTTAGTATTATTCGAATTTACTAGCACAATTCTTCTAATATTAAGTGCTCTAGTAGGTGCTTTCACTTTACCACTATATTCACTTGGCGTAGCACAATCCAATGATCGACTTGAACCAAAACAAATGATCAGCGCGAGTGGAACTATTGTTCTTGTGTTTAGTGTTTTTGCAGCACTAGGCCCCTTTACAATGAGTTATTTTCTTGAACTCTTTGAAATGTTTGGGTTCATGCTTTATATGGGTGTTGTTCATATGTTTATTGCTGTTACAGTGATAATCATGATGATGATTAACGAAGAAGTTGACGAGGCCGAGCAAACTAATTTCCAAGTTATGGAGCATATGCCAAGTATTGTCGCTATGGAGGTTATTGCTGAAGAGGCGTTGGAGTCCCAATCGGAATAAAACATTATTTAATTGGTATGTTTATACCTCTCTGGAAAACCATTAATAGAGCGCCTATTTCTGTATAGGAGGAATGCCTACTTCCAGGCTCGAAGGTGACAAAGTCGCCTTTTTTAAAAACCGTTTTATCTGCATCAATCACTTCTCCCTCTATTACTAAAAACTCTTCATGACCGATATGGGTGTGTGGAGTAGTTTTTGCACCGGGTTCCATCTTTATTATAAAGCTACCAAAATTAGTTTTTTCATCAAAGCTAATTTTATGCCAACTCATCTTTGGCACAATTGGGCCATAACGGTCGAAAGGCAAAAAGTCCACGTTATATATGTCAGTTATTTTTCTATTTTTCATAGTCTAGGGTGTTCTATTAAAGTTCTGATTGAAGCCAGTTGTCTTCTGCATAATGACAATTCTGGTCCACCAAGTGCAGGCTAAAAGCTTGTCTAGACTTGGTTGATTTATTGGCAGCGCTGTAGTGAGGTAGCTGACCATGCAATATAATCAAAGTACCAGCCTTAACTTCTAACATATCAAGGGGAGTTTTGGGCCATGGAACGTCATTTAATAGCACAAATTCTGTACCTCCATTTTCTGACAAACGAAATCGTTTTTTGAGTGGAATTTTGTGTCCACCGGTCAATGCCTGTAGGCAGCCATTCTCTTCATTTGCATCCTCCAAAGCAAACCGATCTAGAATGTGTTGGGCATGACCTATTTTGTTGATCGATTTATGTTTAGGGACAGTGAAATTGCCGTTTTCATCAATTGCCTCTTCCTCAAAGAAAAATCTTATTTGATCGCCAGAGTTCAGAAAATAATCGTCGCTCGTTCTTTCTTGTTCATCAGTTGAAAATACTGAAAGTTTTATGGGTGGTTGAAATTCATCGATTAGTTTTTCTGCTCGGTTCATTAAAAGTTTTCTTTGACAACTGTTGACAAAGTTTTCAATGACTACATAACCATTTTGATTGAATGTTCGTATTTGATTTTTTGTCAGCATAGCGCAAGTATTTGAATAGAAAAAAGGCCTAATTTCATATAATCTCTATTATATGAGGTTTATGGCAGATTAGATGTATGCTTTATAGACTCTTCTTGTGATTTTTGAGAGAATTTCATAAGAGATTGTGTTGCAATATTAAGCAACTTCATTGATAGCAATGTTTTCACCAAATAATTCAACTTTATCTCCTATTTTAGGGTTCGGCACTCCTGTCAAGTCGATCGTTGTCATGTCCATTGAAACTCTTCCTACAACTCTACTTCTAGCGCCGTTAATATAAACCGGGGTTCCATCATTGGCGTGACGGGAATAACCATCTGCATATCCAATAGCAACAACACCAATCTTCATATCACGTTGGCAGATGAAACGAGAACCATATCCGATTCCTTGACCTTTTTTAAGATTTTTTATTGAAATCAGAACAGACGACAAGGTCATTGCTGGTATTAAGTTTTTTTGATATTTAGCATCAGAAAACGGAGAAGATCCATAAAGCATAATTCCTGGACGAACATAATCTCTATGAGATTCTCTCCAATTTAAAATTGCAGCTGAATTTGCAAGTGATCCTGGATACTTTTCTGCGTACAGAGTATTCTCAAAGTTTCTGATTTGTTTCGTAGTTAGAGTGCTTTTAGGGTCGTCAGCATTTGAAAAATGTGTCATCAAGATTATTTCACCAATATTATCGCTTTCCTTCAGTAAATTTATTGCTTGGATAAATGAGTCCTCTTGAAAGCCTAAGCGTCCCATGCCAGAATCATATTTAACGAATACATCAATAGATTTATTTAAATCAGCATCTAGAAGCCATTGAAGTTGTGTTGAATTGCATACTGTAACAACTAGATTGTGTTTTGCAACAAGAACGAGTTCAGATTTTTCAAAAACTCCCTCCAGTAATAGTATTGGAGTTTTATTTATTCCAGAATTCAATAATTCAAGAGCCTCTTCGATACAAGCCACTCCATAAGCATCAGCTACCTCGTCTAACTCCTTGGCAACTTTAATGGCGCCATGACCGTAAGCATCAGCCTTAATAATTGCGATGGCTTTAGAATTAGGTGCTAAAGATTTTGCGTATAAATAGTTTTTCTTAATTGCTCTAAGATTAATAGAAGCGGTACACTTTCTAGCCATAATTGATGAGAGTTTTATTTGCATAATTAAAGCGACTCATATCTATACCCTCCATTGATATTTCAGGCTCAATACCCGAAATGATGTTTGCCAAAAGTTTGCCAGAGCCGAGAGACATTGTCCATCCTAAAGTTCCATGTCCTGTATTTAGGTATAAATTTGAGTAGGGTGTTGCCCCAATAATAGGAGTACCATCAGGGGTATTTGGGCGAAGTCCAGCCCAAAATTTCATGTCATTACACTCTCCTGTTGCATACGGGAAAAGTCTGTTTAAGCCATGCTTTAATAAAAATAGTGACTTTTCTCTTAATTCTAGATTATGCCCGGTTAAATGGGCAGTACCAGCAACCCTAATGTTGTTACCAAGTCTGGTGATACCTATCTTGAAAGTATCATCAATAATTGTTGATTGTGGCGCATTTTCATTATCAAGAACTGGTAATGTAATTGAATAGCCCTTTACTGGGTATACAGGAAGATTAATACCCACATTATTCAGAATTTTTGATGAGTGACTTCCTAAAGCGACTATATAACTATCAGAAAGAAATTCACCTCGATTTGTCTTTATTGCTGAGACTCTTTCTTTTTCAATTTGAATATCTTCAATATGGGTATTAAACTCAAATTTAACACCCATTTCAAGGCATTTTTCATAAAGCTGAATCGTAAAAAGATAGCAATTACCTGTGCAATCATTGGTAAATTTTAAACCGGCAGTGAATTCTTCCTTAACATGATGAAGGCCAGGCTCTTGCTCGATACATCCATTTAAGTCTAAGAGTTCATGCTGAATATTAAGTTTGTCTAAAAGAGAAAGGTCTTTTTTAATGTTTTCAATTTGTTTAGCACTTTTAAAAAGCAGCAGGGAGCCTTGTTTGCGTTGCTCATAAAAGATATCGATATCTTTTTCCAACTCCAATAGGCATTTTCGAGAAAAGTTTGATATTCTAACCATACGACTTTTGTTGATTTCATAGCTTTTTGAATTGCAATTCTTGAGCATCTGATACAAGAATTTAACAGTTTCAGAATTTAGATTGGGATTAACGATTAATGGAGGGTATTTGCTAAATATCCATTTAATTAAATTTAATGGAAGTCCTGGTGCAGCCCATGGTGAAGAGAATGAATAAGAAAGTTGACCTGCATTAGCATGGCTTGTCTCTAGTGCAACACTATTTTGGCGATCAATGACGGTGATATCATGTCCTTGTTTTGCTAAATAGTATGCAGAAGTAGTGCCAATAATGCCACTTCCTAAAATTATTACTCTCATTGACCCGATTATAAATCTTAAAAACAGAATTTTACCATTCACATAAATGATAAAACTTTACAACATTAGAGCAAATTGCAAAAAAAATATCTGCCAGTAATGCAATAAACTACAAATTGTCTCTAATGAAAATCATATTGTGAATTATTTTGGTATTATTTGTATCTGCTAACGCTAAGAATTTAATTCAAAAAATCATTGTGGGTTAAAATTATCCCTTTTGTCTATATTTAGGAAGAAATTATGTTTGAAAAATCTCTAACTTTGGCCGAAGTTGATTCTGATATTGCAAATGCAATTACTGCTGAAGAAGCTCGCCAGGAAGCTCATATTGAATTAATAGCTTCTGAAAACTATACATCAACCGCAGTAATGATCGCTCAGGGCTCTCAACTCACGAACAAATATGCAGAAGGCTATCCTTACAAGCGTTATTATGGCGGATGTGAGCATGTCGACGCTGTAGAGCAGCTGGCAATAGACCGCGCAAAAGCTTTATTTAACGCTGATTATGCAAATGTACAGCCACACTCTGGTTCACAAGCAAACGCGGGAGTTTTCCAAGCCTTATTGGTTCCAGGCGATACTATATTAGGCATGAGTTTAGCGCATGGTGGACACTTGACTCATGGTGCTGCGCCATCATTTTCAGGTAAAAATTTTAATGCAATTCAATATGGACTTAATGCCGATACTGGAGAAATTGATTATGATGAGGTAGATCGACTAGCTCAAGAACATAAGCCAAAAATGATTATTGCAGGATTTTCTGCATATTCTCGTGTTGTTGATTGGGAACGTTTTAGAACAATTTCGGACAAAGTTGGTGCCTACTTGTTTGTTGATATGGCTCATGTTGCAGGCCTCATCGCAACTGGTGACTATCCTTCGCCCATAGGAATTGCAGATGTTGTGACAACAACAACTCATAAAACTTTGAGAGGACCCCGTGGTGGTTTGATTTTAGCGAGAGCCAATGAGGAGATTGAAAAAAAACTTAATTCCGCTATTTTCCCGGGAATTCAGGGCGGGCCATTGATGCACATTATTGCTGCCAAAGCGGTGGCTTTTAAGGAGGCGATGAGTGATGATTTCAAGGTTTACCAAAAACAGGTTGTAGTGAACGCGAGGGCTATGGCTACAGTATTCTTAAATCGAGGTTATGAAGTCATTTCCGGAGGTACCGACGACCATTTGTTTTTGGTTAGCTTTATTTCACAAGGTTTGACGGGGAAAGATGTTGACGCCGCTTTAGGCTCAGCTCATATTACAGTCAACAAAAATACCGTACCTAATGACCCGCAATCTCCTTTTATTACCAGCGGTATACGTGTAGGCACTCCAGCAGCAACAACCAGAGGTTTTGGTGAATCGGAATGTTCAGATCTGGCCAATTGGATGTGTGACATTTGTGATGACATTGGGAATGAATCAGTTGTTGATGATGTGAGGTCAAAAGTTGAAAAACTTTGCGCAAAATTTCCCGTATATAGGTAAATTTTATGCGCTGTCCATTTTGTCAGTCAGATGACACCAAGGTACTGGACACAAGGCTCCTTGATGACGGATCTCAAGTTCGCCGTCGCCGTGAATGTATCGCATGCGGAGAGAGGCACTCAACTCGTGAAACAGTTGACTTAAACCTTCCAAGGCTAATAAAAAGCGACGAATCGAGACAAAGCTTTAGCGAAGATAAGCTACGTTCAGGATTGCTCAAAGCTTTCGAGAAGAGGCCTGTGTCAATTTCTGAAATTGAAACAGCCATTCAAAAAATTCAGCGCAAGCTGATGGCGCAAAACGAACGAGAAGTTGCATCCTCCGTTCTTGGTGAGTGGGTGATGGAAGAATTACGCGCTTTGGATGAAGTTGCCTATATTCGATTTGCTTCCGTTTACCGACAATTTCAAGACATTGAAGCGTTCAAAAGCGAAATTGAAAAACTGATGAAAAAATAGAATTCTAGCTTAATAGCTAGGCATAATGTTTTACTAGGTTTCCCTTCTTGCTTTTTCCAATAGATTCTTAGAAGCAATGAATTTTTAGCCCCATAAGAGTTATAAATTAATAGATAGTTATGGCCAAAACTAAAATTGAATTTGTTTGCAGGGACTGCGGAGCATCTCATCATCAGTGGGCAGGACAGTGTTTAGAGTGCAAAGCTTGGAATACATTAGATGAAATTGTGGTCTCTCAGGTCAGTTCATCTAGGCCTGAAAGTCTAAAGGACCTGCCAGCATCAAAATTACAAAATTTATCTGAAATAAAAACCGAAAATAATAAAAGATTGACAACAGGTCTAAGTGAGCTTGATCGCACCTTGGGTGGTGGTTTGGTTGATAGCTCAGTAGTTCTTATTGGTGGTGACCCAGGAATCGGTAAATCTACCCTTATTTTGCAGGCTCTGGCAGCCATTAATCAATCAAACACGACATTATATGTCAGCGGAGAAGAATCAGCTGAGCAAGTCAGTGAGAGGGCAATTCGGTTAGGCATTAAAGAAGATATTTTATTTATTAGTGAGACCCATTTAGAGAAGATTCTTAAGCTTTCAAAAGATGTTCAGCCCAAGGTTGTTGTCATTGATTCAATTCAAACTATGGTCACTGATCTTTCTGCTTCTGCACCAGGTTCAGTTTCTCAAGTACGAGACTGTGCAGCTCAACTAACCCAGTACACAAAACAGACTCACACAATTCTTATCATGATTGGTCATGTAACAAAAGGTGGTGCTCTCGCAGGACCAAGAATCTTAGAGCATATGGTTGACACTGTTCTTTATTTCGAAGGGGATGCTGGTGGTCGTTACAGAGTTATCAGGGCAGTTAAGAACCGTTATGGTTCGGTGAATGAAATTAGCGTTTTTGCGATGAGTAGAAAGGGTTTGCAGCAAGTCAGCAACCCGTCTTCCATTTTCCTTTCAAATCAAAAAACGCCATCTCCTGGCTCTATGGTTATGGTAGTTCGTGAAGCTACTAAACCGTTATTGATAGAAATTCAAGCTTTGGTTGATCAGGCAAATGGACCAGCAAAGCGAGTGAGTGTCGGTTTAGATCAAAATCGACTTTCTTTGCAACTGGCGATCCTCCATAAACATGGCGGAATTGCGACCTTTGACCAGGATGTTTTTGTTAATGTTGTTGGCGGCATTAAGGTGAATGAAACTGCTTCTGATCTGGTGGTTATGATGGCAATCGCCTCTAGTTTGAGAAGTAAAGTCATTCCGAAGGACTGGATAGCTTTTGGTGAAGTTGGATTAAGTGGAGAAGTTCGTCCAGTATTTAATGCATCAGAGCGACTAGCTGAAGCTCAAAAGCAAGGATTTAAAGTGGCTATAATTCCTAAATCAAATGTCCCTAAAAAAACAGATAATGGTATCAAAATTGTCCCAGTAGAGTTCCTAAATCAAGCAATTCGATATTTAGTCCAAAGCACTTAATACTTATAAATCTAGCCCTTTTTGTGCCTTTATATTAGCTCTAAATGCATGCTTAATATCTAGTATTTCGCTAACAGTGTCTGCAATTTCAATTAAATTATCACTGGCTGCTCTGCCAGTAATTACGACATGTTGGTTTGCAGGTCGATTCGTTAGAGTTTCGAGGATTGATTTTTCTTCAAGATATTTATAACTAATCATATAGGTGATTTCATCAAGTACGACAAGGTCAAAATCTGGATTAGAAAGGAATTTTTTAGCTTCAGTCCATGCTTCAACCGCCTTTTTTTTGTCCAATTCTTGATCTTGAGTGTCCCAAGTAAAGCCGGTTTCCATGATTACCGTAGAAACATTGTCATGACCATTTAAGAAAAGGTCTTCACCAGTAGCTTGTTCACCTTTTAAAAAACGAACTATACCTACCTTCATATCATAACCTAGAGATCTGCAAATCATACCCATAGCAGATGACGATTTGCCTTTTCCATTTCCTGTTAATAAGACGATGATTCCTTTGTCAATATTTGCAGCTTCGATACGGGAGTCGATATATGCTTTTTTACGTTGCATGCGTTTTTTGTAGGAGTTTTCCATCACTAGTGTCCGGTTCTTTTCATCCATATCATTATAAAGCCATTCAACTTTCAAATTTGTCTTCAAAATGCTATTCAATGCAATATTTAGTCGTAATTGGGAGTCTTAGGTAAAATGTTGTCAATTTTGCAATTTGGATTAATTGGATGAACAAAGTTTTTAACTTTAGCGCAGGTCCTGCAGCTTTGCCAAGTGCCGTATTGGAGCGTTTAAAAAGTGATTTACCAAAATTTAGAGATGCCAAGGCATCTGTTATGGAAATCTCCCATAGAGGGGTAGATTTCATGACGCTTGCAAAAAAGGCTGAACAAGACCTCAGAGACTTAATGAATATTCCAGATAATTACAAGGTTTTGTTTTTACAGGGTGGCGCTTCCCAGCAGTTTTCTATGGTTCCAATTAATCTTTTAAGGGGTAAAAAAATTGCCAATTATGCCAATACCGGCCACTGGTCAAAGAAAGCAATCCTAGAAGGCTCAAGATATTGTGACGTTAATATATGCACCGATAGTACAAAAAATGGCTTTACTGATATTGAAGACTATTCAACTTGGATGATTGATCCTGATGGTGCCTATCTCCATTACACTCCAAACGAAACTATTGCAGGACTAGAGTTTGATTATATTCCTGAGGTCAATATGCCATTAGTGGCAGACATGTCATCATCAATTCTTTCTAGAAAGATTGATGTTTCAAAGTTTGGCTTGATTTATGCGGGTGCTCAAAAAAATATTGGTGTTTCAGGTTTGACAGTCGTCATTGTCAGAGAGGATTTGATAGGGAAGGTTGTTGAACAGCAACCAGTTTTATTTGACTACTCGACTCAAGCTAATAATGACTCTATGTATAACACTCCATGTACTTTTGCTTGGTACTCAGCGGCGCTTGTCTTTGAG
>LULS01000026.1_pt1 | contig 22585 bp, 24 predicted proteins | sample 728101 | NCBI WGS metagenome assembly LULS01 (sample SAMN03860283, study PRJNA289734) | marine metagenome | biome: seawater column; feature: ocean; material: water; isolation source: Red Sea water column Station 108 - depth 200m | place: Saudi Arabia: Red Sea | collected 2011-10-15 | depth 200 m | reverse complement strand
GGCTATGTGCAAGTCTGGCTAAGAGAGATTGTTGGACTTCCGGGCTTTGATATACGTGCAGGACACTGGGCAATAATATTGACCTTTGTATTGGTTTTTTATCCCTATGTTTATATGATGGCGCGAGCTTCATTTAGGCGCCAGAAAATTCAAATGATTGAAGCTGGAAAAATGCTTGGTGCAAAACCTTTGCGAGTTTTTTTGCGAATTTCTGTACCATTGGCTAGACCTGCAGTGGCGGCTGGGGTTTTAGTGACGCTTATGGAAACTTTGGCAGATTTTGGTGTAGTATCGTTGTTCAATTACTCGACCTTTACAACAGCAATTTATTCTGCTTGGGGAGATTTTCGCTCAATCGAAGTTGCTTCACAATTAGCATCAATTCTAGTTTTGGTTGCATTTTTTCTTATCTATTTTGAAAGAAGGGCACGTGGTAAAGCTAAATATTATTCAACGGATGTTTCTCATATCAGACCTTATCAAGCGAGAGGCCCAATTGGTTGGTTTATATTCTTTTTTGTATTTGGTATTTTTATGCTCGCTTTTGCGATGCCTTTCATGCAAATTATCGCTTGGAGTATTGAAGTCATTAACAAGGAATGGAGCGCTAAATATCTGAATTTTTTTATTTCAACTGGTGTTTTGACCTTAAGCGCTGCCATCCTAACCGTTTTTGTTGCAACCATATTGGCATTGCCGAGTCAAAGTAAAAATAAAAGTAAAAGTTTGCAAATACTAATACGTTTGTCTACTCTCGGATATGCATTGCCTGGATCAGTAATGGCTGTGGGTTTGCTTTACACAGTTCAAAGTATTTCACAGGTTAGTATTTATTTTGGTGGTTCATCTATTAATCATGTCTTTTTTGGTTCGGTTGCTTTGTTGCTTTTTGCCTATGTATCAAGATTTATGGCTATCGCTTTTAATTCAGCGAGTGCTTCGACTGAACAAATAAAACCAGTTTATGAACAAAGTGCCAAACTATTGGGAGCTTCTCGTCTACGTTTGATATGGCAAGTCTATCTTCCCATGATGACTCCTGGTATATTGGCCGGTGGTTTACTAGTGGCAGTAGACGTAATGAAAGAGTTGCCCGCAACATACTTATTAAGGCCGTTCGGTTGGGACACTTTGGCCATCCGTGTTTATGAGCTAAGTGCAGAAGGACTTTTCGAGAGAGCTGCTGTTCCAGCCCTGATGATGGTTGTATTTGGGACATTATTAATGTTGATTTTTAATAAGTTAGATAGAAGCCAACTGTAGCCACTATATCAAATTCTTTAAAGTAGAGAGAGTATAGGCAAATTGGGTAAAATCTTGTTTAATTATTTAATCCCTTCATGGTTTCAGAAATGGAAAGTGTCTTAAAACAGGTTTCTGGTGTTGAATGTTCTTCAATTGCTAGTGGTATTAAAAATAATGGAGAACTAGATTTATCTTTAATTTTATTGTGTGAGGGTAGTGTAACAGCAGCAGTCTTTACTCAAAATGTTTTCTGTGCAGCTCCAGTTTTAGTTGCAAAAAATCACCTATCTTCGCAGGTTCGTGCTTTATTAATTAATAGTGGAAATGCTAACGCCGGAACGGGCAAAAAAGGACTTGATCATACTTTTCAAAGTTGCGAAATTATTGCTAATGAAATTGCTATTGACCCGCAACAAGTACTACCTTTTTCGACAGGAGTTATTGGACAACTCTTACCAATAGAACCTTTTGAGAAAAACTCAACTCTTCTGGCAAAAAAACTTGCGGCCGAAAATATGAATCAAGTTGCCAGAGGTATTTTGACCACCGATTTCGTTGAAAAAAGCCATTCAATATCATTTGAAGTGGATGGAAAAACTGTAACACTCTCAGGAATTGCTAAGGGTTCAGGCATGATCAGGCCTGATATGGCAACGATGTTGAGCTTTATTTTTACCGATATAGGGGCCTCGCAAGAAGAGTTGCAAGACTGTCTATCATTATCAGTCAACCAGTCATTTAATCGGATTACAGTTGACGGTGATACTTCAACAAATGATGCTTGCACCCTAAGTGCCACCAACCAGTCTGGTGTTCAGCTGAAGGATTGTTTAAAAGATTTTCAATTGGCACTCAATGAATTGACAAAAACTTTAGCCCATATGATTGTTAGAGATGGAGAGGGAGCTACCAAGTTTGTTGAAATTCGAACTAGCGGCCTGGATACAGATGAAGAGTGTTTAGAAGTCGCATATGGATACAGATGAAGAGTGTTTAGAAGTCGCATATACCGTTGCTCATTCACCGTTAGTCAAGACTGCGCTTTTTGCGAGCGATGCAAATTGGGGTCGGATATTGGCTGCTATAGGCCGTTCAAAAGTAAATGGACTGATTATTGAAAATATTAATATTTATTTAAATAATTTGTCGGTTATCAGTGCCGGTGAAATAGATAAACAATATACCGAGGAAGCGGGCAGTCTCGAGATGTCAAAACCCGAGATTGTAATTCGCATTGAGATGGGTAAATCATCAACATCTGAAAGTGTTTGGACAACTGACCTTTCCTATGACTACGTTAAAATAAACGCAGAATATCGCTCCTGAGCGTATTAATTCTTTTCAAACTAGGTGTTATCAATGACGAACTGCTTAAAGCGTCTAGCGATTGGAGATAGTTCAACTTCAGCATGATGAACGATATGCCATTGCCTGATGATAGGAAAAGGTGCAACATCTAGTTGCTTAATGATGTTGTTTTTTAGTTGAAGATTAACAGAATGCTTCGAAACAAAGCCGATTCCTAAACCTGCTTGAACCGCTTCTACGATCGCTTCATTAGAGTTAATTTGGATATCAGAGTTGAAATCCAATCCCGTAAAACGTTCGATTGTAATGCGTGTACCTGAACCAATTTCTCGGGTCAGTAAGGTTTCTTTATTTAAGTCTTTGATAGAAATTTTTTTCTTAGTCAGTAATTCATTATCTGGATGCACTATAGCTATCAATGGGTTTTTCATAAAAGCGCTTGAAATCAGTGGAATGCTTTTGGGTGGTTCTCCCATAATGACCAGATCTGCATTGTTATTCTTCAGGTTGTTCAGTAATTCGTGGCGGTTGGTAACATCAATGTAAAAAGTCATTCTTGGGTATTCCTTTTTAAATCGTGATAGCAGTCGACTTATAAATGAGTTTGCAGTTGTAGCAACCGCGATTTGGAGGTGACCAGAATCTGGATTTAGGTTCTGTTCGATTTCCAGCTTTGAATTCTCAACAACGTTAATAGCCCGAACTGCAGTTTCATAAATCTTCTTACCAATAAAGGTAGGAGTAATTGTTTTTCCTTTGATATGAAACAGTTTGGCACCAATATTTTGCTGTAATTGTTGTACTTGCATGTATACTGCAGGCTGTGTAATATGAAGTTCTTTGCTTGCACTGGTAAAGCCTCCCAGTCTAACAACTGCTTCAAAGCTATAGAGTTGTTTTAAGGTGTAATTTATCATAATAAAATATTATTATTTTATAAATAAATATTATTTTACATTATTTATTATAACTTCTATAATGAAGTCATTTTTTAAATCAATGCTCACAGGAGGGCACGAATATGGCTAAGAAAGGTTACGATGCTGGTGTTAAAGAATATCGGGACACCTATTGGATGCCAGAATATCAACCGAAAGATACGGATATTCTAGCTTGCTTTAAAATAACACCTCAGCCTGGTGTGCCGAGAGAAGAGGTCGCTGCAGCTGTAGCGGCTGAGTCTTCAACAGGTACCTGGACGACGGTCTGGACTGATCTATTAACAGATCTCGATTACTATAAAGGTCGTGCTTACCGTATTGAGGACGTTCCAGGGTCGGATGACGAAATTTACGCATTCATTGCGTATCCAATTGATTTGTTTGAAGAAGGTTCGATCGTTAATGTACTTACCTCTTTGGTTGGTAACGTGTTTGGCTTTAAAGCGCTAAGAGCATTGAGACTTGAAGATATTCGTTTTCCCGTTGCATATGTCATGACCTGCGGTGGACCGCCAAATGGAATCCAGGTTGAAAGAGACAAGATGAATAAATACGGTCGCCCAATGTTAGGGTGCACTATTAAGCCTAAATTGGGATTGTCTGCGAAGAACTATGGCCGTGCCTGTTATGAAGGTCTTCGAGGCGGCCTTGACTTTACAAAGGATGATGAAAACGTTAATTCACAACCGTTTATGCGTTGGAGAGATCGTTTCGGTTTTGTTCAAGATGCCATTGAAAGAGCTGAAAAAGAGACTGGAGAACGCAAAGGCCACTACATGAATGTTACTGCAGCAACCCCTGAGGAAATGTATAAACGTGCCGAATATGCAAAAGAGCTTGGTACCCCAATTATTATGCATGACTTCTTTACCGCAGGTTTTACAGCTAATACAGGTCTTGCCAACTGGTGTCGTGACAACGGTTTACTACTTCATATCCACCGTGCCATGCACGCAGTTGTCGATAGAAACCCACACCACGGTATTCATTTCCGTGTACTAGCTAAATGTTTACGTCTTTCCGGAGGTGATCACATGCATTCAGGTACAGTTGTAGGAAAACTTGAAGGCGATAGAGATTCAACTCTAGGTTGGATTGACTGCATGCGTGACAGGTTCATTAAAGAGGACCGCTCGAGAGGCATCTTCTTTGATCAAGACTTTGGTTCAATGCCAGGGATGTTCCCCGTTGCCTCCGGTGGAATCCATGTATGGCATATGCCAGCATTGGTTAACATTTTTGGTGATGACTCAGTATTACAGTTTGGTGGTGGTACCCTTGGTCACCCTTGGGGTAACGCTGCAGGTGCGGCTGCAAACCGAGTTGCGGTTGAGGCATGTGTTGAGGCTCGTAATGCAGGCCGTGAATTAGAGAAAGAGTCAAAGGATATTCTTACAAGTGCAGCGAAACATTCACCTGAACTTAAAGTAGCAATGGAAACTTGGAAAGAGATCAAGTTCGAGTTTGATACAGTTGATAAGCTAGACATTCAACATAAATAATATGAATTCATCAGGAAAGAATTACTTTCCTGAGAAACTAATATAAGGAAAATATTATGAGCGCAATTCAAGATTACCCCTCTCGTTTAACAGATAACGCGAGTAGAAAATTTGAAACATTTTCATATCTGCCTGCAATGACCGATAAGCAAATTCGCGAGCAAGTGCAGTACATTGTAAATCAAGGATATAATCCAGGAATAGAACACACTGAGGTAGAAAATGCAATGCAAAATTACTGGTATATGTGGAAACTGCCGATGTTTGGTGAGACAGATGTTGATACAATCCTTGCAGAATGCAAAGCTTGTCATGATGCAAACCCGGATAACCATGTTCGTTTAATTGGTTATGACAACTATGCGCAATCACAAGGTGCATCAATGGTTATTTACAGAGGTAAAGGTTTTAAATAATCAAGTAAAATCAACTTAGCTTGATTGGATAAACCCTTGTCTGAGTGCAGGGGTTTTTTTTCAAAGGGGAAATATATGGGTAAATTAGATCAATACAAAATCGCAGAAGAGCCTTTTTATCAGTCTCAAGCTGATGAAGTTGATATGTATAAAGCGGCTTATACGAATCGTATGCCTGTGATGTTAAAAGGCCCGACTGGCTGTGGTAAGTCTCGATTTGTTGAATATATGGCATATAAGTTAGGTAAGCCGTTAATCACGGTTGCCTGTAATGAAGATATGTCAGCCAGTGACCTAGTTGGTCGCTTCTTGCTTGATAAAGAGGGAACAATTTGGAAAGATGGTCCGCTAGCAATGGCTGCTCGTTACGGTGGCATTTGTTATTTAGACGAAGTGGTAGAAGCCAGACAAGATACTACAGTTGTCATCCATCCATTAACGGATTATCGTCGCACATTGCCGCTTGATAAAAAAGGTGAGTTGATTGAAGCGCATCCCGATTTTCAATTGGTTATTTCATATAACCCTGGCTATCAAAACTTGATGAAAGATTTAAAACAGTCAACAAAACAGAGATTTTGTGGTTTTAACTTTCAATATCCCGATGAAAAAACTGAAGCTCATATTGTTTCTAAAGAGTCAGGAATAGATGAAAAGACTGCATTGAAATTGGTACAAATTGCTCAAAGAGCAAGAAATCTGGTTGGCCATGGTCTGGATGAAGGTATATCAACTCGTTTATGTGTATATGCCGGGCAATTAATTGCTGATAAGGTTGAAAAGAAATCAGCATGTAAAATTGCAATGGTTAATCCAATAACTGATGATTTAGACATTGTTGATACTCTGTATGCCGCAATCGATACTTTTTTTGAGTAAAAAACTGAATTATGAGTGCCATACAACTCTCAGATTTTGAACATAAGTTCACCAATCCATCTGATGTTCTTCATGATGCCTTAACAGGGAGTTTTATTGAAGCATCGAAGGTTATGACCCCTAATGGATTAAAAGTTTATCTCGATGGTGCAGGTGCTCTCAACAGTATGGGAAAGGGTGAAGATATGGTGATTTCCTTTTTAGAGGAAACACCTATGGTAGTTAAAGAGGTGGGTGAGTCCATAATAGGTGAAATTGTCTTATCGACCATGAAAATGTCCTCACAAACCTCTGCATCTGTTTTGGCATTAATGCTCTCAAGTCTTCCGACTGTTGCAAAGCGCATGAGTGATCTTGACCTGTTGAAGGGTTATTTACGATTGTTGGAGCGAATGATTTCTTTAGCGCCTCGTGGTATGCGCCCAATGCTCAGTCATATTGATCAGTTAACCAGTAAATTGACACTGGGCGGTTTGAGACGATGGGTGCTTTATGGCGCAGAAACCTTTAATCGTGATTTCAAAGCTCAGATCGCATACTTCGAATTGAGTAGCGCAGAATCCATGCAAATTCTTGAGCAAGAAAGACGAGGCACGCTTTTTATCGACAACCAAAGAAAATTACAGTTTTACCTCAGAGCCTTTTACAACCGTGATTTTTTCCTTCGTCCAACATCGGGAGATTACGAAACCAGAAAAGGATTAAGGCCTTATATCGAATATGGCATTATGCACATACCAGATGCCTATGATGACTATATTCATGCCTCTGGTAAGGTTGTTGCAGGTGTTGACTGCTATCGAGCTGTTTGCGCTCATGCAGCTGCACACATTATTCAAACAACTTCCGCCTTTAAGGGAGATGACTTAAATCCTTTGCAAGTCGCCTGTATTTCATTAATTGAAGACCTGAGGGTTGAACTCAATACAATTAAAAAGTTTCCAGGCATGAAAAAAATTTGGATTGCCTTGCACCCTGATGATGAAGATTTGAAAGAATACAACCCATTTATTGCTGACCTTGTAGATTTTTCAAGAGCCACACTTGATTCGAGTTACCAAGCAAAACAAAAATTTAATAAAGACTTCCTGATAAATTTTAGAAAAAAAATGGCGGAAAGGGGCGAATTCTCAGAGATGAGTTACGATTTAGGCTTGAGTTACTATGAAATCATTAAATCAGAGACAGATGTAAAAATTAGCGCTTCAGCCTTAGTGGCAACTCCAATCCAATACAGAGATGACAATCGCTATATATGGGAGTATGAAGAGCTAGATTGGCTATCTGAAGGAAACGACTATGTGCCAGTCAGTCAAAGGCAAGTTCGCCGTAATGTTAATATTATGGAGATGTGGAACGAACTTGATGTTGAAACAGCTGGCGATGATGCGCAAGAGATTTGGACACTTGATTCTGAATACTTTCCTGATGAACTTGATGGAGTGAGTTTGAATGAACTTGAGGGTAAAGAACCTATCAGTGAACCCTTTCATTACAATGAATGGGATTATCAACTACAACTTTACAGGCCAAATTGGGTAACTTTGTATGAGAGACGGGTAAGTAAAGGAGACCCAGAGGTGATCGACAAGATTTTGAAAACCTATAAACCCGTTGCTAATCGACTAAAAAATGCAATTGATCAACTTCAGCCTCAGGGTTTGGTTAAGTTGAAGAAACAGCAAGAGGGTAGTGAGCTTGATATTGATGAGTGTGTGACTGCGATTGCCGATATTAGAATTGGAACGACTCCATCAGACAGGATATATGCTAAAAAAATTCAACACACCAGAGATGTTGCCGTTAACCTTTTAATGGATTTGTCTGAATCCACCAACGATATGGTTGTCGGCAGTGAACGTAGCATTTTGGAGTTGATGCAAGAAGCTACTTCGTTGCTTTCTTGGGCAATCAATAAGATTGGTGATAATTTAACGATTTCGGGTTTTGCATCAGACTCAAGGCATGATGTTCAGTATTATCGATTAAAGCCATTTCATCATGGCTTCAACGACGAAGTAAAAGCACGTTTGGCAGGTATCAGGGGCGGTTTGTCAACACGAATGGGAACAGCAATGCGACATGCAGGTGTCGATTTATTGACGCAGTCCTCCGCCAAAAAGATACTCTTAGTTCTGACAGACGGGGAACCTGCCGATATTGATGTGGATGATCCACAACACTTGCGTATGGATGCAAAAAAAGCTGTAGAAGAATTAAGAGCTCGAGGGATTGTGACATTTTGCATCAGCCTTGACCCATATGCAGATGAATATGTAGCAAGAATTTTCGGTAAAAACCGTTTTATGGTGATTGATGATGTTAAAAAATTGCCTGAGCGATTACCACAATTATTTATCTCATTGACTAAGTAGTTTTATGGATAAAGAAGATAAATTAATAGAGTTTGATCCAAAATATCCTCATACTTTGCCAGAAGATTGGAAAGATAAACTAGCTCCTACGGTTTATGAGATTTTGGCCACATCCAATACACTCAAAAAGATGTATGCTGAACAAGTGAAAGACATCAAAAAAGGTGTTATTAGTGTCGAGTTAGGTGAAGAGAACTTACGTAATATTGCGACCAATTATCAAACCGTTAAGGCTATACTTTTTCAACCAAGATAAACTCATCAAACTATGAATTAAGTAAGTAATAGACAAAACTTACTGATCCAAATAATACTACTTGGTGAACTAAATAAATAATTAGTGCATGTCTACCTAAGATTTCTAACCAATGCATTCGAAATGGAAATGCCATTCGATAATAGGGGTGGTGGCCTAGATAAATACCAATCAAGACAAAGGAAAACCATGGAAAGAGTGGGTAGTAATCAATACTTCCCTGTGGTAGATATGGTTTAGCGATGTCTACGAAAAAACCAAGATTTGGCTGATCAAAAATGGCACCAAAAAGAATTACAGCGGCCAACAATAAAGAGACTTTGGGTAATTTGACGAAAAAGATAGCAATTATTGAAGCAACCCAGATTAAGTGAAGGATACCAAAATATACCCAAGCATTCTCAAACATAACATATGTGCCTAAAGAAACTGCCAGGGCAGCAAGTCCTAAAAGCATTAAACGTTTGAAGAATTTACTAGAATTTAACCCTTGACCATGAGCCAACACCAAGCTAATGCCAACGGCACTTAAGAATAGGAAAACAATCAAGTAGCGCCATGCTATTGGAATCCAATGAGAGAACAAGGGGACATCAATAAAACCAAAAGTATCGAGATCATACAGGAAGTGAAAGGCAATCATCATCAGGATTGCCAGACCACGCATTAGATCAAGAGGAGCATCTCTTACGTTCGACATAGGTTGATTTTAATATTTAGGTATTTTTATAAAATTAAGTTTACCCGAATACTTGAGAAACGAAGGTTTTATCAATCGTTATGGATGATTCATCAAGGAGTTCGAGACATTTCGGCACTGCTAGAAAGACCGCTCCTAAGCATACCGCAATTGCAACTGGTTTGCCCGGTAGGTTAATGATTAGGCTGTTTCCTCTAGTGCCAGCAATTTGACGAGACAGAATGGCAGTCGGTACAGTGCGAAGTGACACTATTCTCATCTGCTCAGCAAAACCGTCAAAGATTCTCTCGCAAACTGATTGTGTCGCTTCAGGGGTTACATCTCTGGTAGTTGGGCCGGTACCACCTGTAGTCAAGATTAGATTGCATCCGAGAGTGTCGCTCATTTCTATAAGGGTTTTTTCGATTACAGGTTGCTCATCTTCAATAATTCTTGAAACCACCTCATACGGGCTTGTTACCGCCTTTGAAATCCACTCTTGCATAGCAGGACCACTTATATCTTCATAAACCCCACGAGAAGCTCTATCTGAAATAGTAAGGAATCCAATTTTGATAGTCTTTTGGCTCATATAACCCTTTAACCTCCAGTCACAGGGGGAAAAAATGCAACTTCATCACTTTCACAAACTTTAGTGTTTTCATTGGCCATTTCATGATTGACTGCACACATGATATTCTCAGGAAAGTATTGTGCTCCATATTTATCAATCAGTTGTTTTTTGATTGATGAAATAGACACCGGCGAAACAACATTGATTTCATCATGTGTAGTGTTCAAATTTTCTTTTAGTGAAGCAAAGTAGAGAATTTTCATCCACCAATCTCCACCATTTGTCGATTGCTGATATTATCAATATCAGAGCTAAAGAAATGCTTCTCCGGTTTTTTTGTAATAGCTTTTATAATCAAATTCTTAATTTCTGCGTCATTCATTTTTGAGCGAACAGCATCACGAAGAGAGACAGAATCTTTCTGTCCAAGACAAAGAATTAAGTCTCCTTTGGCTGTCAATCTGACACGGTTGCAGCTAGCACAAAAATGATTGGAAACTGCCGAAATTGTTGCAATGCTCGTATTTGTTCCTTCAATCAGCATGGCTTTTGCAGGACCGTCTGTTTGTTTAGAGTTCTTGGCAATAAGTTTGTTGCCATACTTTTTATAAATTCTTTCAAGGATTTCCTTTTCACTATAGTGCCTATCAAGGGCTTCAATGCCAGCAAGTCCAATAGGCATAGTTTCTATGAAACGAATATCTAGCCCTCGACCAATTGCAAAATCAATCATCGGTTCAATTTCTTCATCATTGACACCTTTCATTACTACCATATTAAGTTTAATTGGACTCATTCCAGCATCAATTGCTGCATCGATGCCTTTGATAACTCTCTCTAGGTCACCCTCACGAGTAATCTCTTTAAAACGCTCAGGAATAAGAGAGTCAATCGAAATATTTACCCTATTAATACCATGACTTTTTAATTTTCCAGCCAATGATGACAGAAGGTGGGCGTTGGTTGAAAGCGGTATGTCAGTCAAGCCCGGAATATCTCCTAACATTTTCGTCAAGTCAAGAATATCTTTACGGAGTAAAGGCTCGCCACCCGTGAGTCGAACTTTTGTTACACCTAGTTCCGCAAATAGGCCGACAATTTTGACAATTTCTTCAAATGAAAGGACTTCAGACCGCGTAGTGTGTATTTGATGCTCTTCATCACGACAGTAATGACATCGATAGTTGCAATGATCCGTTACAGAGACTCGTAAATAGGTAATATGACGATTAAAGGGATCAATTATTTGATTCATGATTCCAGTTTCCAATGACCCGACTTGCCACCTTTTTTTTCTAATAATTGAACGCTATCTATTTTCATAAATCGATCAACTGCTTTACACATATCGTAAATAGTTAGAGCTGAAACGCTTGCTGCAGTTAATGCTTCCATTTCAACTCCTGTTTTACCATCAAGTTTTGCTGTGGCTATGATTTCAATACAGGATTTCTCTTGGTTGGGAGTCAGTTCAATGCTAACTTTTGAAAGCATTAGGGGGTGGCAAAGTGGGATTAACTCCGAACATTTTTTTGCAGCCTGAATGCCGGCAACTCTTGCAACAGCGAGAACATCACCCTTTTTATGAGAGCCAGAAAGAATCAATTCCAGTGTTTCTGGTTTCATCAGGATGACTGCACCCGCTTTGGCTTCACGAGCAGTGTTATTTTTATCTGAAACATCAACCATTTGAGCGTCACCATTTTCGTTAATGTGGGTTAATTTACTCATCTTGTTAGCTCACTTAAAGGATAGAAATTGAGCAACTCACCTAGTTCAACAGTTTTGTTTTCCGGAATTTCAACTAGGCCGTCAGCCCAAACAATGGAACTCATTACATCAGAACCTTGTTTAGGGTAGAGGTTAGCAACTGGTGTACTTTCTGAGTGATCAATACGTGCTCGTGCATACTCTCGTCTAGGTTTGGCACGTTTGCATTCAAAATTTGTTTTCACTTTTATTATCCTAGATTGATAGTCATTATTACCCTGCATCTTTTTTATGAATGGCAAAGAAAATATGCAAAAGGTTACAAAGCTAGAAACAGGGTTGCCAGGTAATCCAATGAAGGGAGTTTGTTTGACTTTTCCATAGGCCAAGGGTTTACCTGGTTTCATGCGAATTTTCCATAGACCTATCTCTCCAAGACTTTCTACAGCTGGCTTAACGTGATCTTCTTCTCCAACAGAGACACCACCTGTCGTCATAATCAAATCGCACTGACTCTCTAAAGCTTTTAGGGAGTCACAAGTTACACTAAATTTATCTTCAATATTGCCCAAATTAATAACTTCACAGCCAACTTGTCTAAGAAGAGCGACAAGAGCATAGCGATTGGAATTGTATATTTGTCCTGAAGACAGAGGATTGCCCGGCTCAACTAATTCGTCACCAGTAAAAAATACTCCAACCTTAATTTTTTTATAAACGATGAGTTCTCCAACACCTACCGAGGAAGCTAGAGAAATATCTTGTGGCTGAATTTGTTTTCCAGAGCTGAGAATAACATCATTTTCAAGGATATCGTTACCGGTTGGTCGAATATTTTCATTCAGTTTGATAGCTCTTGCAATAGTAATCTTTGATCCATCCTCCGAAACTTCACACTCTTCTTGCATAATAACAGTATTAGCACCTTTTGGGATTGGTGCACCAGTAAAGATTCTTGCAGCACAACCTCTGTTCAATTCATTACCGGTCGAGCCTGCAGGAATTCTATCAACAATGTCAAAACTAAGATTTTTCTGTAATAATTGATCATCACTAAGTGCAATTGCATAGCCATCCATGGCGCTATTGTCAAAGCCTGGAACGTTTATTGCGGAGTGAATATCAGAAGCTAAAATCCTACCCAGCGAATTATCAAGTGACACCGATTCTTTTTTTTCTGTGGTAACGCAAGCATCAAGCAAAAACTCCAAGGCTTCGTCAGCGCTCATTAATGACTGATTAAAAACAGGAGAGTCACAGTTAACTGCTTGATTATTCATTAGGTTTGATGGTTTCAGCATTCAATCTATGTATTATACAATTTCAACTGAATTTTCTACTTATAATTAACTTGAAAAATAAACGGTCTTTATGTGAAAAATATTTCCAAAAATGAGATAACAGCAGTTATTTTGGCGGGTGGTCAAGCGTCAAGAATGAATGGTGAGGATAAGGGGTTGATCATATTTCGTGAACTTCCTTTGATAGCCCATGTTGTCAATATTACTAAACCCAAAGTTGCTGAAATCCTTATTAGTGCAAACCGAAATCTTGAAGAATACGCTAATTTTGGTAGGGTGATTCGAGATGACTTGGAAGGTTTTCAAGGACCTTTGGCTGGAATCTCTAAGGCATTGAAAGTATGCTCAACGCCTTATCTTTTGGTATTTCCTTGCGATAGTCCTTTGATTGATGCAACATTAATCGACTCTCTAATCGAGAAGATGGAGGCAACGAAAGCTGATATTTGTGTTGCCCACGATGGTTCGATAATGCATGCAACATTTGCTCTGATGCAAACTAAACTGGAAAAGAGTTTGGAAGAGTTTTTGGAGGAGGGCGGTCGCAAGATGGCTTATTGGTATCGTCAACAGAGTCTAGAAAGAATCGACGTTTCGAGTCATTTGGAAGTTTTAACCAATATAAATCGACCTGAAGACTTTAATCTGTAAGACTACCAGCGTTTTTTTTGTTCATCGTCGCTTTCTCGTGATTCCACCCACACCTCTTTTTGTTCTGTCGATTCTTTTTTCCAAAAAGGCGCGTCCGTTTTTAAATAATCCATAATAAAATGGCATGATTCAAAAGCCGCTTGACGATGTTTACTTGTTGTCACAACGAGAACAATTTGATCATTAACTTTTAGTTCTCCAATACGGTGAATAATGGTAACGTTTTGCAGGTCCCAACGATCCCTTGCCTTTTTGACTATTGATTTCAGTGATTTTTCAGTCATCTCTGGGTAATGTTCAAGCGTCATGCTACTAATGGATCCAGGGTGTAGGTCTCTAACAGTGCCGATAAAGCTTACAATGGCACCAATTTGAGGATTATTGCTACGTGTATGACCGACTTCTGTTGTTAAATCGAAATCCTCTGTTTGAACGACTATTTTATCCATCCTTTGATTTTATCGCTTTTGGGTCTTGTTTAATCATCTTTGAAAGTTTTTTAATTGGTCTATAATGCAATGAACCGTTTTTTTAATCAAGCAGATGAAAGTAGCTACAATCTCTTTAAATATAGCTTGGCAAGATATTGAAAAGAATCTTCAGCGGGTGGAAGAGTTCGTACTTCAAGCTAAGGATGACGGTTGCGATGTCGTTGTTCTTCCTGAAGTCTTTAATACCGGTTTTATCGCTGATGTGGGTAAGTATGCTGAATTGCCGAATGGTAAAACTCATCATGCGTTACAACAATTTGCATCAAATAATCAAATTAATATAGTTGCAGGTGCCAGTGAAAAGCAAACAAACGAAAAAGCTCATAACATTGCTCTTGTGTTCGATAGTCACGGCAATGAGGTAGCGAAATACTCAAAATTGCATCCTTTTAATTATGCCAATGAAGGCAAATACTTTGCTTCTGGTGATGAAACAATTAAATTTGAATTAGATGGAATCGCTTGTTCTGTGTTTATCTGTTACGACTTACGTTTTCCTGAAATTTTTCGTCAAATTGCTGAAGAAGTTGAGGTAATTTTTGTTATTGCGAACTGGCCACATACTCGCGAAACACATTGGCAAAACTTGTTAATAGCAAGGGCAATCGAGAATCAATGCTTCATTGTCGGTGTTAATCGTATTGGCAATGACGGAGTTGGCTTAAAGTACAACGGCTCTTCCATGGTAATTAATCCTTTAGGCGAAGTATTATTACAAACCGATAAGATAACGGAGTATGCCATTTGCGATATTGACACTTCAATGGTCTCCAAAACTCGGAAGAATTTTCCGTTTTTAGAGGACATTCGTTTTATCTAGCTACTGATAATGAATAAGCTTTCTCGTGAAGACTTCAAACACCTAGATCAAATAGACCCTCTCGTTGAAGTGAGAGACGAATTTACGCTACCGCCAGATTTGATATATTTTGATGGGAATTCTCTAGGACCATTGCCAAAACGCACCATTAATACTCTGGAAAAAATGATTCATAATGAGTGGGGCAATGGCTTAATTAGCAGCTGGAATAATGAAAACTGGATTAACATGCCGCGAGAGCTTGGCAACAAAATTGCCCCGTTGATTGGTGCCAAATCAGGTGAAGTTGTGGTTGTAGATAGCACTTCAGTAAACCTATTTAAGGTTCTCACTTCTGCTTTGTTATTGAACAAGAATCGTAGCAATATTCTCAGCGAAGCTGGAAATTTCCCTTCCGATCTATACATTTTAGAAAGCGTCAACAAAATGCTTGGAGAAAGTTACAAAAGGCATTTGATTGAAGAAAGCGATTACGAAATTGATAAATATATTGATACCTCAACAGCTGTTGTTATGCTTTCACACGTTAACTATAAGACCGGTAGAATTAGTGATATTAAAAGAATTACAAGTGTTGCACATGAAAAAGGTGCTCTCGTTATTTGGGATATAAGCCACAGTGTCGGCGTTATGCCGTTGGATCTGCACAATTGTGGTGTGGATTTTGCAGTTGGTTGCACATACAAGCACTTAAACGGGGGCCCTGGCGCTCCTGGATTTTTGTATGTACACAACTCGCTTATTGAAAAAGTGTCACAACCATTGACAGGTTGGATGGGACACATTCAACCTTTTGAATTTTCAGCCGATTACCGACCTGCAAATGATATTGGAAAGTATATTTGTGGCACACCATCTATCATTGCCTATAAAGCGATTGAAAGTGGTCTTGCAATTTTTGAACATGTGTCGATGAAGGTAGTCCGTGACAAAAGCATTCAACTGTCTGAAATGATGATACGATTAATGCAACAAGAATGCGATACATTTGGCTTTGAGCTATTTTCGCCTAGAAATGCAGAACAACGTGGCAGTCAAGTTTCTTTCGCGCATAACAACGGTTTTTCCATTATGCAGGCACTTATATCACATGGCGTTGTTGGTGATTTTCGTGAGCCTAATATTTTACGTTTTGGGATTTCTCCGCTGTATATGCGCTACGTGGATGTATGGGATGCGGTGATTTGTTTAAGAAAAATAATGCAAACCGATGAATGGCAGTCAGAGCAGTTCAATCAAAGAAGTTTTGTAACATAATTATTTAGTGCTTTCAATCTGAATTAAATCGTTTTTGAGGCTTTACCAACCATAGAAAGCCCAAGTGCAACTGACGGTCCTATCCCAAAGGCAAAGATGGCTGTTCCAAGTCCTACAACACCTCCCATTATCCAACCTACAATGACAACACTGACTTCAATGATTGTACGAATTGAATAAATAGGCAAGTTAGTCTTTTTTTGTAAACCAATCATTAGTCCATCTCTAGGTCCAGCGCCTAGGTTTGCTATGAGATAAAATCCACTACCAATTCCAATAATAAGGACGCCAACTACAACTTGTAAAATCTGTATAGGGTAAGTCTCTGGATAAGGCAAATAATAAACAGAGAATTCAATCGTTAACGCTATAATAAAGGCGTTAAGGATAGTGCCCATCCCCGGTTTTTGTTTAAGCGGAATCCACATCAATAGTACAAAAATACTAATAACAAAAGTTGACAGGCCAATTGACCAGCCTGAGAGGTTTGATATACCCTGTGCAAGAACAGTGTAGGGGCCAACTCCAGCTCCGCTAGTTATAAGAAGGCTTTCTCCTAGTCCAAACAAAAACAATCCAAACACTAAGAATATTAAGGTTAGTGGTTTAGGCTTTAGATTGAAAGCATCCTCTGAGCTCCAAGTAACTTTAGGAATTTTTTTGATGGAGAAGGCAAGTGTAAAAAGTTTCATCGTCAATTAACGAAGCTAAAAATTATAGTAATAATACAGTTGTTTGTGATTATTCTATAACTGTGTATAAATTATTGTATTTATGCTCTCAATTTCAAGCTTTACTGATTATCATATGCTTAGTAAGAAAAAGGCCTTTTATTGCTAAATTATTTAATCAAAGAAAATGACCGAAGCCATTACCAGTAATGACATCAAAAACTTTAACAATGACGGTGTCATTGTATTGCGAGGTATTTTTAAGGATTGGATAGAAGTTCTTAAAAGGGGTGCAGAATTTCATATCAATAATCCTAGCGACAGTGCTTTGATTCATAAACATGATAGTTACCAAGGACATTTCATGGAAGATTTTTGTAATTGGCAGCGCATTGCAGAGTATAAAGATTTTGTTTTGAATTCACCTTTAGGTTCATTTGCTGCAGACCTAACGGGTTCTAAATCCATTCAGTTTTTCCATGATCATTTTTTTTATAAAGAGGCCAGTTCCGGTGTAGCTACTCCCTGGCATCAAGATATGCCTTATTACTGTGTTGAAGGTCTTCAAACCGTAAGTTTTTGGATGCCACTTGAATCAAGAGAACAAAGTGTCTCATTGAAATGTGCAGCTGGAAGCCATTCATTTTCAAAAGAAATTCGGCCAACAAGCTGGTCTAGTAATGAGAGCTTTTATGAAGATAATGAAGTATTTATGGACTTGCCAAATATTGAAAATGGTGATTTTGAAATTAAGCAGTGGGCTATTGAGCCGGGTGATGTTGTAGCTTTTAATTTTAAGACAATACATAGTGCTAATGCCAATACTGTGGGCGGAGTAAGTCGAACACTTTCTTTTCGTTTACTTGGTGACGATGTGCGCTATCGGCAGCGTTCTGGAAGGACATCTCCTAATTTTCCAGGTATTAATCAAAAAAATGGAGAACGTTTAAGGGAAGATTGGTTTCCAACTATTTGGAGAAATTGATTATTATGGACATAGCTGCTTACTCCGTCGAAATTATAACTTTTTTATTTGTCATAGCCCTAATTGCAGGCTTTATTGATACTCTGGTTGGCGGCGGCGGATTACTTGCTGTTCCTGCATTATTATTAAGTGGTATTCCGCCAATCTATGTACTCGGAACTAATAAATTTCAAGGAAGTATGGGAACTGGTATTGCTACTTTTTTACTATTTCGAAAGAAAAAGTTTAATTGGGAAACAATTAAATACTTAATGCTTGCATCCTTCATTGGTTCAATAATTGGCGGGGTGATAGTGCAGTTCGTTGATACTGAAGTTCTTTCTTTTGTAATACCTATTGTATTGGTAGTAATTGCAATATATTTTATTATTTCTCCTAAACCTAAAGTAAGAACTAAAAATTCTGAAACTAACAAAAACTTCGAAAAATATGCTGTTCCATCAGTTGGTTTCTACGATGGTATGTTTGGTCCAGGCGCTGGCTCGTTTTTTGTTATGACAGGAGTTATGTTTAAAAAACTTGAAATTTGGCGCTTTTATTGGGACTCATTACTTACTAAATGCTAATCCAAAAATTATTAGAGTTCTAATTGTGGTGATGTCTTTTTTAATGCTAGCTAGATATATTTACTCCATGGACTTTTGGCAGCTTATCTAGCTTAACCTTTTGTCTTTTCAAATATTTTGAGGAATTAAATAATATATGATTTACTCTAATATAAAATTTTTTCTACTGTTATTTAAAATTAATAACTTATGTTTACATAAATAAAAATTTATGTATACTAAATTTTCTTGAAGTTCAAAATGCTTCAAGAATTGGAATCAATTTCGACTTCCAATATTATCCATTAGGAGAAAAAAAATGAAGAGAATGATATTAGTTTTTGTATTATTAATAACTTCTTTCGCAGGTTCTACATACGCGTTAACTATTGGTTTCTCTGTAGCTAGATTTGATGATAACTTTCTAACTGTAATGAGAAATGATGCGGTAAGACACGCTGGTGAAATGGGTTATACAATGCAAGTAGATGATGCAAAGGATGATGTTACTACTCAGCTAAGTCAGGTTCAAAACTATATAGCTTCTGGTGTAGACGCTATAATTGTGAACGCTGTAGATACAGATACTACTATAGCAATGACAAAAGCAGCTGAAAGTGCAGGTGTGCCTCTTGTTTACGTAAATAGGCAGCCTATTGATTTAGATGTCTTAGGAGACTCAACAACTTTTGTTGGCTCAAATGAGAAATGGTCTGGAACGCTTGAAGCATTCGAAATGTGTATTCAAGCTGGAGGCACTGGTACAGCAGTAATGCTCATGGGACAATTGAGCAACGAAGCAGCTCGTTCACGTTCAGAAGATGTTAGAGAAGTACTGAAACTGTCAATGTGTAATGGTATTGAGTTAATTGAAGAGCAAACGGGTAATTGGAGTAGGCTTGAAGCAAACGACATAATGACTAACTGGCTTGCTGCTGGTTTAGAATTTAATATTGTTTTTGCTAATAATGATGAAATGGCAATTGGAGCAATTCAAGCCCTGAAATCAGCCGGAATTAGCATGGATGATGTTATCGTAGGTGGTGTTGATGCTACTGAAGATGCGTTGAATGCAATGCTAGCTGGTGATCTTGATGTAACAGTGTTTCAAAATGCTGCTGCACAAGGAGCAGGCGCTGTAGATGCTGCAGCTGCATTAGTTGGTGGAGCTTCACTACCTAATTTCGTAGTAATACCATTTGAACTAGTGACGCTTGCTAATATTGACCAATACTTAGGTCAAAACTAGCTCTAAATAGTTCAAAAAATTATAATCGACGAATCCATGGCCTTTCTTTCTAGGAGGGCTATGGGTGAGTCGCTTTTTATTTCAATTTTCTATGAATAATAATCAAAAAAATATAATTTTAAAAACTGAAGGTCTGACTAAGCATTATGGTGGTGTGAAAGCTTTACAAGACGCTAATTTTAGTCTTGCTAAAGGAGAGCATGTTGCAATTGTAGGAGATAATGGTGCAGGAAAATCAACATTTATTAGACAAGTAACAGGTGTGGAAATTCCAACATCGGGCGATGTTTATTTTGATGGTAATTTAGTTAATTTTAAAACTCCAGCTGATGCAAAAGAAGCCGGAATAGAAACTGTTTATCAAAACCTAGCTTTAGCGGATGATCTAGATGTTCCTTCCAATATATTTTTAGGCAAAGAAGAAACATATTTCAATCTTGGACCATTTAGTTTTTTAAATGAAAAAAAAATGCATGAAAAATCTATTGATGTATTGGCTAAAACTGGAATTAAAATTCCTGATCTAAAAATTGCTATGAGTAACATGTCAGGTGGACAAAGACAATGTGTTGCAGTTAGTCGATCTGCTGGTTTTGCATCAAAATTAATTATTATGGATGAACCAACTGCCGCTTTGGGAGTTCAAGAAACAGCGCAAGTAGAAAATATCATTAAGAGTATAAAAGAACAAGGCATTCCTCTAATTGTAATTAGTCACAATTTACGACAAGTCTTTGATCTGGTTGACAAAATATGGGTACTTCGCCAAGGGAAAATTGTTGGCTGTGTTGAAACTTCCAAATCAAATACTAATGAAATTGTTTCACTTATTACTGGAGTAAAGCAAGAAGTTGCAGGGGAGGCAAGTTTTATATGACTGAATCACGACAAAAGTTTATGAATTGGTACAAAAGCCTACCAATGGAATTTAATATTTTTCTGGTTTTAATAGGTATGGCTTTATTATTTGAAATATTGGGATGGATTTTCATTGGACAAAGTTTTATTTTAAATAAAAGAAGACTAATCATAATGATTCTCCAAGTATCTGTTATTGGAATAATTGCTGTTGGTGTAACCCAGGTAATTATTATGGCTGGAATTGATTTATCTGGAGGCTCTTTAGTTGCATTTTCCGCAATAGTTGCTGCCAGTCTGGCACAAAATTCTGCTTATACAAAAGCTGTTTTTCCTCACCTTACAGATCTTCCATTTCTAATTCCTGTTCTGGCTGGTATCGGTGCAGGATTAATTGCTGGATTCATAAGTGGTAATCTTATTGCAAGGACAGGCATTCCTGCTTTTATAGCTACATTGGGTATGTTAGTTTCTGCTAGAGGCGCAGCTGCTTGGTATAACAATGGAAAACCAGTTAGTTTTTTGACTGACGGTTTTACAAGTCTAGGGCAAGGGGCTTGGCCAGTAGTGATTTTCCTAACTGTGGCTTTAGTTTTTCATATTCTAATGCGCTATACAAAATACGGAAAGCATACATATGCAATAGGGTCAAATGAAGAGGCAGCTCGTGTCGCAGGTATTAACATTAAAAGGCATAAAATTTTGGTTTATTCCATTGCTGGGGCTTTATCAGGTTTAGCTGGTGTAGTTACAGCCTCCAGAGCTATGTCTGCACAAGCTGGAATGGGAATGATGTATGAGCTAGATGCTATCTCTGCAGCTGTAATTGGAGGCACTTCATTGTTTGGAGGAAGAGGAAGAATTACAGGAACTTTAATTGGAGTTCTAATACTAGGTGTAATTACCTCTGGTTTTGTTTTCTTAAGAATCGATGCATATTATCAAGATATGGTTAAAGGCGCGATTATTGTTGGCGCTGTAGTTCTTGATCAATATCGCAATAATAAATTAAAAAACAAGGATAAAGATATCTAAACTGTAATCTTGAGACAATTATGGACAATGGAACAAAAATTAGTTATGCCATAAATCAAATTATTGTTCCAAAATCATCATTTATCGATTTAATTAATTTAGCCAAAAGCATTGGCGTTTCAGCTATTGAGATAAGAAATGATATACCAGTTAATTTAATTGAGGAGAATAGTTCGGTAACTGATGATATTGATCAACGAGAATTGCTAGGCAATTCACTTAAAGAAATTGTTAAAGTTCTAAGTGATTTTGATTTATTAGGCTACATCGAACCACTTGGTTTTGAAACCTCTTCTGTAAGAAAAAAATCTGTGGTTGTCGATGAAATAAAAAAACTTAAAACCTCAAAATTAAAAATTGTTCATGACACCTTCCATCATTTTCTTGCTGGAGAAAAAGATTTTTTTCCTTCTATGACTGGATTAGTTCATATATCAGGAGTTTCAAATGAGTTTAGTAATATTGAATTGAATGATGACCATCGTTATCTTATTAATGAGACAGATATATTAGGAAATATTAATCAAATTAAATATTTTTTACAATCTGATTATAAAGGTTTTTTTTCTTTTGAGCCTTTTGCAAAAGATTTAACAAAAAATGATAATTTGTCCAATGCAATTGAAAGAAATATTAATTATATTGAAGAACAACTATAAAAAACAAATAAGGAAATGATGATATGAAAATTTGTTTAATTGGTGCTGGCCGTATAGGCACTGTCCATGCAATTGCCATAGCCAGTGAGGAAAGTGCTACACTTCATTCAGTAGTTGATTTGAATCGTGAAGCGGCTGAAAATCTTGCTGCTCAATATAGTGCTGAAGTGCTTAGTAT
>LULS01000010.1_pt1 | contig 22596 bp, 17 predicted proteins | sample 728101 | NCBI WGS metagenome assembly LULS01 (sample SAMN03860283, study PRJNA289734) | marine metagenome | biome: seawater column; feature: ocean; material: water; isolation source: Red Sea water column Station 108 - depth 200m | place: Saudi Arabia: Red Sea | collected 2011-10-15 | depth 200 m | reverse complement strand
GATGCAAGATTTGCTAATGTCACTTGTTTTGTGATATAAATTGCAGCATTTTCATCACCCTCTGCAGCTGTAGAACCAACATATCCAGATGTAGGATATACATCAGATGATGTATCTATATTATTAATTCTATTTGCAACTGATACCAAAGATTTTCTACCAAGATCAATAATAGGAGATACCCTAGAATTATCTGTTGACATTGTAATTTGAGCCTCAAATGATCTTCGTGAGGATAATTCATTTGTCTCATTGATTGCTGAACATACCATATAAGGAACATCAAACTTATAGTTATCATTTAATGGAAATTTAATTGTAGGAACAAGTTCATCATCACGAGTATTTTGAAATGATGTCTGACTTCCTGATGGACTTGTTGATCTAACTACTAAAGCCTGAGCATCAAGAGAAGTTCCTGGCAATTCCATTATTCCAAGTTGTGTTGAAAACACATCCATAATTGCATTTTCTGTTCCAACTACATCTGAACCACCAATTGAAGATAAACTACCAGCACCATCAACTACAGGAGTTGTAGATAAAGTCAAAGTATAACTGTCAATTTCTGGATTTGCAATTGAAGTATGCGTCTTATTAATTTCTGTAAACGGTACTTTATGTGCTTGATAAAGTTCTACCGTTGCACCAGAAGCATGTGCTGCAGCAGTTGTACTATCCACTCCCCTTGAAAGTACAGACACAGCATTAGTGCTAATGGTGGTATATGTTAAAATCTCATCATCAATTTTAATATACCAAAGTCCATTGGCTAGTTTTGAATATATTCCAGAAGTATCATCAAAATTAGTACCACTAGTTAATGTCAAAGTTGTTGCTGTAGCACTAATAGCACCATTTAAAGTTGTAGTTGCTGGAGATTTAACTCCAGAAATTGTTACATTATTAGTTGTAGCATACATATGATGATTAGAATGTTGCACTTTCATCGTAGTACTAGCATCAGTAATAATAAGTGGATCTTTTGATAAGGTTTGTGTTGGAACATCATCGTTTGTTAGTGTACAAACACCATTAGTAGTAGAAAATTTAGCAGTTTTCACAGAGAACTTTAAATCTTCCATTGGACTTGGATCCCAACCACTATTATTAGAAGATTTATACAATACACCCACATGAGGCTGTTCAGATACAGTTCGTGTACCACCAATATCGGTTTCTCCCATTCTAGTAATCCAAACCTTATGTTTTTCAGTATTTGCTATTAAGACTAAAGCATATTCAGTCGCACTTTCCAAATAAACTGGAGAAGGAAAAGTATATGTTGTTGCTGTAGCAGCAGTATCAGAAATATTAATATCTGCTGTATTTTTTGTTATTCTACCAAAAGGTAAAACCTTTGGGCCTGGATATCCATTTATAACATTTCTTATTTCCATTGTTACAGGAAGAACATCATCTTTTTCTTGATGGTATACATCAACAGAAGTAACAAATGATCCAACACCAGAACCATCACTCTCAACCATAAATGTTTGAGCAAGTGGATCCATAGTTCTTCCTCCAGCCCATACCCGATCTATATTTGTTGTAGTTGTATTGAAAGAAGTTTCTTGTGACACTTCTCTTCTTACAACTTCAGCATTTCTGGTTGCAATAACTGTTTCTTGTTGTACTTGTAACATTCCACTTGCAGAATATATTGCGGTTCCAGCTGTTCCAGGCCGAAATTCTGTACTAACTACACCATTAGTTTCACTCGATGTAAGTCTAAATTCAATATCACCTGTATTAAACTGAGGATTACCATCAACTTTTGGATCAGGTATATTAAATACACCTTCAATTTTACCTGTTGCTGATGTAATAAGAGCATCACCATCAACAAGATTTGCACCACTTACTGCATAAGTAGAACTTGCTGGTTTGGTATAAGATGAAACATCAGTTTTATTAAAAAAAGTATATAATCTATTATTTGGTTTAAATCCTTCACCAGTAAAAGTTATAGTATTTGTACGAACAACTGGAATTGCTGTTTGCGAAAGAACTCTTAATCCTTGTGTTTCTCTGTCAATTCTAAGAGCAACAGCAGTCTCAACACCAGTTCTTGTTTGATCTGTTCTCACAGTTTCTACTGTCCTTAGAATTTCAAAACCTGTCTCACCTCTTGTGTGGCCCCACACCTCTCGTTCACGAGTCGTTTCTCCACGTTCAACAACTCCTGACCATTGAGTTTGCCAAGCATTCCAAACAGTCCCAAGATTATTTGCTTCTCTTGCCACGACTGCATCATAATCACCTTCTCTATTAATTACAATTTCTGGTAAAACTTCAGTTTCAAACCATGTATCAGATGATGGTGATAATTCTATAATTCCTGTCCATTCATGTGTTTTAAGAGGAGCAATTTTTTCTGTTCTAGTAGCATAAGGTTGTTCTGTTAATGTTTCTTCCGTATATGGAAGAGTAATCAAATCACCAGTTTTTTTATAACCCGCTGCAGTTCTTGCCGCATCAGTTGAAACTGCTTCTTTTAACTCAATAACTTTTGCTTTATGTTTTGGTCGTAATTGACCAAGTTCAAAATCCATAGAATTTTTATAATCTCTATGTATAACATCACCAATACGATGACCTTTAAAATTATCAACAACAAATCCAGATTTAAATCGATTCAATCCATTAACATCAGTAACCTCAAAACTTTCAGCATCACGTTCCAATAAAGTTAATGCTGTATAATATTCAACATGATCCAGCCTTCTGTCAATCTTACCAATATCCTTCATAGTATATCTTTGATGTTTTACTTTTTCTATCGTTACACTTTTTGGTGAAAAGGTATATGCCGGAATAATCATAGAAGCTATCAACATACTATCTTCTGGAACTTTCGGTAATAATGGATTTTCAGCACTTTCACCTTCAACTAATTTAAAACTTCCACTATTAGTTAAAATTAATGATGCTAATTTAGGAAGATAATATTCAAAATCTGATTGTACAAAAGAGCCTGGTTTTGGAGTATCAACAGTCGTACCGCCAGTACCTCCAAAAGTTCTACTATAAAAATTGAAAGAAAGTCCTGTTATTTCATCAACTGTTGACAGCGTAGCAGATGCACCTGCAACATCATCAACTCTTGGACGAAAATCATAGGTATCTTGTAATGAAAAATTACCTGATGGGGCTGGCTCATCCACATCAATCTTTGAGGCAGTATATACTGGAATATCATCATATTCCATTTGTTTTGCAACATCAGTATATGAATCAACGGTAAACATATCTCCAGCACCATGCTCAAGATAATCATAAACAACAAGAAGTCTTCCTATAGGTGCTGCCTGACTTCTCTTTCTTACAATTCTTGCAATATCATAATAATTATCACGTTGTCCTGTATCAAGTAAATATTTTGATGTAATGACAATATCACCATCAGTTGTTGCTGTAACTGTTGCTGTTGCTCCAGAACTTTCACCTGTTATTGTCTCAGTAGTAAAAGAAAAACTATTTGTTGAAACAAAACTCATAGGACTAGATGTATCAATAATTCTAGCAGTAGCACCACTTGTTCCACCAGTAATCTTTTCCCCCCTAGTAAATGTACCTGTTATTGTAGTCAATGTTAAAGTAGGTGCAACTGCATCTGTAGAAGAATCTTGTGAATCAAAAACACCAACCAAATTAAATGCATCAGCCCTACCTAAAGAAATATCTCTATCTGTTGGACGAGTACCATATGCATCAGTTGTACCTGATACAACTTTCACCTGTTTCATAAGTTTAGTTGTTTTTGTTTTTTGTTTTACGTTTGTTTTAAGAATAGTTGCAGTAAGTTTTACTTTTGCGGCACTACCTAAAACAGTTGAATCAGTAATCGTTAAAGAAGTTGTCCCTGTTCCACTTACTTCATCAGCAATACTCACAAGTTGTCCTTGACTTCCAGTACCACCACCAGCAGTAAGAATCGACATTACATAATCTTTTTCAGCATGTGCTACAAAAGTTTCATTTGTACTCGCATTAAATGTAACAATACCAGAAGCATTAGTTGTTCCAATAAACTGTCTACGAACAGTATATTGTGTATCTGATACTCCAGAATTATTGGTAGTCAAAAGAGTCTTAATAACTGGCTTTGGAAGTTTTTCTAACGCATTATTTTTCTCAGGATTAATAAGTCTTGGTATTAAATTTGTTTCCATAATAATTCCACCAGAAGGATCATCATCACCTACATCCTGAGTAAAACTATCATTCGCATTAGCAGCACCAGCATCAGTACCATCTAACAATAAATTATTAATAACATTTTTTCTACGTCTTGGAACTTCTAATATCACATCTGCTGTAAAATTTTGTCCAGAATCATCATCAACCATAACCATAGAACGAACTTGTTCAAAAGTTCTTGTATCATCAGCATTTGTCCCTTCAAATGAAATCATAGTTAAATCAGTATTACTAGAATTTTCTACTATTTGACTAGTTTCAGCAGAATCAGAAGCTGTAAACTTCTCTCCATTAGAAAATCTACCAGAAGTTTTGATTACAGTTAACTTTGTTCCAGATGTAGTAGCAACATTATTTACAACATAACCTGTAGCACCAGAATCAACACCAGTTATTTTTACACCACCATTTGCAAAATTAGCAATCAAAGTTGGACTTGGCGTACCACTAAGATTGATAAAAGTAAACATCTTAACATCAAAAAGATAAATCTTATATCTTGCTTCATCAGTACCTATAGTACCAGAGTCGTATTCTATCGCTCTTGCTCTTGCTTGTCCAATAGGAGCTGGGGAAAGTCCACCAGAAGCAGGAACACTCCCATCAGTAGATATTTTATGATCGTATAAACTTATAGTTTTATATGCAGTTGTCTCTCCAGAAATTGCAGTTATATCAGGAGTACCATAAACATTATTAATAATTACATAATTTCCCAATTCAAATGTTGTAATGCCAGCATTAACATTTTCTACATCTCTTGCCTTATTAATATCTTTAAATGTTGGAGCAATTTTTTCAACCTCATAACCCTTAACATAAGCTTTACCAGTTGATATTTGACAAGCTAACAATGCATTGCTAGAAACATTTCCGTCATCTGTCGTTGCACCATCAGCATACACACCAACACTTTCATTTAATGTATTGCTCTCCTTCATTATCAAATGAAAAGGACGAACAGTATAATCTCCAGACTCATCATAAGTCCTTCTAGCAAGATTTTCTTCCAAAATATTATAATCAGTATTACGAACCAAAGATCTTATTCTTCCATCATTAAATGAAGTTAGTTCTACAAAATTACTATCTGCTGTAGCACCAAAGTCTAGTTTTTTTAATGCCAAAGCAAATTTTAAACGATGAGCACCCTTAGCAGCAAAGTTTGTAGAACCTGTAGCATTATCTAAAAGAGTTGATTCTGATTCTGGTGTAACCAAAGTTTCAGTAACATTAAATCCACAACGAAAATCTACAGTAGAATCATATTTACTAATAACTAATCTTTCTTCTGAACATTCTACAAAATGTCCACGAATAAAATAAACACCAGCTTGAACATCAACAGCAATACCTGTTGCAGACGCAGGGCCAGTAGAACCTCTTAATTGAGCACTAGTTGAACCAGCAGATTCACTATATATTGAAGTATATGTTGTTGCAGAAGCAACATTACTAGAGTATGCTGTAGTATGTGTTACTCCAGTGTTTGCAGAAATATTTTCTCCATCTCTAAAAACTTTTTCAACATTATCACTACCACTATTAAGATATCTCAAATATAAAGTGGGTTGATCTGTGGTTGTTGCAGCATCATATCCAAGTACTCTAGCAGTAACACCACTTGTAGCACCTGTAATAGTAACAGGAGTTGTAGCACTATAATATTGTGATGGATCAATTGTTTCAGTAGCAAATGTTGAAGCAAGTTTTAAAGAAAAATAATTTTCTATAACACTGACTTGGCCAGGTATAACTACACTACCTTCTTTAAATATATGTTCACCAAATCTTGCAATTTGATTTTGGAGAGAAGATTGTAATTGTGTAAGTTCTCTTGCCTGAATAGCAAATCCTGGCCGGAAAAGAGTTCTTACATAATTTTTAGAAGCATCGTGATCATCATAATATGGTGCTACGTTAAGATTTGTCTTTTGAACCATTTGTTAAAACTCCACGATAATTTTAATATCTTCAGTCTGATCTGTAGCCCGACTAATTGGTTTTCTATTTTCCTGATAAATTATATTACCACTATCTGGTTGTAGTTCTGGATTTGCGTACCCATCAGAAAACGTGATGGTATTGTCATTTGCAAGAGTTACAGCAGTATCAGCTGATGCATCAGGTGTTCCCGCTGCAGACGAACTTGCACCTGTCACCGCATTAGCACCAGAGAAAGCAACATAAGCACCAGTTGTACTATTAGTTCCGTAATCACCATATCTTTCTTGATGATAATAAAGAATTGAAAGTGTACTATCCCACTCTATTACTTTACCTATCGCATCAGTAGATGTCTGAGTTATCTTTTCATCAGGAGTAAATGTTCCAGATACAGAAGTCAACTTTAAAGCATAAGTTTGACGATACGTTGTTGACGATGCAACTGTTGTAGTGCCGTAAGTTGTTGGATCTGTAACAATAGCAATATTTCTAAAATCATTTCCAGCAAGAACGTCATCAGCTTCTGCACCAGTAAGTGTAGCTCGCATCATAACATAATGTCCACCCAACTCATTAACTGCATCATTACCATGTCCCTCTTTAGGACTAATCACAACAGTAATTGCACCACCTGTACCACTTCCCATAGAAGAAGCAGTAGAAAGATCTGAATCTGAAAAAGTATAACTTGAACCAAGATTAATAGTTCCATATGTATATGCAGCACCAGCAGAATTGATTGTAGTATCTGTACCAGCAGTCAAACCAAAAGATTGAATAGTACCACCACTTACAGTAATTCTTACAACCGCACCAGACGAAGTTCCAGCACTCGTTCCATCTCCATATACTGCTGCATAATATGTTCCATTTGTATAACCAGAACCAGCAGTAACAATCAAACTTTCAATTGCACCATCCGTTGCAGCTGCACTTACTGTACTATCTGTTGCAACAGGCATGAAATCTGCCGTAAGAAACTTATTTGAATCAGATGCACTAATTGTATACATATATTTAAGTGTATATCCACCCAAAACAAATGTTGAAGTTGATGTAGAAGTAGGTTCTGCACCAGAATATGCTGAACCATCATTATTATCTATAACCTTATATACCCGATTATCAAAAGTTCTAAATAAAATGTAGAATCATAAATATTTGACGCACCTGATGTTGTAGTATTAGAAGAACTAATATTATGTTCATACATATCATATTTGGTACTATTAACCCAATCTCTACGAGGAATTGCATACTGAACTTCAGTAGAAGCAATATTTTTTACTGCAATAGTTTGATCCCATGTATAGAACTCCGTACTAACATCATCATCAGGAGTGGGCGGTGAATCATCTGAACCACCAGAAGTTCCTGATGTGAAAGGAACAGATTTTCCAATCATTAGGTAATACACATTCTTTGATGCTTCACTAAATGACTCATAAAATTGAATAGCATTATGCCGTCTGAATTTTTCTGTTATGATTGCTGCCATTTTTCTTTCCTAGTATCTATTTATGTTAAAGCATCAGGCCATTTGTCAATATCGTGCTTTGAGATTACATTTCCACCACCATCTCTTCTTGGATTACCTTCATCGTCAAGTGGTGCATTATATAATGCTTCAACCTTTACTATTGTATCTTGATTATTAATTAAGGTTTTAATTTCACCATAAGCAGTAACAACAGCAGCACGATATGTTGCTACATCAGAATCAATTGTTCTATTTCTTTCTGCTTTAGCAATAACTTGCCAATCAGTTTTTTCTAATATAGAATTTGCTCTACTTTTAGCTTGGTTAATTAAAGTATTTTTAACATCAGTTAAACTTTTTTCTATCTTTGCAAAAGTTATAGTTACTGTTCCAGTAGAATTATTAATAGAAGTAGAACTTGAACCTTGTCTATAAAAACGATTATCTGGTTTTGCACCAACCTCTACATAATCATATATACCTATTGCTTTTCTTTCTGATTTTGACCATAAAGTAAATATGGCTGATGAATGTCTAATATCATCTATAACTACAGAGATAGGATGAGTATAAACACTAACTAAACTATTATTTTTTACTAAAGCCCACATTCTTTATTTTCCTTCAAAAGTATTTATAACACTTATGATGCAGTTACTGGTGATACACTTGAACCGCCAAAGGGATTTTCTGCCCATGCCATAAATGCATATTTTGTTCCATCTGTGTTAATGGCATCATTATCACCTTTAATTTTAAAACCATTACTAAGAATATCTATATTCTCATTAGTTCCTGCACGATCAACACCATTCCCATCAGCAAACATAGAGAAAGCACCAGTTGTGGTTCCAGAATTGTAACCAGGCCTTTTTGAATCATATAGACACCAACTTTCTGTACTTTCTGCACTCTTTATAATGGTAAATCTGGGTTTGAAACCACAATACACAAACGGGCCCGCAGCATTTCCATTACCAGTATAGTTACCAAACTTACTAAAAGCTTCAACTTCAGACCAAAGATACGCAACATAAGTTTCAGTATTCGTATTAACATCATCATGTGTGCCAACTGAAAATACTGAACTAGTAGGTGCTGTGTCGTTCCAAATAGTATTTAAATCCTGAGCACCATTACGTTCGTTCAATATCAAATAATCTGTCTCAGCATCAGAAGCTACTTCACTATGATAAACCTTCCAAGGATCACCAGCAGCTCTATTTTTCACAATTATCACATTAGGAACTGCACCTACACTATGCGAAATTGTTCTAGCAGAACCATTACCTGTGTAAGTAACTATATCAAAATCTGAATCTGTACTTTCTTTCCAAGCCCATGCTACATAATTTTCTGTATTGGTATTCACCGCCTCTAAATTACCAACCGTAAATCCATCACTTCCAAATGTAGTTAATCCTTCTGTCTCTGTAGACTCAGCATCAGCAACATTAGTCTCAATTAGTTTAGTCGTCCCTCTACCCGAATCATATACATTATGAGAATCAGTACCATCAACATTCTTAATCCAAACCAAATCAGGTTCCAAATCACTATTACCACCAAATGTAACAGCTTTACCACCAGAACCAATTGCCGTACCGTTCCCTGTATAGGTTTGCGTCTGAAAATATGCGCTGGGATCTTCAATAGTTGGAGCTGCTAAACTATTCGTACTAACATAATTAAAAGTTGAATCATCTTTCGTAAAACCAGATTGTCCAAAATCAGCAGTACAAGCTGCTTTTGCTAAAGGAAAATATGGGCCAGATGTTAAACCTGTAGCTACTGAAGAATAACTTCCTCCATCAACTGAAACCTCCAAAGTACCAGAATCTATATCAAATTCAAACTCCAGAACTTCACCACTTCCAGCACTATAGGTTGATTCTGTACCAACCAAAGAACCCTGTACAACTCCAAAAGCACCACTAGCTGCTGTGGTAAGTTTCCACGCCCACTTTCCACTAGTCATACCTATCGTGCCTGATCTGTCAGTTGTTGACGCCAAGACTAGATTTCCATCTGACAAAGTGCCACTACCAGCATCAATCGAGTTCCAAACACAATAATTATCAGTTGGAGTATCCGTCATTTGATCAGTAGAAGCCAGATTACTAGCTGTCCAAGCATCCCCACTACCAGTATTAACACCGAAATCAGAACTATCTGCGAATTTCAACAATGTGTCACCACCTGATACCTGTTTTGGAATCCACACTCCGGCATCATTTGTCTCGCCAAAATTCGTGACTGCTGAAGTGCCTGATAACAGGTGGACTTCTGCTACATAACCATCAAAATCATCAAACAATTTAGTATTACTCAAATTTGTGGTAGTTACAGCACCGTGAGAAACACCATTAACAAACTGTCCGTTATTTGAAACATGGATATGATACCATGCGGCCGGATCTCGAAATACTGCTGTTGAAGAAGTTCCCTCACTCTCCAAGGTGTCATTAGAGTTAAAGTGAATTTCACCTCCACTTGCTCCTAAGAGCATGTTCTCTGAACCTAACTCACCTCTTTTTACCCATGCGCTAAAAGTCCAAGGTGCATTCAACGTATATGTTCTTGATAACTCTGGGCTGTCTCCATCATTAAACCTACAAGAATAGTTTATTTCATAAGCACCTGAAGCAGCAAACCATTGTTCTCCTAAAGCACCCATTATGAAAACGCCTTCTGCACAGCTCCTAGTTGTATAGACCCTGAAGCCTTAACAAAATATGGAATCACATCTACCGAATTAGCAGCAGTTGATAAAGTAATTCCACCACCAGCAGCTGTTTCATAGTCTGTGCCTAACGATAAAGTCCTTGAACCTGTACCATCTTGAATACAAACTATAACACCAGATTGTCCTGCTGTTTCTGTAGTTGGATTTGCTAAAGTTACATTACCTGTAAACGTAAGAACAAAATTTTGATTAGTTTTAAAGTCAAGAGTTACACTACCTGTATTAGATGTATCAGTATCAGTCTTTGGAAGAATAGAACCTGTAGACATTATAAGTTGAGCAGCTGTTGAACCAGCTAAAGTGAGACTTGCATCAGCAGCATGAGTTAAAGTAACATCTTGATCAGCACCAAATTTAAGAACTGCTGAATCTGAATCCATTACAATATCATCACCAATCCACATATCTTTTGCTACACCAATACCACCAGCCAATGTGAGAGCAGCTGTACCTGTTGCACTTGCCTCAGTAGTTGCAGATAAAGAAACTACACCAGCAGAAGATATTGCAATTGCATCTGTATCTGAAGCAGAACCAATATTACCAGCATCAGGTATAACAATATTACCACCAGTAGTCATAAGTCCACCACCAGTATAAGTTCCTGCACCAGTTACATTTGCTCCACTAAAAGTTAAAGCAGTAGTAGTTCCTGATTTGATAATAAGATTACCAGAAGTATTTGTCGCACTACCAAAAGTAGTACCATCATCTTTAAAAAATATATCACCACCGTCAGCATCTAATATAATATCAGCACCGCCATCAATAGTAAAATCACCACTATCAGATATCGTACTTCCGTTTATTGTAATATCATCAACTGTTAAAGTTGTTAATGTACCTAGAGAAGTAATATTTGTTTGTGCGGCTGTAGATAGAGTTAAAACAGGATTTTGTGAAAAAGTTACTACACCATTAGACGCAATAGCAATTGCATCTGTATCTGAAGCAGAACCAATATTACCAGCATCAGCAATTACTAAATTACTACCAGAAGTAATAAGTCCTGTTGTTGTAATTGTATCTATATAAGCATCTTTCCAATATTTATCACTTTTACCTAAATCTACATCACTATCAGTTACAGGATGAAAAATTCCATCCTTCAATACTATCTGTCCTGTACCATCAATATCCAAAGTAATTTGATTATCAGTACCAAAGTTTATATTTGCATGAGATGAACCATATCCAATTGCTAAAGATGAATTATATATAGAAGTTATGGCTGTTTGAGCTGCATCAACAGCAAAATCTATTGTATTATCCCCATCCTGATAAGTTACAGCAATACCTGTTTCTGTGTTACTACTTACCATTGCACCAGCTGTATCAGCAATATATTCTGCTAAAGTAGTACCATCTACCGTATAAGCATCTGCTTCCAGTGTACCATCAATATCAGCATTACCTGAGATATCTAATGTCGCAGCATCTAACTCACCTGCAACAGTTAATACTCCATCAGCAACAGTCATCAAATCTGTATCATCACCATGTCCTATTGTCGCACCATTAATAACAACATTGTCTATAGTCAATGCAGTCAATGTACCTAATGATGTTACATTACCTTGTGCAGCAGTTTGTAGTGTACCTGTTAAATTACCATTAATGGGCCCAGCAAATGCATCAGCAGTTACAGTACCATCAAAATATGCATCCTTAAACTCTACAGAACTTGTACCTAAATCAATATCATTATCTGATGCTGGAACAATTGCACCGTCAACTATTTTAACCTGATGTGCATTATCAGCATAGAAATGAATTTCATTTGCTGTCTCAAAGTCAACTTTTGTTTGATCATCTTCACCAATTTTAATATCTGTAGCAAGTAAGGAAGTAATCGTTGTCTGTGCTGCATCAACAGCAAAATCTATTGTATTATCCCCATCCTGATAAGTTACACTAATACCAGTTTCCGTATTGGAACCAACCATTGCACCAGTAGTATCAGCAATATATTCTGCTAGAGTAGTACCATCAACAGTAATCGCATCTGCTTCTAATGTACCGTCTACATCAACATTACCAGAAATATCTAATGTCGCAGCTACAAGTTCACCACCAATAGTTAAATTACCACTACTTGGATTATATGATAATCCTGTATCTGTTTCTGCTCCTTGACTTCCTGTAGCACCATCAACAAAAATTGGATACACCGTTTCATTAGTGGAATTATTAGCAGATACCGTAAAGTTATCTGATGTACCAGTTGTATCTTGATTTAAAGTTCCAATAACAAAATCAAGAGTATTATCTCCATCCTGATAAGATACAGTAATTCCTGTTTCAGTATTAGAACCAACCATTGCACCAATTGTATCAGCAATATATTCATTTAATGCAGTACCATCTACTGTATACGCATCTGCTTCTAATGTACCATCAATATCAGCATTACCAGAAATGTCTAGTGTTGTAGCATCTAATTCACCAGCAACGGTTAACACTCCATCAGCAACAGTTATTAAGTCTGTATCATTTGTATGTCCAATAGTTGTACCATTGATTATAACATTATCAATTGTAAGAGTAGTTAATGTACCAAGTGATGTTATATTGGATTGGGCCGCAGTTGTTACCGTTGCAGCAGTTCCACTTACATTACCAGTAACATCACCAGTTAATGGCCCAGCAAATGCATCAGCAGTTACAGTACCATCAAAATATGCATCTTTAAATTCTACTGAACTTGTGCCTAAATCAATATCATTATCTGATGCTGGAACGATTGCTCCATCTGTTATTTTAATCTGGTTAGCATTATCTGCATATAAATGAATTTCATTAGCAGTACCAAAGTCAACTTTTGTTTGATCATCTTCACCAATTTTAATATCAGTTGCCAAAAGACTTGTAATTGTAGTTTGAGCAGATGCAAGTGCAAAATCTATAGTATTATCACCATCTTGATAAGTTACAGTAATACCTGTTTCTGTGTTACTACTTACCATTGCTCCAGTTGTATCTGCAATGTATTCAGCAAGAGTAGTACCATCAACAGTATAAGCATCTGCTTCTAATGTACCGTCTACATCAACATTACCAGAAATATCTAATTCTGTCGCAACAATCTTATCGTTAAATGTTGCTGCACCAGCCTCACTACCATCAAGAGTAAGCATAGTAATATCAGCAGTAGCATCTGTTCCCTTGAAAATAATATCAGTGTTATTTGCAGCAGCATCTATAGTGATGTTACCAGAAGTTGTTGTTATATTAACTGCAGCATCACCAGCAGATACATCATCAGCAGCAGTACCACCACTAGCAGCAGCAGTTGCACCTATCCATTTACTATCTGAAGAACTATATTTAAGAAACTTACCATCTACCTTTGCAGTAGAACTTTGTACATCATCTAAAAATTCTAAACGAACTTCACCACTACCAGCTCCAGAGTAATCCTGATTTGATATATGGCGTTGAATAACATTTTTAAATTTATTAAATTCACTACGCAATACAGCAATCTGATCAATTTCTTCTTTGACTTCAGTTTTTTCACCCATATCATCAAGACTATTAACAATATCTTGAATAATATCACCTGTTCTCTCAACAGTTTTATCCGTAGACAATTCAACTGGATCATTTACTGCTTTTACATATGTTTCTGATATTTTTTCTTCTTCAACTTCTGAAACAGGAGTTATTTCAACAATAGGTTCAGGTTCAGGAGCAGGCTCTGAAAACTTCTTGAATAATTCTTCAAATGCAGTTATTTTTTCAGTTTCATCAACTGGTTCTTCAGTTTCAACAATAGGTTTTGGTTCTACAGGAGTATTAAAAGAATCTACTAAATTAGAAAATACTTCTAACTTATTTTGATCATCTTCTGTAAGGATTTTTTCTTCAACTAACTCTTCAGAAATTTCTTCAACAGGTTCAACAGAAACTTTTTGGATTTCTTTATGAGCATTTTCTAATTCTTTAAAAAGATTTGATAATTCCGATTTAGGATTTTCAATTTGTTCTTTTAATCGAGCCTTATTTTCACTTTTTTCTTTAGAGACAAGACTAAAAAACTCTGCAAGTTCTGTGTTGACCATATTTAAAATTCTCCACGATAAACAACCTTCAGAGTTAGATTATTTCTTCTTCTTTTTTGACACATCCCTATTAGACATATCTGCCATAGGTTTTGCAGTAGTATATCCTTGACCATAAGCAACTTCATTAGCTTTCTTTTTAATATTCTCAATAAATTTACTAGATTTAGACTTAATATCATTCCGTTTCTGTCTAGCATTTTCAAGTTTTTTACGATGTTCACGATAAGCCTTAGTACGACCATCAAGTTTTCCATCACGATCAATAAGAGTTTGTTTCTTTTTTTTCTTTGGGTCAAAGCCAGGTTCACCACTACCAGGCCTATCTAGATGATCTATACCTATTCCAGCAATGTTTCCACCACCAGCAGCAGAAGCAGGTGCATCTTCCTCTATTCCAGTGTAAGGGGATACAACTTTCCATATAGTTTTCATTCTTTGATATCCTCTAAACTAACATAAATTACTTCTTTTGTTTTTTCATGAACTACTGGAAAAATCTCAACTCCTAATATTGTATCTATAGCAGCTTCATCTTCAAATGTAATAACCTTGTCACCTTTCTTTGCAGTCAATTCTTCTTCTTCCTTATTTAGAATATCGTTAACAAGAACATACTCTCCTTTTGGTAATACTTCACCAAATCCAATGACTTCCTCTGAAATACTGTCATCAATTTCCATTCCCTGTTCTTTAAGATACTTCATAAATTCCTTTTCAAAAACATCTGGATCATCTACAGATTCTTTAAAGGTATCTTTAAGAAGAAACAAAGCTGCAGCATAGGTTCCTAATTTAGTTCTAAGTCCAGGCACTTTTCCAAAAATTTTCTTGATATTAAATACAAGTTTATGAAGAATAGTATATGCGTTTTTTTCTTCTGAAGTTCTTAAAGGTTCTGGTCTTGTTTGACGAATATTATTGATTGGTGGTGGCAATACACGATTACCATTTTTATCAATAATACCTAACTTAAACGCCTCTGTTTTTTCAAATGGCGTTACTAATAATTTTATAAATCTATATGTAACAAACAAATCTATCGCACGACCCATTAAATTTTCCCCAAAATATCTAAAATTATTTTATCTTCTTTCACACTCTGCAATTCATCATTTCTAATTATATTTAGGAATAATAAAAAAGACTTGAGTGTACTCCAATATTCTCTTTGTATCTTAAAGAGAAGTAGAGTCACACAAGCCTCTGATCCAAATAAATTATGTAACACGATAATATGATTAAGAAGAAGTCTTTCTTTTAATATATTTGTGTCCTTATATTTTCTTAGAAGACGTTTAATATACTTAAACCTCTTCATATCATCATAAAATTCTTTTTCTCCTTCACATTGAGGATTATCATAATGTTTAATCGCAAACATTATAACATTATCACTGGTTATCTTTTCATACATTTATTCAATGCGAGCAGATAGCTTACATGAATTATCCTCTTGCTGTTCATAACCAATAACTAGTTTAAGCCCACCTTCCACTTGATGAGATATTCCATCATCTACTTCAAATTCATCATGTGGAGTGGTTAAACCTTTACCAAATCGGCCACCAAACGAAGTAAGGGGCAAGTCAAAAGAACCACTTTCACCTTCTATCATAGGAACTTCATCAAATGAAAGTCCAATTTTTGATAACGAACTTCTTAAATTGTGAATTGCATCCTCTGGTAATACATAACTACCAGCAATTGTTCCAACCCAAGCATTTAACTTTTTAACGACTGTAGGATCAGAAAAGACTGCCATATTTGTATTTTTATCTATAGCTTGGTCTTGATGGGATGTGTTTGTTTCTTTAAGAAACGATTTAAAATTCTTCATCTTTTTCTTCCTCTGGTTCTACATCACATGGAACTAAATCCCTAATCTGTTCTTCCAACATTTCAGGTTTCTTTTTAAATGTTTTTACAACAGGTTCTATAATTCGGGCCCCAATTTTAATTTCTGAAAGAACTTCAGACATTTACATCTCCTATAAAAAAAAGGGAAGAGGAAACCTCTTCCCCCATTCTATCAATATAAGCTAACTACTATTAGTTAGCAATGTCAATTAGACCAGTATCAGTAGCAACAGACTGTTGACTCAACAGAGCCCAGCCGGTAGTTCCTGTCCAAAGCAACACAGCAGTATCACCATCGTCAACGAAGTCAAGGTCAGCAAAACCAAGAGCATCCGTAACGGCGAGGATAGAACTACCCCCATCAACGTCATGAACAATTATCTTGATCTGTCCAATAACCGTACCATCAGCAAGAGTCGTAGCAGTACCAGCACCACTAGACTCAAGCAACGTCAACGCAGTCGTAATACCAACAGCGGCCTGAATACCGTCTGTAATATTCTCCTACGAATTTGAAAATCCGATGAACGAAGGAAGGTTATTAATAAAATTAGTAACCGAAACCTTCTTGTTAATTGGCGTACCCGTAGGATCGTCAATTACATGAAGTAGATCAGCGCCTGCAACACCTGTTGAAAGGTCTGTAAGAGCCGTAATTTTCTTATCAGCCATCTAGCTTCTCCTTATATAAACCCCCATGCTTAATTACACTTTTAGGGGAATGTTACTGGTGGTATTGACTATTCACTTCTTTTTAATTAAAAGTTCGTCATTCCCACCATCACCAGCCATTTCTGACTTTTCATTATCTAACTGTTTAAGAAAGTTATCACACTGTTGAAATGCTCCAGTAAGTGCATTTAATAGTGCAGTGTCTTCCTGTTTCTTTTTATCATACTCTACTAACCGTTCTTTAACAGTAACAATATCATCTTGAAGAACCCTTTTACGTTCCTCAATACTTTCTCTTGTAATACTCATTCTCACCTCACTATATTTAATATTATTATAATATTATTTATAACACTTTATTAAGCAGCAGCAACTGTTACTCCATTTAATACAGAAGCAGTACCAGTAGATGTTCCAGCTTGCGTATATACAACTATATCACTAGTGTAATCTTCTGCAACAACACCATCATTTGCGTTTGATGAAGTACTATCTGTACCATTAAGAATAAGTTTATCCTCACCCTGATCGTCACTTGCACCATCTTCCAATAGTCCAACATAAACAGAACTGTCTCCACCTGTCATTGTTAAATCAGTAATATCAGCTGTTCCTGTTGCACCAGCAATTGTAAAGTCAACCGCTTCTGCCAATATCGCATCACCAGCATTAGTAGAAGTACCATCTGTTCCATCAAGTGCGAGAAAATCTCCAGCAGTATCTCTTGCACCTGATTCTAACAGAATTGCAAGTATAGAATCACCACTTTCCTGATCCATGTTCGCACTACCGTTAAAGATTATTGCATTTCTTCCCTCACCAGCAGAATCACCAACACCAGCACCATTAAAAGCAAGGAAACCAGCAGCTGCATTAGTTTGTACCGTTCCTCTAAAGGTGATTTGGTTAGTTCCATCACCAGAGTAATAAGAACACATAACAGTACTATCTTCAACCATGTCTGTTACACCTAAACGAGATAACAGAATATATGCTTTATTGGTAACAGTCTGATTTGCAGCCCAAGCAGCAGATGTTACATCAATCGCCTCATCAAAAGTGATGGTAATATCAAATGTTCCTGTATCTGCAACTTCAGCTTCTGTAAATCCAATTGAAATTGGTGTAGCAGAACCAAAAACTTCTGCTAGATTACGAATACAAACCAAAATTTCTGGTTGTGCGTCTGCATTATCGTTACCCGAATTTCCTTTGCCTGGCGATAGAGCCCAACCACCAGCAACAGCAATAGCATCTTGTCTTGAACCAGATGACCCTTGAGCATTAGAATCTATTGGTAGAAACTTTGGGCGACTCTCGGCATCTGTGTCTTTTCCCCATAATGGCATAATTTTTCTCCTTTATTCTTAAAGAATATGTTTCCTTCTATTTATTTTATTTAAATCCTAAACGCTTCAATTCATTTATAGTTTTACCAACATTAGTATGATGTATTCCGATTCCACCTTTGTTTTCCCACTCTTGTATATTTTTGATATAATCATCTATCAAAACATTTGGTTTCTCTTCTTTAGTTTTTGCATATGCCTGTTTTTGGGATCGTTTTACTATGTGAATATTAACTCTTTTAAATCCAGTATTTTTCTTCAACCATTTCATCTTACCTACTTTAGAATTAGGATCACGATTAGTAAAAGCAGACAAAATATGAGGATCATAACGAATTATAAAGTCATGCAATCTTTTTGCGTTTGGTTTCCAACCAAGATTTGCCCAGAAACCTTTAACTTGACTTATTTTTTTCCACCTTTCTTTACTAGACATTCTCATAAAATCACTACCCACAGCAGAACTAGCACCACGCAAGAAATCCACTAGGACTTCATCTAAGTCACAATAAATCTCAGGTAAGTCATCTTTCGATGTCTCTGTTAGTTCTATAAGTTCTTTCATCAATCATTAGTCTTTAATTTTAGGTTTAAGATCAATAACCGCAGCTTTCTTACCAGTTTCAGTTTTACCATCCTTTACCACTTTTTTCTCATTATTTTCTTTTTTAAAAGGATTATGACCCTCTTTCATACCCCAAACTTGTGCAAGAGCAGCCTTCATGGATTGAATTTTAAACTCTCTAACTTGAGACATAGCACCTTCTGCTTTCTCATTATCTGCTTCCCAATTCTTATCAACATAATCATAAAATTTCTTTTTCTGATCACCCTTTAATTCTGCTGGAGAACCAACTTTAAACTTCTTCAGTGCAGAATTAAAGAATTTCTTATATGCCTCTTTGTCACCAGATGCCTCTGTCACCTGGCCAGGCTCTGGTTCTTGTGCCCGTTTCATTTTCTTTGCAGTATCACTTGGAGATTTATCTAACTCTTCACGATCTTTGGGATTAACAGCGGCTTCTTCAAGTTCAGTTTCTTCTTTTAATTTAGCAATCATTTTATCTGTATATTTATATTTTGTTCTTAAAATCTTTTCTGATTCTTTTGCTGAGGGCCCACCCAACAAAGCTTTATTTGGATTTTTTACTCTATCAATTGCAATTTTTAATTGATGATCAACTTTCTTTTCATCAATTTTAACTTCTTCTGCCTTATAGTAATATTTGCCAGAGATAGCATCTCTTTCCTTTTGGTCTTTATGAGTTATATGACCACGGTTTTTATGTCTTTTGTTAATATCTTTAATCTTTTGAACTTCATTTGGAGTACCATATGCTTGTACAAGTTTAAGAGCAAGTAAACCATGTTCATTTTTATCTTCAAGACTATCCCGTTCTTTTTTAGTTACTTTTTTTGGAGCGAATGGCCCCTCATCAAGTTTAAGTTCTTCAAGTTTGGTTTCCAAAATTTCATAATATATGTTTAATTTAGATTCTATAGTTTCCAATCTCACTCCCAACGCATTATAATCATCCCCATAAGCTTTTCCTGTCTTAGCTGCCTTCTTGATTTTACTACCAACTGACTTTACCTTTTTAACACCAGATTTTACTTTACTAAAAGCCTTTCCAACAGCAGTACCACCGACTTTTCTCTTAACAGCACCGACTGCCTTTTTACGAACAACTTTGACACCCTTAACAACAGACTTACCCGCAGCTTTAGCAATATTTCCCAATATTCCCTCTTCTAGTTCTTTAATTAAAACATCCAGTTCTGCAATTTCTTCATCAATTTGTCCAGGCGTAATTTTTTTAGTATATTCTGCATATCTATCAGTACCTACCTCAAAAGCATGTTCACCAGCACCATTAATTGTCTCTGGTTCTTCCTTCTTGACAGCTACCTTTTTCTCTTCTCTTCTTGCTCGAGCAGACTCCAACTTCTTTCTATGTTCTCTATACTCTGAAGTGCGACCATCCATACGGCCAGCACCTTCCTCAACAGCAGTCTTCCACACTCCTAGAATGGATGACTCAAGACTATTTTTCTTAGTATCCAAATATTTCTTACCCATTTTTCCTCTCCTTGAGTTTTCTATCAATCCTCTCTAGAATTGTTTCTTCTTTTACAACTTCTTCATAATAACCAGCCTTCAATACTTTCAGCATTTCTTTATATGATTTCATGGCTTGTTTTTGAAACTTCTCTTTATCAGCAGGCCTTCGCATACCCTCATATTTTTTGATAAATGCATTTGCAATATTAGGTTCAACTTTAACCTTCTTTTTATCAAGAAACTCTACTTTATTTCCAGCCAAACTAGCTACTTTTCTCATTTGCACCAAAATATTTTTAGATGCTGCCTTTACATCAGCGTCTGTTGCAGTATCATCTACATCAGCAGGGTCTACTTTTTTATCCCTACGCATTGCCCGCATTGCATCAGCACGAGCAGATGCTTCATCAAGTTTCAATTGAATTGCATCCATCAATGTCTTAACAGTTTTAGCATCAACTCCCATTTTCTTTCCAATCCACTCAGCAGACTTACCTTGTGCAATATAACCGTGGAGTTCTTTCATACGACCTTCTTCAAGTTCAACTTCTTCAAAATTAGCTCTCTTTCGTGCAGCAGTTCTTTCTTTCTGTTTCAATGTAGGTTCATCAATACCTAATTTCTTCATCTCAGCTTTAATTTCTTTATCTACTGCTTTGACTTCTTTAGACCTAGGCCCATGTTTGTCTACTAAACGAGATTTCTTGAGAAGTAAATCAGAAAATTTCTTATACTTACTCACACCTTCATCAAGTTCAACTTCTTCAAAAACAACTTCATAAGATGTGGTTGCACCAGATTTGGGATCAAGTGCCATCATGCGTTCTTTACCCTTTGTGGAATTTTTAAAATCTTTGTGAACCTTGCGAAAGTTTGCTTTTGATATATGAATCTTCCCATTTTTTATTTCATAATTTTTTGCTTCATCAAGTTCAGCCCAAAATTCCATCTCTTCTTTTTTCAACTTGTTTATCTCAGCACCCTTCATACCATGTTTTGATATGAGTCGAGTGACAGCAGCGGAACTAACAAAAGGAATGTCTGCTTTTGCTAATTGAATTAATACGTCTTTATTTTTAGCAAACTTATCCATTAATGCTGACAACTTATTAGCATTACCAACACTAATTTTTTTATCACGCATAGGTTCATATGCCTTTTTAAGTTGAGCAATCTGAGCAGGCTTTATAGAAGCTTCGGTTTGAATTCCACGCACTTCTGCAAGTGCATCCATCATTGTTTTTGTATATACAGTCATTTTTATACCCTCTCTGAGTATTTAGGTTTTAAAACTTTCTTTCTTTGCCATATTTGTAGCAACACCCATTTTTACTTCTTTCCAACGATCACCATATCTCTTTTTAAAATCTTCATCAGAAAGGTCTTTAGCAATTTCTTCTCTACGTTTTAATTCTTTACCAGTAAGTTCTCTTTCTTGAATTTTTTTTACCAAATCCTTAAAGGCCATTTGCTCTGGTACATATTCTGCTTCAAGTTCTTTTGGCAATTTTCCTTTCGCAACTAATGTATTAATATAATTAACAAGTGATCGTGGAGATATATTTCTAGTCTGTTGTCTAGTAACTTTTGCAGCCCAGGCAGACGGATGTTTTCTATGTTCTGGTTCTTTCATACCATCAACATAAACTTTTACAAGTTTATCCCAACCTTTAGGATGTGAAATTTGACTTATTTTATCCCAAAGGTCTTTATACCAAGCTTCATCACGCAATCTTGGCTCTCTACGATTCTTGGATGGGTCTTCATTGCGTAGATTGGTTGGATCATTATTCATAGGATCATTATCTTTATGTCCTACATCCATTCCAACCTTAGTCTTGTCTCCCATAATCCGACGAGCTTTGTTTCTTGAAGAACGTCTTGCAATCTGTTCTGGGCGTCCTTGATAATTATCATATTCCTTACGATAGTTACGTTCATCAAGTTCCACTTCTTCAATAATCTTATAACCTTTCTTTTCAAATTTACCAATATCAGGAGTAGGAACATTCATAATTGTCATCTGTCCCGCTTTTTTCATGCGAACAAACTTAGGTGGTTTTTTATCTGTAAAGATAGGCTTCTGCCCAGCAGCAACTCTGGACTTATCAAAATCTTTTAATCTTTGTAAGGGAGATTTAGCTTCATCAAGTTTAATTTCATGCAACCATGCTTTATGAACTTTGCCATCCTCTGTCATAAAGGATAGATAG
>LULS01000086.1_pt1 | contig 23351 bp, 21 predicted proteins | sample 728101 | NCBI WGS metagenome assembly LULS01 (sample SAMN03860283, study PRJNA289734) | marine metagenome | biome: seawater column; feature: ocean; material: water; isolation source: Red Sea water column Station 108 - depth 200m | place: Saudi Arabia: Red Sea | collected 2011-10-15 | depth 200 m | reverse complement strand
AGGTAAGTGATGTTTTTCTTCGTCCAATAGACCCAAAAAATAGCTCGTCAGGATTTACTCTTGCTCAAAAAATTGTCGGTAAAGCCTGTGGCGTTTCAGGTGTTCGTCCTGGAACTTATTGTGAACCCAGGATGAGTTCAGTAGGTTCGCAGGATACAACGGGTGCGATGACACGCGACGAACTCAAGGAGTTGGCTTGTTTAGGTTTTTCCGCCGATCTAGTCATGCAAAGTTTTTGTCATACGGCTGCCTATCCAAAGCCGATTGACCTTGAATTACAACATACACTACCAGACTTTATGCAATCACGCGGTGGCGTCTCACTGAAACCAGGAGACGGCATTATTCATTCCTGGTTGAATCGTATGCTGCTACCAGATTCTGTTGGAACTGGTGGTGATTCTCATACTCGTTTTCCAATTGGAATTAGTTTTCCGGCAGGTTCAGGTTTAGTTGCATTTGGTGCTTCTATAGGTGTTCTGCCATTAGATATGCCTGAATCAGTTTTAGTTCGGTTTACTGGCAAAATGCAACCGGGTATAACCCTGAGGGATTTAGTCAACGCTATTCCCTATATGGCAATCCAAAAAGGGCTTCTCACTGTCGAGAAATCGAACAAGAAAAACATCTTCTCGGGAAGGGTTTTAGAAATTGAAGGTCTAGGAGACCTCAAAGTTGAACAAGCTTTTGAACTTGCAGACGCCTCAGCAGAAAGATCTGCTAATGGCTGCACTGTGCAACTCAATAAAGAGCCTATCGAAGAGTATTTACAATCAAATATTACCTTGCTTTCCTCCATGATTGATTCTGGTTATGAAGACAAAAAAACCATTGCCAAGCGCATCATGGATATGCAGAAATGGCTTGATCAACCTAACTTATTGAAAGCTGATAAAGACTGTGAGTATGCTGAAATTATTGAAATAAATTTAGATAAAATCAAAGAGCCAATTCTTGCCTGTCCAAATGATCCGGATGACGTTAAGTTACTCTCTGATGTAGCAAAAACAAAAATCGATGAGGTCTTTATCGGTTCATGTATGACAAATATTGGTCACTTTAGAGCTGCCGCACAATTGCTTAAAGATAAGACTGAACTCAATACTGTTTTGTGGGTAGTTCCACCAACCCGTATGGATGAAAAACAGTTACGCGCAGAAGGTATTTATAAAACCTTCGAGAAGTTGACAGAACATACAGAAGTGCCGGGTTGTTCTCTGTGTATGGGTAATCAAAAAAGAGTGAAAGAAGGTGCGTCTGTGGTTTCAACGTCAACAAGAAATTTTCCCAACCGACTTGGAGACAACGCCGATGTCTTTTTAGCTTCTGCTGAGGTTGCCGCAATTTCCGCAAAACTAGGATACATTCCTAGCATTGAAGAATATTTATCTTTAATGAGAGATATTGAACCAATGTCGGGTGAAATATATCAATATCTTAACTTTGATCAGATTGCAGATTACCAAGAAGCGGCAGCTAACGTGCCTCTTGAAACGATTCTCCAATACATAACGTGCTTTCTAACTACTGGGTCAAATTTCTTTACCTCAATTTTCTCGGGATGAAGGCGCTTGTTTTTAGTAGTTGTATAGTAGTGTCCTGTTTCAGCTGAAGATACTAGTTTGATTTTCTCTCTCATAACTTACTCCTTATACCTTTTCACCACGCTTACGGATCTCTGACAAGACAGCATCAATGCCTTTTTTATCAATTACACGCAAACCTTTCGCAGAAAGTTTTAATTTCACGAAACGATTCTCACTTTCTACCCAAAAACGATGAGTATGTAGATTCGGGTAAAAACGACGACGCGTTTTATTGTGTGCATGCGAGACATTATTACCACTCAAAGGTCGTTTACCAGTAACTTGACATACTTTCGCCATAACGACTACCAACAAATTTCTAAAAAAGGGAAATTATACGCAAAATTGAGTAGTTTTTTTGTATATATTTATTTACTTTATTTATAAAAACTGTATCATACCAATCTTCCGGAGGGATGGCAGAGCGGCTGAATGCACTGGTCTTGAAAACCAGCAAGGGCTAACACCCTTCCAGGGTTCAAATCCCTGTCCCTCCACCACACAACTCTGGGTTTAACCATTCCTATAAGTATAACTGTAACCATTAAGAGCTGGCGCTCCACCAAGATGGGCATAAAGAATATTTGAACCTTCTGGGAAGAAACCTTTTTTAACTAAATCAATCATTCCTTGCATGGATTTGCCTTCATAAACAGGATCAGTAATCATAGCTTCCGTGCGGGCTGCTATACGAATAGCTTCATTGGTTTCATGGCTTGGTATGCCATATGCGGGATAGGAATAATCTGGATTAATGACAATTTCATCATCACGCACTTCACGACCAAGATCTACAAGCTTAGCGGTTTGATCAACAATGCCTCGAACTTGAATGCGTAACTGGTCTACAGTTCCAGATCCGTCAATACCTATTACATGGTCAGCGCGATTATCAGCTGCAAACCCAACAATCATTCCACCCTGGGTAGAGCCTGTAACAACACACACAATAATATAATCAAATTTGATGCCCATCTCTTGCTCTTGTGCTCTTACTTCTTCAGCAAAACCAACATATCCAAGGCCACCATATTTATGAACAGATGCTCCCGCAGGAATAGCATAAGGAGTTCCACCTGAGTCACGAACTGACTGCATTGCATCTTCCCAACTCTTGCGAATTCCAATGTCAAAACCCTCATCAACTAGACGAGAGTCTGCCCCCATTAATCTTGTCATCATTATATTGCCAACCCTATCATAGACAGCATCATCATGTGGTACCCAGCTTTCCTGAATAACAACACATTTCATACCAATTTTAGCTGCAGTTGCTGCAACCATACGCGTATGATTTGATTGAACGCCACCAATAGAAACCAATGTATCAGCTCCTGATGCAATAGCATCTGGAACAATATATTCGAGCTTGCGTAACTTATTACCACCCATAGCTAAACCTGAATTACAATCATCTCGCTTAGCGAATATTTCCACCTTACCGCCGATTGCTTTTGTCAGTCTTGGGAGATGCTCGATTGGAGTTGGACCAAAAGTCAAAGGGTAGCGTTCAAATTTATCTAAATTTATCATAGAGAATCCTTTTATAGTGCATATCATATTAATAAATAATTTATCACATAGATTAGCATAAATCCCTCACACATCAAACGAATTTGGACTTTGGTTTAAATAGACTTATAATTCTAGTATGAAGAAACAACTCCTATTCTTATTACTATTTCTTGGCTTTATAGGATCGGCTAGTGCTTTAGATAATCATTCAAAAAAAGAATTGCCTCCTTGTGAAGGAGATTATTGGACTCACTGTTTTGGAGAATACTCAACTAACGAGGGAACATCTACTGGCGAATGGCTCAATGACAGGTTGAATGGGAAAGGATCTATTGTTTGGTCGGATGGAAGTTCCTATTTTGGGGAATTTCTTGATGGTGATTTTCATGGACTTGGAACTTATGATTGGGGGGATGGAGAAAAATATGTCGGTGAATGGCTCGAGGGAAAATTCCAAGGTTTAGGGCAATACATATGGGCGGACGGAACCATGGAGATGGGAATTTTTTACAATGATGAACTGGTTAAGAAATTAACAGCTGAATCATTCGCAAAGGAGGCAATAAGCCTTGAAATACCCATGGATTTCTTTAATGACAGCGACAATACTGAAAAAAAGGAAGCAGAAGCCATAAAAGAACTACCTCCTTGTGAAGGAGATCACTGGACAAATTGTTATGGAATTTACACCAGTGAATGGACAGAAGGCCATAGGTTTGAAGGTGAATTTCTTGACGGTTCATTTTTTTATGGAATCTACACCTGGCCAGATGGTGGAACATATGAAGGTCAATGGCGCGATCAACACAGATACGGTTTGGGAATTGCTAGACATCCAGGCGGATCTATTGAAAAAATGGGATTCTGGGAAAAAGGAAATCTGGTATCCAGAATACCTGAATGGCGTGATTTATTTGAAGGTAAACCGCCTAAAATTGCTCGGGAGCTTATATGCCAATCAGACAATCGAGAAAACTGCTACGACACCCTTCTGGAAAGAGGTCAATACATATACCAAGGCAAGTTTGTTAATAACAAAAAGCATGATATAGGCAATATAGTCTACGCAGATAGGTCGAAATACTCGGGTGAATGGAGTGAAGATAAATTCCATGGACAAGGCACTTATAAATGGGGGGATGGAGAAAAATATGTCGGTGGATGGCTCGAGGGCAAATTCCATGGACAAGGAACTCTCACCACTGCCGAAGGTGACGAATTTACGGGCGAGTGGATTGAAGACAAAAAACAAGGACAGGGAACCTATAAGTGGGCAAACGGAGAAACATACATAGGCGAGTGGCTTGAAAACGAAAAACACGGTTTGGGAATTATGTATTATGCCGATGGATCGGTTTATAGAGGAGAGTGGGAGTATGGTAAATTGACTGAAAAATTAACCCCTTCATCATTCGAAAACAGAAAAAAACTTCTTGATAGAGGTATTGAAATACCAGGAACGGATTTTATCACCTATCTAGAACCATGCCTAGATGAGGAAATTTTTGATGATTATTTCAATGCTTACGTGATACCTGAAGCAATTTTAAAGAATGTTGTCGAGAAAGGAGGACGGGTTAGAGTCAGTAAGGAAAATGACTGGCGTATTGATAAAGAAGTTTATGTATTGTACGGAGATCTTCATACAATTTGGGACAACTGTTATGGTGAATTTAATTTTGGATATCGGGATTATGACGGTGAATGGCAAGCTGGCCGATTTAATGGCAAAGGCGTTTTAAAGTACGACTCTGGTGAAATATACACCGGTGAGTTCAAAAATGACCAGATACATGGACAAGGCACATTTGTTCAAACGATACAACACTACGATAATGAAAATGAAAGGGCTTACAAGAAGTCGTTTGAGGGTGAATATCTTAACGGCAAAGAACATAAAGGAACTATGATTTACACGGATGGCAGTAAATATGAAGGGGAATGGGAAAATGGCAAATTTCATGGCCAAGGCAAGCACACCCTAAATGACGGTGAATATTACGAAGGGGGATGGGACAAGGGATTGAGGCATGGCTGGGGGAAAATCGTTCATAGCGGTGATGGCGGTATAACTGAGGGCGAATTTGTCTATGGAGAACCACCTGGATGTAATCCCTATAGAGAAGCTATAAAGATTTATGGTTCGTTTGGTCAAGGAATAAATCCGGAATATTTTATCGACGAGATTCTTGCTGAAGCCTGGGCTAAATGTTTAGATGAATGGGAAGATGAAGACCCTAATCCGCCACCTAAACTAGATGATCCGAGTGTTCTCCAACCAGTTGACCCTGGTTAGGTTTATATAAATAAGGCTGAATATGAAATCGAGAGCTAGAGTTGTTGTCATTGGTGGCGGTATTGCAGGATGCTCCACCTTATACCACCTCACTCAGGAAGGCTGGTCAGACGTTGTATTAATCGAGCGCAACGAACTCACTAGTGGCACCACATGGCATTCAGCCGCTCAGGTGACAAATTTCGGTTTGAATCAGACAATGGTTGGACTGAAAACGCATTCCATAAATCTATACAAAGAGTTGTCCGACGATCCAGATTATCCGATCAACTATCACCATGGGGATGGTGGAATTCGTTTGGCAAATACTGAAGAGCAAATGCAGGGTTATCGCCATTTTGCCTCTATGGCAAGAGGCATGGATGTCCACTTTGAGATCATAGACGCTGAAGAGTGTCTACGCCGTCACCCTTTGATATCAACGGACAATCTACTTGGAGGTCTTTGGGATCCGCTCGACGGCGATATTGACCCTTACCAGTTGTGCCAATCTTTGATTAGGTGGGCACGTAAAGCTGGCGCAGAAGTCTATACTGACACACCCGTAATTGCTCTAAAACAGTATGAAAATGGAGATTGGAATGTGCATACTGAAAAAGGTGATATTGACTGCGATATCGTCGTTAATGCCTGTGGTTATCGTGTCAATGAAGTCGGTCAGATGATGGGTGTCCATCATCCAGTCGCCTGTTTCTATGAACAGAACTGTAAAACCTGGGGAATGGATGGAATCGATCCAAGCTTTGTTAATGCGTTATGTCCAGACGACATAGATCGGGTGACAGATGTTCTGGAAGGAGCCTTTGCTCGGATGCCTGTTCTTAGAAAAACAGGCATCCGAAGTATTGTTAATGGACCAATTACCTACACAATCGATGGCGCTCCATTGGTGGGACCTATTCCCGGTAAACGCAATGCTTATTGTATTATCGGTCTTCGTGCAGGTTTGGGTGAAGGTGGTGGACATGGCTGGCTGCTGGCCCAGCAAATCGTCCATGGTGAGGCTTGTTATGATACTTGGTGCATCGATCCACGCAGATTCACGGCACATGCCAATACCGAATTGACCTCATTGAAAGCCATAGAAGATTATCAGAATGAATTTCGTTTCCATTTTCCACATGAACATCGCCCTGCAGGCCGCCCAGCTAAAACTACTTCTTTAACAGCAGTTTTAGCTGCTGAAAACGCTGAGTTTGCTGTCGTAAATGGATGGGAGAGGGTTGAATATATTAAACCTTCTGCTGAATTTCATCCTTCACTGTCATTTCATTTCGATGAGACATTTGACATAGTTGCAGACGAGGTCAAAAACGTTCGAGATAATGTCGGGCTTTGTGAAGTGAATGGATTCAACCGCTTCGAGATCACCGGCCCAGACGCTTATGATTTCCTGGATCGAATGTTTTGTAAACCTGTAAATCGCAAGCCTGGTCGAGTTGGATTGGGATATCTTCTCAACGATTCTGGAATGGTGAAAAGTGAAGCAACTATCGCCAATATCCCTGCTTCAGATCGAGGTGAAAGTCGGATTTGGTATGGTTCGGCTGCAGCATCAGAATTTCACGACATGGATTGGTTAACTCAACATATTAATTACAACGAGAAAGTACAGATTAAAAGTCTAACCAATGATCAAACAATCTTGCTGCTAGCCGGACCAAAATCTCGTGATGTCCTCTCAGCTTGCAGCAGGGAGGACTGGAGCAAAGAGTCCTTCCCGTGGCTTAGTGTCAGAGAATGCTTTATTGGTTTCTCAGCCGCTACCGTCATGTCGGTCAGCTTTTCTGGAGAACTGGCATATGAAATCCATGTGCCAAATGAATCGCTCTATGCGGCTTATCTTTCGCTTAGAAAAGCGGGTGAAGCTCATGGAATGAAGCTCTTTGGTTTGCGTGCAGTGGAGTCGATGCGAATGGAAAAAGGCTTTCTTTCTTGGAAGGCTGATTTACTGACCGAGTTTGACCCTTTTGAAACCGGACTTGATCGTTTCGTAACCTTGGATAAAGATAATTTTATCGGTAAGTCGGCCCTTGAAAAGCGCCTCAAGAAAGGACCTAGGCAGAAACTTGTTACTCTCAGTATTGATTGTTCTTATGCGCCCGCCCATAGAGGAGCCTCGCTGATGGTCGATAGCAAAGTTGTTGGCACAATAACCTCAGGTGAATGGGGACACCGATTAAACATAAACTTAGCATACGCCTTTGTCGATTCGGAAAAAGCTGAAGTCGGAAACAAAATGATGTTGAACTTACTGGGAGAGATGATTCCAGTCAAAGTTATTGACTCAGGTCCTTACGATAGTAGTTATAGTAGAATATTAGCATGATAAGATTAACAAAAACTAGAAGAAGGTTTGTAGGTGGCTAGACGAGCTTCTGCACGTTCTACCAAACACGCACAAAGAGCAAAAACGCCTGAAATAAATCCGTGCCCTCCGGGACAGATTGGCGGTCAATATAAGCCACTATCAGATTCTCAAGTCAAGCAAATTTATAATGAAGCTCTGCGTATATTAGAACAGATTGGAATGACTGATGTTCCGAAAGTTCTTGAAAAGCAGGCCTTGGCTCATGGAGCAAAAATAAATAATCAAGGGAGGCTTTGTTATCCTGCTTCTATGGTTGAAGGAGTAATCTCTGCAGCTTGTAAACAGTTTACATTTTATGGCCGCGACCCTAAGCATGATATTGTAGTTGGCGGTGATAAGGTTTACTTTGGAACGGGTGGTGCAGCAGTTCAAACTCTAGATATAGATACTGGAGAGTATCGACCTTCAACCTTGTCTGATTTATATGACTTCACTCGCCTTATTGATCAACTATCTAATGTCAGTTGGTTTACTCGATGCTGTATTGCGACTGATATTGAAGATAATTTTGAACTGGATGTCAATACTGCATACGCACTATTAAAGGGAACTACAAAGCCAGTAGGTATGAGCTTTCATATTGCTGAGCATGTAGATCCAATTATCGATATGTTTGATATTGCGTTAGGCGGAAAAGGAAAATTTTCAGAAAAACCATTTTGCAAAGCTCATATTAGCCCTGTCATCTCGCCCCTTAAATATGGTGAAGATGGGGTGATGGTAGCAATGGCCTGTATTAAACGCGGAATGCCAATTAACAACATTATTGCAGCCATGCCCGGAGCGACAGCGCCTGGACCAATAGCAGGATCTCTCTCACTTACACTAGCTGAGACACTTTCTAGTCTTGTTATGACAAATATTTTTGAGTCAGGCTATCCGATGATTTTTGGTAACTGGCCACTTGCTATCGATTTGCGTACTGGTGCATTTAGAGGAGGTAGTGGTGAAATGGCATTACTTAATGCGGCTTCTGCTCAACTTTCAAATTCCCTTGGTCTTCCATCGGGTTGCGCTTCTAGTATGAGTGATGCTAAATCTCCAGATGCACAAATGGGTATGGAAAAGGCACTCACTGCATTAGCTTGTGGGCTAGCGGGAGGAAATATGATCTATGAGTCTTCAGGCATGATGGCGAGCTTGCTAGGTGCTTCATTTGAAGCCTTCGTGATGGATGATGAAATGCTCTCACTTGTTTATCGAATGATCAGAGGCATAGAAGTAAATGAACAAAGTTTAGAGTTTGAATCAATTCAATCTGTCGTCTCAGATACGGGGCATTTTTTAGGACAACCCGAAACAATGTTATCGATGGAGAGAGACTATTTTTATCCAAAGTTAGCTGATCGTGAAGAGCCAACTGTGTGGCAAGAAAAAGGTTCACTCGATCATTTAAGTAGGGCAAAAAGCAGAGCCAAGGAGCTACTTAAACATCATCCAAATTATTTAACTAGTGAGATTGACAATTCAATTCGGCAAGCTTACCCTATTCTGCTTTGATTCAATTACATAAAGGAGCAATTTATGAACAGATACAATAGTTTAATGAAAAGAGTCAGGGATGGAGAATGCATTTTAATAGATGGTGCTACCGGCACGGAAGTTGAACGTAGAGGAGTGCCTCAACACAAAAACGCTTGGAACGGTGCAGCTGCCCTAAGTCATCCTGAAATTTTAAGACAAGTTCATGAAGACTACATTAATCTGGGAGCTGAGATTGTAATCAGTAACACTTTTTCAACGAATAAGCATGCGCTGTCTGATGCCGAGCAAGGTCATAACTTCGAAGCTTTGAATGAGCGCGCTGTAAAACTCGCTGTCGAAGCAAGAGAGCACTTGAATAAAGGCAATGTTTTGGTTGCTGGAGGTATTTCCTATTGGACCTGGACTGGCAACAAACCTTCCTTGGATGAACTAAATTCTTCGATTACCCAACAAGCAAAAATTATGGCAGACGCCGGTGCTGATTTAATAATGCTTGAAATGATGGTTGACATTGAACAGATGTTGACAACACTGAAAGCCGCTGAAGGTTCTGGACTACCCATTTGGGTAGGACTTAGTTGTGAGCCTGACCAATCCCAAAAAATGTGTTTGCTAGATGGAGATAGCCTAGAAGAAACCGTTCATGAGCTGAAATCATACAACCCAGATGTCATAAATATAATGCATACTGAGGTTGAATATGTTGATCAATGCTTGGATATACTTCAGAATGAGTGGAATGGTCATATCGGCGTCTATGCACATTCTGGAACATCGATAGACGGCGATTGGACATTCGATAACGTAATTTCAGCAAAGGAATATTGCGCATATTCTTCAAAGTGGAAAAAGCGTGGTATAAATTTTATCGGTGGTTGCTGTGGCGTGCATACAGACCACATCCGCATGATGCGTAGAGATTTATTTGCGAATACGAGATAATTTCTCTGAACATATTGAGGGGTTATTTTTTTTGCATATAGTGCTTTTGTAGATCCGTCAATAATCCGATAACGTGACCATAACCATCTGCACCAAGACCAGCAACCACTGCATCTGCCGCAGGCGCCACAAAGGTCTCATGCCTAAAAGACTCCCTTATGTGAGGGTTTGAAATATGAAGCTCAATTTTGAACCCAGAGTAGCTCTTTAAGGCATCATGTATTGCAATTGATGTATGTGTATATGCAGCAGCATTGATGATAATAACATCAATTGCATTTTTAATGGCGTCTTGAATATATTCAACTAACTTACCTTCATAATTGGATTGCATAAATTGAACAACATGCCCAGCTTTGGAGGCTTGCTTCTGGCAATTCTCAGCAATAGTTTCTAAGGTTTCATTACCATAAATTTCTGGCTCACGAGTGCCCAAGAGATTTATGTTAGGACCATTAATTACGTAAATATTCATCTATTTATTGCGTAGTTTTTTATCGATTGACTGAATAGCCAGTACATAACTATACATGCCAAATCCACCGACAAAGCCGAGCCTACCCTCTGAGCCATGCAAAGGCTTATTTTTGCCTTCCTTAAAAATATTTTCTATACGAACTTCGACAACTGGCTTGTCTTGTGTGCCAATTTCATTAATTACTGAGCTGTAGATCTCAAGATCCACAGACGATGTTTGTGAACGTCCAGCAGGGTTAATGATGAAAGCATCAAAATTATTAATATCTTCAATCAAACCACTCAATAACTCAGCTTCATCATCATTTTGGCGAAAATCCATTTCAAGGCCATAACTCTCGCAAGCTTGTGCACATTTTTTTTGGACAGCAGCTAATGTTAGACCATCATGAGCTGTCTCATTGTAATTACTTAAATCTGACAGCCCAGGGCCGTTAATTATTAATAACCTATTATTACTCATTGATTGACTGAGTTCCTTATTGTATAAAATTACCTAATATTTTTTGCTGCATTCACCCAATTACACTCTGGCATATTATATATACCTCAAGGTTTGTTGTATATGGAGACTTGATCTTATAGTTTAAGTGAACCCTGGCTCAGCACAGTATTAACAATGATCTCAATTATTTCCATGCTACTATTAGCACTAACATCCTCGAAGTAAATTGTTCCCGGCCATGGCGGTTTACGTAACTTGTAGCCATTTTTTTTAATCGTTTGGGCAACTTTTTTTATGGATTCTACGTACTCCGATGAAAGCAGTTTTATTTCTTCTTTGGCGGCACTTATATCTGTGATGGAATTGCGATCAATTTGGGACGCTCCGATGCCTATAAATATTGGAAGATTGCGCTTAATAGCTTGCTCTTGATATAGCTTAAGTGGCATTCTGTCGTCATGAAGACGCATAACGTAATCAGTGCAAACTTCCTGCTTCGCCTCAAATAATTCAGAGAAACTAAGCTCATTAGAGATGTCCTTTTGAGCTGTTATTCTTCTTCTTGAAGAACGGCTTGTTTTCTTTGCTTGGGTAACGTAGTCACCCCTATAGTTGGCGTCATAAACCCGAGAGCCCCAAGAATTTTCATTCTTTAATCTAAGGATTGAGCGGATCGCTGTATTTCTACAATTTTCCGGACCGATAAAGAAAGGTGAGCCTGAAGCATCTGACAATTCCAGCCAACCATTTGGAAATTTCGCAAAAAAATGGTCTGCCCAAGGCTTTAATACATTGTCAACCAAATGGTCAAGCAGTTCATTTACATGGTTAAGGTCGAAATTTAGGGCTGTCGCCAATTCTGACTGCCCATAAATATCGGCCGCCAAACTGTAGGGTGCCGTTAGGTGTAAAACAGGTTCAAGTCCAGTTAAATCCTGATAAAACTCTAACATCTCATCGAAAAGTCTAGGAATTTCGCTGTCCATTTCGGGCGCTTTTAAGTCTTGCCAATTGTCTATATTAATTAATGGCAAGCCGGGATCAGTTCCAGGAGGGGCTCCGACAGGATACATCATGACGGCCCCAAGTGCTTCAGCGGTAAAAGCATAAACCGGCCACTCGAGATATAGTTTTGGCAGACCGAGAAGCTTGCGAATCATAAGCGAAGCACGAACGTAACGTTTCCCATCTCCTTTGTAGGCTTCTTCAGAATTAAGACCGTAAAGCCTTGTCAAAACAGCCAATACAAATAAATTTATCGAAGCAGAAGCCTGAACTGAGCTTGGATTATGTTTAAACGCAAAGATCTCGTCATATTCTCCAGCAATGGTTCTATCAAATATTTCTTTTAATTGATCTGAGGCTCGCGGGTCGTCCTCCTGCCATCGTTGAAAAAGTCGACAACCTGAGGGAAATATTAATTCTTCAATCATAAAATGATTCAATCAATTTTAGCAATCAGCGTTTAACTAGAAGCTCAATCAACGGGCGATAGTAAGAAAATGGCGGATGTTTTCTTTCCGGATCTTTGCCATCTTCATCCCAATATCGCAATTGTATAGACTGCTCCAAGTAGTCGTTTTTTTCAAATTCCTTAACCTCTTCTATATTCATTGGCCCACCTTGCAGCTTAAGAGAGTGCACAGAGGCTGGTGAAAGCCGCTTAAAGTATCCTGGATTGACCGCACAGAGATATCGTTTTGCTGCAACGTGTTGACGAATAGGTTCTACGACAGATGTTGGAAAGAAATCCTCTAGAAAATTAGCCCCCGCCTCTTCATGAAAATTGTCAACACCCTTTGCTAAAGATGTTTCAGGGATTTCGTTTTTGTAATGGCCGATATCGTGCAGCAAGGCAGCTACAATTTGACTATTATCGGCTCCAGCTTGTTCCGCACATTGTGCGGTTTGAAGCATATGCTGGGCCATGGTGACCTGCTCGCCCAAGTATGATTCAGCACCACGACGCCTCAACACATCTTCGAGATGGTCGACAATACCGTCAATACCAATCCTATCCATTTTGTTGTCGATTCTCCAAAACATTGAGCAGACTGTAAAGACCGTCCAGGTCCGTATAGGCGCCCTGTAAATGGCGCTTGCCCTTTTTAGAGAAGGCTGTTCTTGCATGCATTATGCGTGTGTTGTCAAGCAGTATTAAATCGCCCTCTGAAAGCTTAAATGTAATTTTCAAATCGTCTCTTTCAATAATTTCACTCCAATGTCGATAGGCTTTGTAAAAATGCCGCATTTTGCTTGCAGGCAATTTTATTGTGTCGATTGAACGATTGTTGTATCTCACTTTGACAATTTCATTGTTGTCGTTTAGCTCTATCATTGGCACTCTAGAGCGTAGGTCGGTTGACACATCTGAAAAGCGAAAATTTATCCACGTTCCGGTTAAGACATCAAAATCCGCTTTACTTTCTTGTCGTAGGATAGTGGCAGCTTTAAAGCCATCCACCAGTACCGAATCTCCACCTTCTGTGGAGCTTTCAAGGCAATGCAAGAGCTGCACTGTTGGAACCGGGTCTCTGTAAGGATTGTCGGTATGAGATCCGAGCCCCATATTGGTATAGGCAAGGTTATTGGGATTGACTTCAGTCCTTACTTCAAAGATGGCGCCATAATTTGTCTCTCGAGTGTAGCCCAACTCGCTAATAACTTTTAAAACTTGGCCTTCGGTAGTTGGAACATCTTCAAGAACAAAAAAACCGACATCTCTGACCAAACGCAGTGCATCCAGCTTACTACTCTCGTCATTACACATGGACTCGTAATTAATAAACGGTAGACCAGCCTTGAAACTGTTCTTTTGCCATAAATTTTTTTGTTTTTCACTTCTGTCATCGAAGTGAAGATTAAGGTCGTAACAATTCTTTCTTAACCAGCTCTGCGAAAAAACAGACAAATGGTTCTCTGGCTGGAAACGCACAAGGATATTTCCTTCTTCATCCTTATAGGCTTTTTCGATGTAGTTCTCTTTAGGTATATCGACGACACTGAACAGGCGTTGTCCATTGTTGGCATCTATAGATGTTGGCATTTGGCAATGATCGCGCAACCAGTGGCCATATAGTCGACTCTCGTTGCCGTCATACCAATCAATGACTAGCTCATCATCAGCAATGGAGAGTTTTTTTATGAGCTCTTTTTTCTGTGGCATAACAATATCCTAAAAATTTCGAATGATAATCAAATATCTTTCATTTTGGATTGTTGGTCGAAGAACGATACCTCTTGGGGATACTCTGGCAATTCGACACTATAGCTGGTGGAACGAACGATGCCCGTTTTATTGCCTCGAACAATCATGCCATCTAATTCACTTGGAAGTGGGTTTTCAGTGAGACTGACTGCGTCTTCCGCTGTATAAGAAACAATAAACAGAGAGCGTGCGGACTGTGTTTTATTTGATTTGGAGCCATGCATTAATTTGGAATGCATCAAACATGCTGAACCTGCCTTGCCTACACAGCTAATAGACTTTGTTTTGCATTCGGCTTCAACTTCTGCTGAAACGGCGCCAGTAAAAATGCCGTCATGCCATAGCGAATAAAGCGGACCGTTGTGTGAACCCGCAATAACCTCCAAGGGTCCGTTTTCAAGCGTGACGTCATCAAGGAAAAATAAAACTGTCATGATGTCTTCATTTGAATGAGGTTCATAGGGGAAATCCTGATGGAACTTCACCTCCGTGCCCGAACCCGGAAGCTTAAGGTTGATTTTGTTTGTCCAGTGCTTGATATTTGGACCAAAAATTTCACTAACAAGGTCCAAGGCTTGATTGTCCTTGACCACATCGAGACATGCCTGTGAAATTTCGGCAGGTGAGGTTATTCTTCTCAGTGCAGGCTTATCGAATGAATGGGTATCTAGTTGCAAGTCAAAACGAGGCCTTCCATCCATGATTTTTCCGTAAGACTTTACATTTCCTCTGCTCTCTTCAATCCACATTGACAAGTCACTATTGAGTGCCGACAATTGAGAATCAGTTAACGCATTTTCAAGAACGAGAAAGCCGTCCTTTTGAAACTTTTCAACTAGTTTTGCATTTTTTGTAGGTTTTCCATTTTCCATAAAGACCCCAGCAGTAAATGCATTATGACCTAAATTGAAAAAAAAATAAATATTTTTTAGACGAACCGCAATGAAAATTTTATTACTCTCCCATAAAGAATATAAAATCACCTTCATGGAAATGTTATTGGAAAACCTAAACTATTTGCATTGGCTTGTATTTGGGCTCGGGCTCGTCATCGTTGAACTTTTCTTGTGGTCAATGTTCCTGCTCTGGATTGGTGCCTCTGCTATCACCATCAGTATCGTGTTCTATTTGTACCCAGAAGTTTCCGCAGGATTTCAGGTTCTAAGTTTTATATTTCTCTCAGCGATATCCACATTCTTAGCGAAAAAATACTTTCCGGTTAAAACGGTTGACGACGAATTAAACCTTAACGCCAAGGGCCACATTGGCAAGGAATGCACAGTCGTCTCAATTGAAAACGGCATTGTCAAAGTTAGGCTGGGTGAGTCTTTGTGGTTTGCGAAGGGTTGTGAAATGAGTGTCGGACAAAAAGTTCGAATCATTGATACGGACTCTTCGACACTTATCGTAGAACCGCATACAGAAGCGAACTAATCGATTTGATTAGGAAATACCATAGTGGGAACGGTAACTCTCAATCCCGTTGATAATCTTTTTATCATCGTTGTCTTTCAGGTAGTCAACGATATGGGACAAGTCAATGATGCTCACAACGGCAATACCAAAATTTTTTTCCACCTCTTGGATGGCTGAGAGTTCGCCTTTGCCCTTCTCCTGTCGGTCCAATGCAACAACCACACCTTTCGTTCTAGCGCCATTGGCTTCGATAATGTCTTTTGCCTCTCTGATAGCTGTTCCTGCGGTTATGACATCGTCTATGATGAGAACGTCTCCCTCTAGCGAATGACCGACAATGTCTCCACCCTCGCCATGGTCCTTGGCTTCTTTTCGATTAAAGCTATAGGGAACATTTCTGTTGAAACTGTCATTGAGTGCAATAGCTGCTGCAGCTGCGAGAGGAATTCCTTTATAGGCGGGCCCAAATAGAACATCAAATTTGATGCCGCTGGCGTCAATCGCTTGAGCGTAAAATTGCCCGAGGCGGGATAGGTGGTTGCCCTGATTAAATTGACCTGCATCAAAAAAATAAGGACTCACGCGACCGGATTTGAGTGTAAATTCTCCAAATTTGAGGGCTCCGATTTCCAACATGAAGTCTACAAAATCGTTTTGATACTGTTCCATCGAATATTCCTAAACTATTAAAATAATCGCAATGAGAATTATAACCATTAATGTCAACGGGATTCGCGCGGCTGAACGAAAAGGTTTTTTCAGCTGGCTGGAAAAACAAAACGCGGATGTTGTCTGTTTGCAAGAAATCAAGGCCCAGGAAGACCAGCTTGATGAGCGCTTCTATCCTTCGGGAATGTACACCTATTATCATAGCGCGGAACGCAAAGGCTACAGCGGAACGGCACTCTATTGCAAATCCAAGCCCGATCGTGTGACCTATAGTCCCTGGCAGGACATCAATTCAGAGGGCCGCCTGATTCAGGCTGACTTTGGGGATTTAAGTGTGGCCTCCATTTACTTGCCTTCCGGCTCTTCGAAGGAGGAGAGGCAGGCCTTTAAAATGGAATTTATCTGCGATCGCCTGTTGCCTCATTTACATGCATTACAAAATGACGGCAGACAGTACATTTTCTGTGGTGACTGGAATATCGCCCACAAGAAGATTGATTTAAAGAACTGGCGATCGAACCAAAAAAACTCCGGATTCCTTCCTGAAGAGAGAGCTTGGCTGGACAAACTCTATGACGAGGTTGGATATATCGGTCCAATAGAGGCCAGGCCTGGCTAAACAATACCGGCTGGCGTCTCGACTATCAGGGGGTAAGTTCAAATCTAGCCGGTCATGCGACGGATTGCGAGATCTACAAACAAGAACGTTTTTCTGACCACGCTCCACTGATTATGGATTACAAGCTATGAATGAGACCAAGTCCTTGCGCAAAATTCAAAGTTTCGTTAGGCGCTCTGGAAGATTGTCCAAAGCTCAGGCGACTGCGCTACATGAATTGTGGCCAAACTATGGTGTCAGTCTGACAGACAAGCAGCTCGACTTCGGGGAACTCTTCATGAACTCCCGTGATGTAACCCTTGAGGTCGGATTTGGAAATGGGGACAGCCTGCTGGAAATGGCAACTCAACAACCGCAGCAAAACTTCCTAGGAATCGAGGTCTACGAGGCCGGCGTCGGCAGGCTCATGAATGAAGCCAACAAACGCCGACTCAGTAACCTGAAAATTATTAAAGAGGATGCAGTTGAGGTCCTTCAAAACCATATTCCTGACGACGGCCTTTCAAAATTTCAACTATTCTTCCCGGACCCCTGGCATAAAAAGAGACATCACAAGCGCAGAATCATACAAATGAGCTTTCTAGACATTCTTGCAAAAAAGCTGAAAACAGGTGGCATCGTCCATATAGCCACCGACTGGGAGGACTATGCCGAGGACATCATGGAAACACTGGAATCTCATCAGCACTTTAAAAACACTCTGGGTGACCATATATACTCTCCAAGGCCCAAACATCGGCCGTTGACCAAATTTGAAAATCGTGGTCAGAAATTAGGCCACGGTGTCTGGGATTTTATCTTTACTAACTCGAAAGGAGGTTGAATGTTATTCCCTATTTTTGTGGTAATGACTCTTCTTGAAATTTACGTCCTTGTGACTGTCGGCCAGGCTATTGGCGGTCTCTCAACTGTATTGCTCGTTATTGTCACTGCACTGATTGGCTCGACATTGTTGAGGCAGCAGGGCTGGTCAACGATGGCAAAGGCCCAGCAGAGCATAGCTGAAGGCAAAACGCCCGCCTTGGAGATGCTGGAGGGTGTCGTCATTCTTGTTTCAGGTGTTTTGCTACTAACGCCGGGGTTCATTACAGATGGCTTGGGTTTGCTAGGCCTAATGCCCTGGTCCAGAAGATATTTTATTAATCACATCCTTGAGAAAAATGCGCAACGTTTTTTTAGCCAGAGAAATGCAATTTTTATTCACAGAACTGGAAAGCAAGAGCAGGCGAGTAACAACAAAAATGAAACTATCGAAGGCGAGTTCTGGGAAGACAAATGACTTTTGACTAGTTTGAGATTAGGTATAGTAGCTTCCCATCATGAACAACAAAAAAACTCTTGATGAATGGCTAAGCTGGCAAGAGCAGCTGATGGAAGAAACCATGCTTCTCGGCCTAGAAAGGGTTCAACTAGTCTATCAACGCCTTTTCCCGGATGGAGTACCATTTTTTACCATCACAGTTGCTGGCACAAATGGCAAAGGCTCCACGGTCGCCCTTATCGACAGTATTTATAGAAAATCAAAATATAGTCTGGGCTGCTGCACTTCACCGCACCTCATCAACTACAACGAACGTTACACAATCGACGGTGAGATTGTCAACGATGAAGTGATTATTAATGCCTTTAAAGCGATTGAAGCAAAAAGAGAAGATATCTCTTTAACCTACTTTGAATTTTCAACCTTGGCGGCATTAATTATTTTCTCTGAAGCTGATGTCGATATTGCCGTTCTTGAAGTGGGGCTTGGAGGCCGTCTAGATTCGATAAATGTTGTCGATAGCGATGTCAGTGTTATCACCAATATCGCAATAGACCATACCGAATACCTTGGTAACACGCGTGAATCGATCGGCACCGAAAAGGCCGGCATTATGCGCACTGCAAAGCCTTGCATTTGCGGTGATCAGGATCCGCCAGACAGCGTAATAGCCTATGCCAAAAAGATAGGCACGCCATTGACGCTTGTCAAGGAACAATATGAAGGCGAAATAGGGCTAGAAGGTGTACATCAAAGACTGAATGCAGCTATTGCTTTAAAAGTCATAGAAGCAATCAGTGGCCATTTCCCTGTTTCCAGAGAAATCATCAAAAACGGAATCAAACAGGCCCAAATTGTTGCCCGATTTGAAACTCTCAATGTAGCTAACAAAACTGTCATTCTTGATGTTGCCCACAACCCTGCAGCCGTTCAGACTCTGGTCGACACATTGTCAGACTCGCCCATGGAGACGGTGGCTATTTTTTCCGCACTGGCAGACAAAAATATCGATGACATGATTAAGTTGGCCTCATCAAACATTAGACACTGGTTTTTGGTTCCACTCTCAACTGAACGCTCTGTACAAATGGACACCCTTGAAAACAAGTTTGACAACTCTCAGGAGAAAACGGTTTGCGATAGCATGGCTAGCGCTATAGATCATCTTGAAAGAAATCTGAGCATTATTAGTTAATGGAGTTCATGCCCCATCCTAGGAAACTATTGTAAAATTAGCCTTATCAATCAGGGAGACCATGGGCAATTTTTTCGACAACTTTTGGAACACGATAAGTGTGCTGGCTTGGTCAGATTGGCTCACCCTCATCATTCTAGTCTTTTTTGTTATTAGAGGTTTTATACAGGGCCTTGCAAAGGAGATTATTAGCCTATTATTTGTCATACTGGCGATTGCTCTTGCCTGGCTTTACTATGATAATTTAGCCAACGCCCTACTAAGCGACCCAAGCACTTCGGAGGGCCGGTCAATCTTCGCGCTTTCGTTTGGAGCGATATTTATAGGTATTTGGTTCGTCAAGAGAGCACTTTACAAGACAGCGGAGGCTTCTTCACAAGTTGAAAATCCCTGTGAGCTTAATCGTTCATTCACAAAGATAATAATAACGGTACTGATCGCCATTCTTAGTTACCACTACATGGGGGCTGTCGCTGAACTCCAGACCATGGAATCCATTGTGAGTAGTAATTCATTCCGTATTTTTGTATCATTCGGATTTGTTTTTGCTGCCCTTACTAGTGCTGTTTTGGCTTTATCCAAACTTCTCAATATTACTGTCGATACTGAAAAGCCTTGCCTGATGGCGCCAGTTTTTGAAAGAATTCTCAACATTCTTCAAGCTCTTGATGTGTTAATTAATGCACGTAATGTTGGTGGATTGAAGAATAATTTTCTTGGTGCAGTTTTAGGTTTATTTAAGGGTGGAATCTTTGTTCTAATAATAGTACTTATATTGCAAAGCTTAAGCTGGGTGACGCAAAATTATGCCTGGGTTGAAACCAGTGGCGCACTAAGAACATTCCAAAATTGGGCAATTGATATCAAACCTTTTTTGTCAGAACATTTGTTATTTGTTAAACTCGAACCCGGTGACGCAGTTGCCACATTTATAGAAAGCGAAATAACAGGGGATTAAACTATGTGCGGTATTGTTGGAATGGTGTCAACTACAAAAAAAGATGTAGGTGTCTATATATATGACGCATTAACTATTATCCAGCATCGCGGTCAAGACGCCGCAGGAATTACCACAGCCAGCAAAGGGCGCTTTTACATGCGTAAGGGTAATGGAATGGTTCGTAATGTTTTTAGAACAAAACATATCACAAAATTGATAGGCGATATGGGGATTGGACATATCCGCTACCCAACGGCTGGGAGTTCTTCAGGTGCTGAAGCTCAGCCCTTTTATGTAAACTCGCCCTACGGAATCGCTTTTGCACATAATGGCAATCTAACTAATACTGAAGCACTAACGAAAGAGCTTTTTGAGCAAGATCTTAGGCATATAAATACCAACTCTGATTCAGAAATACTGCTTAATATTTGGGCAAGTGAAATAGCAAAAGAACAAAAACACAGAATCAACGAAACGGATATATTTAAAGCAGTAAAACAACTTCATCAGCGTGTCAAGGGAGCTTATGCAGCGATTGGAATGATTCCAGGCTATGGTATTTTTGGATTTAGGGACCCTCACGGAATTAGACCTCTCATACTTGGTGAAAAAACCACAGCGAAAAGCACTAGTTACATGGTTGCATCTGAAAGCGTTGCCTTAACTGCCCTTGGTTACAAAATTACGCGCGATGTAGAGCCAGGAGAGGCTATTGTAATTGACCGCAAAGGAAATATTCACTCAAAACAATGCGCAGACAGTTCAGAGCTATCTCCCTGCATTTTTGAATTTGTTTATTTTGCAAGACCTGATTCCATTATTGACAAAATCTCGGTTTATAAATCACGGCTCAGAATGGGAGAACGACTCGCAGAAAAAATTAAGCTAAAGTGGCCAGATGAAACAATTGATGTGGTTATGCCTGTTCCTGACACCTCAAGAACAGCTGCCCTTCAGCTGGCTAATGAATTGGACCTTAAATATCGTGAAGGATTTATCAAGAACCGCTATATTGCTCGAACCTTCATTATGCCAGGACAAAAAATAAGAAAAAAATCCGTACGTCAAAAACTCAGTGCTATCGAGCTCGAATTTAAAGGCAAGAACGTTCTTCTTGTAGATGACTCTATTGTACGTGGTACAACCAGCAAAGAAATCGTACAAATGGCTAGAATCGCGGGTGCAAAAAAAGTCTTTTTCGCTTCCGCCGCACCCCCTGTTCGCTACCCTAATGTATACGGCATCGATATGGCCAGCAAAAATGAGTTTGTTGCACACGGTAAAACCACCGATGAAGTGTGCCGAACAATTGGCGCTGATAAATTGATCTATCAAAATCTAGAGGATTTGATTTGGTCTGTTCAACAAGGCAACCCTGAGATCTCGTCTTTTGATTGCTCTTGTTTTGACGGCCAATATCTAACTCAAGATATTGATACTTCTTACCTGGAAAATATTGAAGCCCTTAGATCCGACAAGTTCAAACAAAATAATGGCACCAATGAAAACTCTGAATTAGTCTACAATGAAGCTGATTGACTCACTATAAAGCTATATGAAAGATAAAAAATTTGAAACCAAAGCAATTCGTGAAGGCTATAGGACTAGTCAAGAACAAGAGCATTCTGCCGCTATTTTTCTTACCTCTAGTTTTACTTTTGATAGCGCCGAGCAGGCCGCTCAAAGGTTTGCCAAGGAAGAACCGGGCAATGTATATTCGAGATTCACCAACCCTACTGTAGAGGCTTTTCAAGACAAATTAGCCTCCCTAGAGGATGCTGAATCATGTCTTGCAACCGCTAGTGGTATGTCGGCTATTTTCGCCACCATTATGGCGCTAACCAAAACCGGAGATCATATTGTTGCATCTCGTGGAATGTTTGGTACCACTACTGTACTGCTCAACACCATAGTCAACAGGTTTGGTATTGAAGTAACATTTGTTGACTTACCTGATTTAGTCGCCTGGAAGGACAGCATTCAGTCCAACACGAAGTTATTTATTCTTGAAACACCATCAAACCCCTTGGGTGAGGTTGTCGATTTGCGTGCTCTTTCAGCCATATCCAATAAGCAAAATATCATATTAGCTGTTGATAATTGCCTTATGACGCCAGCCCTTCAGAAGCCATTAACATTAGGGGCAGATATAGTCATCCACTCTGCAACAAAATACATGGACGGCCAGGGTAGATGTCTCGCAGGGGCTATTGCGGGAAGTAGTGAGCTACTGGAGGAAATCAGCAACTTTATAAGATCAACAGGCCCAACCTTGAGTGCTTTTAATGCTTGGATTGTTCTAAAGGGTCTGGAGACACTACCCCTGAGAATGAGGGCACATTGTGAAAATGCACGGCAACTGGCAAATTGGTTGAACAATCAGTCTTTTGTAGAAAAGGTGTACTACCTTGGACTAAAGTCTCACCCCCATCATCAAATCGCCAAAGAGCAACAAGATGATTTTGGTGGTATTGTTTCCTTCGAAGTATCTGGCGGAAGAAAAGGCGCTTACGATCTCATAAATAACACCAAAATGATTTCGATTACTGCAAATCTAGGAGACACCAAGAGCACCATTACTCATCCTGCATCAACAACTCATGCTCGACTTTCAGACGAAGAAAAAATAAAATGTAAGATCTCGGATAATCTTGTTCGTATCTCTGTAGGACTAGAAGATATAAGCGATATTATTGATGACTTGCAGCCACAAAGTTGAATTTTTATCTTAATTTAACTATGATAAAATCCTCGTTATAGCCGGCATATCAAACCTTATGAAACAGAACACTTACTCCTATGACGACTTAATTCGTTGTGCTAAAGGGAAACTATTTGGTCCTGGAAACGCTCAGCTGCCTCAGCCACCAATGCTGATGTTTGACCGCATCACGAGCATTAGTGAAAGTGATGGAGAATATGGCAA
>LULS01000009.1_pt1 | contig 23460 bp, 16 predicted proteins | sample 728101 | NCBI WGS metagenome assembly LULS01 (sample SAMN03860283, study PRJNA289734) | marine metagenome | biome: seawater column; feature: ocean; material: water; isolation source: Red Sea water column Station 108 - depth 200m | place: Saudi Arabia: Red Sea | collected 2011-10-15 | depth 200 m | reverse complement strand
TTTAATGGTAAACCAGCTTTAAAGTTTAGATTACCAAAAAAACAAGTAAGTGAATGTATAGCATTCTCAAAAAAATGTGGTAATGATGTTGTATTAGGAAAAAATCGTGATAGAAATTATACACCAGAATTAAAAGTCGTTAGAGAGATGGGTGGTAATGGTGTAGAACTTTGTTATGTGGTAGACCAAGACACAGACTGGTCTGAAGGTATGAACTCTAAAGGTATTGGATTGGTTAATTCAGCATTATTCGTAAAAAGAGATGAAAAAGACTTTGATAAAACAAAGAAAAATAAAGCACCTTCAAAAGACGGAATTCGTATCAGACACGCTTTATCAAAAGATACATTAAAAGAAGTTGTAGAATCATTGATTGGATTTGATACTGGTGTTAAAGGACATACACTTGTAAGTGATGGAGAGAAATTAGTTGCCATTGAAAACACAAGTAGAACTAAACCAAAAGTAAAAGTTCACAATATTCATAAATCACCATTAGTTCGTTCTAATCACGGAATTGAACACCCAGAACAAGGATATACAAGAGGTGAAGATAGAATTTCATCTGAAACAAGAATGAAAAACGCATTAAATCTATTAAACAAAACAAATAAATATAAAGAAATATTCCCACAATTTTATAACCACACACAAGATATGGGGCCTAAATATGATTTAGTTAGAACTCAAAATAAATTATGGACTTCAAGCCAACTTTTAATGAATCTAAATAAGAACGAAATAACTTTATATCTAATACCTGGAGCAGTAAAATTTGTAGGTGTAGAAAACAAATTACCAAGTAATCATAAACCAAAAATAAAATTAAAAGTTCGTCAATACGAACATTCACCGCACGACAAATATGATACATTTGTTACCACAGACGAGAAACCTAAAAAAAGTGCTATTAAAGACGCAGATGTAGTTGTGGAAGGAGTTGATGACCCTGGAATTCTAAAAGCAATATTTTTAGCAGGTGGGCCTGGTAGTGGTAAAACTTGGATAGCAAGAGGATTATTCGGAATACCTGATAGAGTTAATGTTTCTCAATCTGGATTAAAAATGGTAAATACAGATAAAGAATTAAAATATTTATTAAACAAATATGGTTTCGGAACTAATTTAGATATCTTACCAGATGAAGTATTCAAGAACTTAACAGACCCTACTCAAAAAGATTATTCTGGATTACGAAGTTTCGCAAAAGAACTAACAGGTGTTAGAAAAGAACAATATATGAATGGTCGTTTAGGTATGATTATCGATGGAACTGGAGATGACTTTAAAGAAATAAGAAAACAAAAGAAAGAAGTAGAAAAGAAAGGATATGATACTTTTATGATTTTCGTTAATACTTCGTTAGATATAGCATTACAACGAAATGAAAAACGAGATAGAGTTTTACCAACGGGAATTGTTAAACAATCACACAGAGAAGTAACGAAAAATATAGGTGGATATCAAGGACTATTCGGTGGTGGTAACTTTTTAGTTATAGATAACAACAAAGATTTAGATGAAGAAAAAGCACAAAAAAGATTTAATATGTTGGTAAAAAGAGGTATCAGTAAATTTGTTAATAAACCGATTAAAAATAAAATTGGACAATCTTGGATAAGAAAACAAAAATTATTAAAAAAGATGCCAAAAGAAAATTTGGAAGATATTGTTTCAGAAGGAAAAAGTTATAAGATTACGAAAGAAAGTTTGAAATTAGTAAAAAAATTAGAGAAAAAGTATAGAGTAAATTCAAGACTTAAAATCAAATCAGGTAAAGCAAAAGGTGAGTATGATTTTATAAATGATATTATCGTATTAAGACCAGAATATAAGAGTTCTAAAGATTTTTTAGAGACGGTTTTTCACGAAATTTATCACGCAATGGATAGCAAAAGATATGGTAGAAAGAAATTTGTGAAAAAGTATCAAGAAGCAGGTGATATTGTTGTTAATAAAGGATATGATTTCCACGACGACAATCCATTTGAAAAAGCAGCTGAAAAATGGGGTATAAAAACAGCAAGACAATATATGAGAAGAAACAAGTAAAAAAATAATTGATTTTGGGTAATCTCAATTATATTTATTATTGGTTATGAAAACGAGAAGTGCTAAAAACAAAGGTAAAAGGTTACAGAATAAAGTCCGAGATTTAATCTTGGAAAAATTCAAACAATTAGAAGAAGATGATGTTCGTTCAACTACTATGGGAGATAGTGGAGAAGATGTTTTATTATCACCAGCTGCAAGAAAATTATTTCCATTTGCAGTAGAATGTAAAAATCAAGAGAAGATAAATATCTGGTCGTCAATAGAACAATCAGAACAGAATGCAGGAAAGCACATACCTTTATTAGTTTTCAAACGAAATAGAAGTAAAAAATACGCAGTATTAGAATTTGAAAAGTTATTAGAGTTATTAGATGAAAATAGTAAATCTACTCAATAGAGTATTAAAATCACAAGGACAACAATTAACAAAAGAAAACGAATATATGTATTGGAGTCCATTTGTTGCACACCATAAACCTAAATTACAAGTCAATATTAAAAATGGTAAATGGCATTGTTGGGTTTCTGGTGAAGGTGGGCACAATTTCTTTCAGTTATTTAAGAAAGTAGGAGTAACACAGAAATATTATGATGAATTAAGACAATTATCCAATGAATTTGTTTCTTATGATTATATTCCAAAAACCAAATCAAAAAAAGATGTAAAATTACCAGATGAATATAAACCAATGTGGATTAAATCACCTACACCAGTTTATAGACACGCATTAAAGTATTTAAAATCAAGAGGTGTTTCAGAAGATGATATGATTAAATATTCAATTGGTTATTGTGAAGATGGATTATATTCAAACAGAATTATTATTCCTTCGTATGATAATGAGGGAACATTAAATTTTTTTGTTGGTAGAGATGTGTTTGATAGTAAATTAAAGTATAGAAATTCACCAACACCGAAAGATATTATTGGATTTGATTTATTTGTAAATTGGGAAGAACCAATATTATTAGTTGAAGGAGCTTTAGATGCAATAACAGCAAAAGTAAATTCAATCCCGTTGTTTGGTAAAACAATTATGAACAAATTAAAAAAGAAAATTCTACAAAAGAAAGTTAAAAATCTATATATTGCACTTGATAATGATGCAGTAAAAGATAGTATGAGAATTGTAGAAGAATTAATGAATGAAGGAATTAAAGTTCATATGATTACAATGACTGAAAAAGACCCTAATGATTTGGGTTATGAAAAATTTACAGATATAAAAGATTTAACAAAAGAAACTTCTTTTAGACAATTAATGAAATATAAACTTGGGATGGTTTAATTGAAAAGAACAAGAATTAATATTCCTTTTAAGGAAATTAAATACATACATCACATATCTGATGTTCATATCAGAAATTTAAAACGACACGCAGAATACGAACAAGTATTTGAGAAGTTGTATAAAAAAATAGGCGAAAATCGTGAAAATTCCCTTATTTATATCGGTGGAGATATAGCACATTCAAAAACCGATATGTCACCTGAACTCGTAGACCAAACTTCCCGTTTTCTAAAATCTCTTTCAGAGATTTGCCCTACGATAGTTATTACAGGAAACCACGATTGTAATTTAAATAATAGAAATAGGTTAGATGTTTTAACACCTATTATTAGTAATTTAAATTTACCAAACCTACATTATCTTAAACACTCTGGTGTTTATGATTGTGGAGATGTGAGCTTTGTGGTTTGGGATGTATGGGAAGATGAAGAGAACTACATTAAAGCAAAAGATTTTAAAGCCGATACAAAGATTGTTTTATATCACGGTACGGTAGATAGGTCAAAAACTGATGTAGGATTTTCACTACCAGGTAAGGTTACAATAGATTATTTTGATGATTATGACTTGGGTCTAATAGGTGATATTCATAAAAGACAATATTTAAACGAAGAAAAAACTATTGCTTATTGTGGTTCTCTGATTCAACAAAATCACGGGGAAAGTATTGGACACGGATATGTGTTATGGGAAGTTCCAACAAGAACAGGAGAATATATTGAAATCCCTAATGATTATGGTTATTATACAATTGATATTGATGATGGAATAGTTCCAGATGTTAAAGGAGTTCCAAAGAAAGCAAGATTACGAGTTAGAATATCTAATACAGACGGAACTCAATTAAAGAAAGCATTAGCAGTTATTCATCATAGATACGGAATTAAAGATGTTACCATAACACGAGTAGATAGACGAAATAGAGTGAGAGGAGAACATCAAATTGTAATAGGAGATGTTAATGATACAGATTATCAATATGAATTAATAGAGGATTACCTAAAACGAAATCACGCTATTACTGATGAGATGTTGGTAAAGATTAAAAAATTAAATGAAGAAATTAATGATGAATTACCACCAGCAAGAGTTAAAAGAAATATAGATTGGAAAATAAAAAAACTTGAATTTTCAAATATGTTTTGTTATGGAGAAAATAATGTAGTAGATTTCACTCAACTTGACGGGATTGTTGGTATGTTCGCTCCAAATGCTTCTGGTAAGTCAACCTTATTAGATGCTTTATCTTTTTGTTTATTTGATATAACATCACGAACAACGAGAGCGGCTTCAGTTCTAAACAACAAGAAAAAGAGTTTTAATTGTAAGGTTAATTTTGAAGTTGGTGGATTAGACTATTATATTGAAAGAAAAGCAACCACAAGAAGTAGAGACGGGCATGTGAAAGTAGATGTGAATTTTTGGATGGTTGATGAAGGTGGTGATGTTGTTAGTTTAAATGGTGACCAAAGACGAACTACCAATTATAATATTAATCGTGTAATTGGAACATATGATGACTTTATTTTATCAACATTATCTACACAAAACAATTTTACCGTCTTTATTGATAAGACACAGAAAGAAAGAAAAGAATTATTATCTACATTTATGGGAACAGATATTTTTGATTCCTTATACCAATCAGCAAATGATAGAATTTCAGAAACACAGACATTATTACGAGATTTTAATAAAATAGATTATGGTAAAATGTTAGCAGATTTACAAAAAGAAACTACAATATTAGAAGTAAAACAAACAGATTTACTTAGTAAAAAAGATGACAAAACAAAAATATACAATGATTTAAATTCTCAAATTATTAATTTAACGACACAATTAAAACCCGTTGATGATACAATTAGAGATATTAAAGTTCTGAAAAAAGAAAAATTTAAAAATGAAGAATTACTTGACACCGCACATAATGAAGAGAGTAATGTTGCGACAGAACAATACGACTTATCAGCAATTATAGATGATTTAAAATCAACAATAAAAATTTATGAAAAGGATAATGTTTCAGAAAAATATGCTGAGTTAAAAAAACTCGAACAAGAAAGAAGTTTATTTGAAATAGATTTTGATAAATTAAAAGCAGAAGTTAAGGTTAAATTAGATAAGAAAGCTAAATTAGATATTTTGGGTTGGGATGATGATTGTAATTATTGTATGAGTAATCCATTTACATTAGAAGCTATTGAGATTGAAAAAAATCTGCCAAAAGACAAAGAGTTGGTTGTTGAGTATTTAGATAAAGAAAAAGAATTAGATAGTGAAATAAAAAATATGTCTAAAATTCGTGCGTTTAAAGAAGAATTAGACAACGCAAAATTACAATTAACTGAAGGTAAATTAAGAGAAGATAATCTTAATTATAGTTTACAGTATATTAATGAAAGAAAACGAAACATAGAAACTCAAATAGAATCGGTTAGTAATGAAATACAAAGATACAAAGACCAAGAAAATAATGTAAAATATAATGAAAAGATTAAAACAAAAATAACTAAAAAAGAATTAGAATTATCTGATGTTGATGATAGAATTTCTAAACTTAATGATGATATAACAGAAGTTCATTCAGACATTAAAGTTAATGATAATGAAATGAAAAACATTAACAAGAAGATAAAAGAGATTGAAGAATTAGAAAAACAAAACCAAGCATACCATTACTATTTAGATGCAGTTAGACGAGATAGTATTCCATATGAATTACTTGAAAAAGCAATTCCTACGATTGAAGGCGAAGTCAATAACATTTTAAGTCAATTAGTTGAGTTCCAAATGGCATTAGAAATGGATGGTAAAAATATTAATGCTAATATTGTATATGACGACTTAAACGAGTGGCCATTAGAATTATCAAGTGGTATGGAAAGATTTATCAGTTCTCTTGCAATGAGAGTTGGTTTAATAAATGTAAGTAATTTACCAAGAAGTAATTTTTTAGCGATTGACGAAGGTTGGGGAACAATGGATAGTGATAATATCAATTCAGTCTATAATTTATTCCAATATTTAAAGACACAATTTCAATTCGCGTTAATTGTATCGCATGTTGACTCTATGAGAGATGCAGTAGATACACTATTAGAAATCTCAAAAGATAGTAGTTTTAGTAGTATTAAATTCGATTAATCGTGGTTTTATTGATGCTGCGAGAAGAAAAAATGTATTTTGGGCAAAGTAGCTTATATATATATATGTAATAACAAAATAGTTATTTGACAATTGGAATTGGAAAGTATCAAGACCGTACATCTTGATATGGGATTGACCGAAAAATGAGTAACCAATGGAAGCTCATAAGGTAATCCGCTGTAGAGTTGTGGTAACTCAATCGGTGCTAAATATTGTATCGGTTTTCTTTGACAAAAGATACAGAATGTATTTCCGTAAAACAATAGAAAATGATTCTATTGACTTCATTTTGGGTAGGGTAAAACTAAATCCCAACTTGTGACAGAATTAAGCTACTCTTGGAGAGCTAATGTAATCACATAGGAGTTGTATCCACTTTAATGACTTTAACCAAGTTGAGAAGAACTTTTGTAACTGAAAGATGTGAGGTATGAAGTAATAATAAATCCAAGACGGAAATTGTAGGTAATCATTAGTCCTGCATCCCCACATAATTCCATAAGATTTTTGGAGAACCCAAGATTTTCAGTTTCCACCTATATACAGACTTGAAAACACGGGTTCTCTTTTTATATAATAAAAAACATAGGATGTTAGAATGATAATACAAGAAAAAAGAGATTCGTATTGAATATTCGATACGAATAATAGAGGCAGGCAACGGCCGTAAGTCCAGAAATAAAAGAACAGAGCCCCTTTGAGGTGTGTCCATATCGTTGTGATATGGAAACGATTGAAATATCGTTGTGAAGACAAGTCTTAAATGCTAGTCAAGTAGACCACAATCAAGGAGCAGGAGAAAACCAGAAACACATTATCATCCTAAACTTCCAGAATCACTTGCTTAAAACCCCAAAAATAACACAAAAATTAGAAAAAATCAGAGAAAAAAATTTTATGAGAAAAAACTTCTACGAAACCAGTATAGGTTTTGTAATTAATAACAAAAAGCAGTTGACTTTAAGAAAAGGCTATATTATATTAGAATATTATGAAAATTTGTCCAAGATGTAAAAAGAAACACAAAGATGAGATGATTTTACACCCGAAACATTGTTTTAAGTGCGTTTTAGATATGCACGCGAATTATGTTGAAAAAAAAAGTAAAAAAGCTCTTGACTCTTAATGCTAGGGCAGTTATATTATGTAAAAAGGAGAGATATTATGGTTGAAAAAATTAAACAATTATTAGATACATTAGAACAAGAGATTACAGACGGATATAATACTTTACCAGAGTATGATAAAAATACTGAAGGTAAGGGTTATATTAATCTGGCTCAGAACACTTTGTATGAATTACAAAAAGAAATTGAAACTTTGGAACAAGGATTAGAACAAGGTAAAAATTTTTCATTATTGGGGTAAACAATGGCTGATAGACAAAAAAGATATAGAGTAGCAATATATGTAGATATATTTGTTCCTGAAAGTTATACCGTTGGTAAAGATTATTCAAGACAAGACGCTAATTTCGTAGCTAAACAAGTTGCAAGACAAATAGAAGATAAAATCAATCCAGAGTGGAAATATTCCGAAAGAAATTACTGGATTGGTAATGCTTATGTTGGTGGAATAGCCGATACAGATAGTTGGGGAGAATTATTAGATTTAGGTAGAAACGATTCAAGTGGAGCTTGGGATTAATAAAAATAGCTCTTGACATTAACAAAAAAATTCAGTAATATTAGATAGAAATGAGATTTAACAAACAGAACAATTTTTCGTCTTTCTGGTTGGGTGATACTTTTGAGAATAAATCACTCATAGAAAACGAACAAGAAAAACCAAAAGTTGACTATATTAAGTTAGCCTCTTATCAAAGAGCGATTTCTAACTTTGTCAATATTGTAACTGCTAAGAATATCCCTGTTAAGTTCTCAAAAAGAGGCGATAGTTATACAGACGGGGAAGTTGTTACAATTTCTTCTAAACTTGACGATAAATTATTTGATAGTTCAGTTGGATTAGCACTTCACGAAGGTTCTCACATTTTACTTTCTGATTTTGCTTTTCTAAAAACACTTGGTTCAACTATTCCAAAAACCTTTTATAAGTTAGCGAATAGTAAAGGTTTAACAAATATGGAAGCTAAAACACTTGTCAAACATATGTTGAATTATGTTGAAGACAGGAGAATTGATAATTATGTTATCACTACTTCCCCTGGTTATAAAGGTTATTATTTATCTATGTATGACAAATATTTTCATAGTCCAACGGTAGACAAAGGACTAAAATCAGCAGACGAGATGAGAGAAAAAAATCTTGATAGTTATTTATTTAGAATTATTAATTTTACTAATGTAAATACTGATTTAGATGCTCTACCTGGTCTAAGAGATATTTGGAACAAGATAGATTTAAGAAACATTTCAAGATTAACTACTACTGGAAAAGCTTATCAAGTAGCATATGATATGTCCAAAATTATTCTGAATAATTTGGATACGATTAATAGTGATGACAAATTTAATGAAATCAAGAAAAAACTTAATCAAGGATTAAAAGAAGCACAAGATAATGATGATGATGATATGGTTAATGATTTCGCCGCTGAAAGAATTAAACAATTTATTGATAAGTTTTCAGAGAATATGAGTTATGAAGATTTATTAAATTCAGTTGAAGTGGAAGCAGGTTATTTAGGGGATAATGGAAAATTAGAAAAACAAATTCAAGATATGAAACAGAGTTTGTTTTCAGGTTTATCAGATGCTCAGAAATCTGAATTAAGAAAAAAAATTGAAAGAGTATTAGAGAAACAGAAAAAGTTTTTGGAAGGAAAAATCACAAAAAGAAAACTTTCCAAAAAAGATATTCAACAAGTAGAAGCCGTTTCAGAGTCTGGAACTACTTATAAAGATGTTTTGAATGATAATAAACATAAACATTTAAAATCAGGTAGATATAAAGCTACTGGAGATTCAAAAGTTATTGTTGTAAAGAACTTAACAAAATCATTAATTGATAGTGATATGTTTCCAAATCTACTTGCAAATAATCGTTGGAATCAAGACGATAAACAAGATATAGTTCTTGAAGGTTTAAGACTTGGTAAAATGTTAGGTAAAAAATTACAAATTCGTGGGGAACAAAGATTATTAAAAAATACAAGATTAAAAAGTGGTAGAATTGATAAAAGACTTGTTGCAGAACTTGGGTTCAATAACGAAAGTGTTTTCCACAATATTGATATTGAAAAATATCCAGACGGGTTCTTACACATTTCTTTGGATGCAAGTGGTAGTATGTATGGTAAGAGTTTTAATAACTCATTAACTTGTGCTATTTCTATTATTCAAGCCGTTGATATGATACAAAACTTTGATGTAGTATTTACATTAAGAGGAACTTCATCAAAATATTCAGGTGGAGCTGATGTTCCAGTTATTCTCTATGCTTATGATAGTAGAGTTGATAAGATTTCAAAAGTTAGAAAACTATTTAAATATTTATCTTGTGGTTCAACTACTCCTGAAGGATTATGTTATGAAGCGATTATGGAAGAAATGATTTATACTACTGATAAAGTAGATAGTTATTTCTTGAACTTTTCAGACGGAATGCCAATGTATTCAAATGATGAAATGTATTATAGTGGTGAAGAAGCAAGAATTCACACCAGAGATATGGTTAATAAAATGAGAAAAATGGGAATTAATGTTTTATCATACTTCATTTCAAAATATGAAAGAGATGATGATTTTGATTATATGAGAGATTTTAAACAAATGTATGGTTCAGATGCAGAAAAAATTAATATTCTTTCAATTCCACAAGTAGCAAAAACAATGAATAATTTATTTTTGAGAAAAAAGTGAAAAAGCTCTTGACATTAACAAAAAGATTTAGTAATATTAGATATATGATGATTAATAAAAAGAAAAGGATAACCAATGAATAACTTAGTTGTAAAAATTGAGAAGTCTGGAAACAGATATAATGCTTGGGATGCTGATGGCAACAAGTATACTTCTCAAATTTCAATTGGTGCTCGTAAGAAAGCTTTCGAGAATGGAACAGCTCTTGAACAAAGAGTTAATAAAGCTGGTAAAAATTACTGGTGGGCAGTTCCTATGTCGGAGTTTGAAGTGAACTCAATTCCAGTCAATACTGGTGATGTTGAAGTTCCACAAGAACACCAAGAAGTTCTAAATTATATCCATAGTTCTTATTCACTTAAACCTGTTGGTTTAGTTATGAATGAGTTGAAATGGAAATATTTAGTTCGTTCCGCAGTTCGTGGTAAAAATATTATGATGACCGGCCCCGCTGGTTGTGGTAAGACACTTGCTGCTAAATCTCTGGTAAACGCGTTAGAGCGTCCAGATTTCTACTTTAATTTAGGTGCTACTCAAGACCCGAGAGCTACCTTAATCGGTAATGTTCACTTTGAGAAATCAAAAGGAACTTACTTTTCAGAATCACTTTTTGTGAAAGCAATTCAAACACCAAATGCAGTGATACTTCTTGATGAGTTAAGTAGAGCTCACCCTGAAGCCTGGAATATTCTGATGACCGTTTTAGATAGTGGTCAAAGATATTTAAGACTTGATGAACAAGATGGTCAAGCGACTATCAATGTTGCTGAAGGTGTTACTTTCGTAGCGACTGCGAATATCGGTAATGAATATACTTCCACAAGAGTTTTAGATAAAGCGTTAATGGACAGATTTACCATTATTGAAATGGATGTCCTGAACAATACAGAAGAGTTAGGATTACTTCAATATATGTTTCCTAATGTTGATGTTGAATTGTTAGACGCTGTTTCTCAAATTTCACACCAAACAAGAGTTGAAGCTCAAGGAGAAAATCCAAAGATTTCTAATGGAATTTCTACGAGAACTTCGGTTGAGATTTCTGGACTATTGTTTGACGGATTTTCACTTCCTGAAGCGTCCGAAATTACAATTTATCCACAATACTCAAATGACGGTGGTTTAGATTCTGAAAGAACTTATGTGAAGCAGTTAGTTCAAAAGTTCATCAAAGATGACAGAACAGCTGATGAAAGTTTATTCAACGAAGATGAAGTTGAAGGTTCAGACATTGACCACTAATTAGATTAGTGGTGCGGGGTAGAGTTGTTTTCCTTTCTTATCTACCCCGTAAATAATAAAAGAAAGGTTAAATAAGGAGTTGTAATATGACAACGAAATTGCAGCAACATAGTGATGAATGTGGTTATGCGTTAGAAGCTTTAGCAAGACTTTTAAACAAATACGACAGAATCGCAGTTGAAACAGCAGTCGGTAAGTCAACAATGGAAATATTAGTTGATTACCAAAGAGAACATCGCAAGATAGAAGAACGAAACGAAGAAATAAATAGAGAGTTAGCATATAACTTTATCCAATCTGAAAAATCAGAAGGCCAAAAACAATGGGAACAAACTTGGTTAGATTGGGTAGAGAAAAAAAATATTGAAACTCAGTAGTTGTTCGGAATACGATAAATATATAGTGATGTGTGACAAAGGACAAAACAAGTTATCTTCTGAATATATTTCCTTTTTGAAATTTAAAAATGTTCAAGACGCATTAGTTAAAATTTCACAGACACACGGAAAAACATATATGTATGACGGACAAATGCACGACAAAGGTATGACTTGTGCACAAGCAGATAGAGTATTAGATAACATATTTAATGCAAAAACTAATTTAGAAATGATAAGTCTAATTGTAAAAGTCGCAAGACAAATAGGTTTTTCAGAAATTACATTGCCGAGGAAAATAAGATGGCAAAAATAATTGAAGGAAAATATAGACTTATTAGAGATTATACAAGTATTGAGGGAGCCTTATACACAAATGAAGTTGTTAATGTGTATGAGAATAACACAAAACCTGGACATATACGAGCGAAAGATAGTATGGGCAGAGTGTGGTTTATCCCTAAAAAATATTTGAAAAAAATATGATGTTTTCTTAACTTACCTTATATTTATATATGAAAGAATTAATATCGCTCAAGAGAGGATATTAATGTTAGACTAACAGTTAACAAAATAAGGAGAAAAAAATGACTAAAGTTGCATTTCACACAAACTTCCCGCTAATCGACAGGGAAGATTTTTTAACACCCTTTGACAAAATGTTTGACCAAATAGTAGAAGCATCGTTTCCAGATGTTACTAAATCTATTGGTGTTAAGCCTTTTCAAGGGACAGCATATCCAAAGGTAAATGTCTATGAATATGACGATAAAGTTGGAGTTGTTGCAGAAATTCCTGGTTTAGATAAAAAGGACTTGAAAATTGAAGTAGAAAACGGAAAACTTACAATTTCAGGTGATAAACACGGAATCTTTGATGACAAAGGTGCTAAAGTAATTCGTAGAGAATTAAAGCACTCATCTTTTAGACGCTCATTTGAATTAGGTGATTTACTTGACGGAAGTAAAATCAAAGCAAATTTCAAAGACGGACTTTTAAGTATTGATGTGCCTAAAATAGAACCGAAAAAACCTGAAAAGAAGCTCGTTAAGATTTCTTAATGAGAAAATTCGTTTCGGTTGGGGAAGATAGGTATCACATACTTGCAGAAGTTCCGATTACTTCTAATATTGATTTAGAAGCTTTAAAAAAAAGTTATAGAGCAGATACTATTCTTCAGAATGATGATACCTATTACCCTGCCCGAAAGATGATTGATGTTGAAATCAAAGAAATAAAGGTTACTAAGGAATAAAGGGAATAGGGGTGGGCTTTTTCAACTAATCAATACTTATTACTATGACAGATATAAGTAAAAAATTTAAAATGATTATTAAACACGAGGAATTGTTTAAAGACAACAGAGTTGTTATGGAACGATTACGAGAAATGGTTAATACAAAACAATCATTTAACAATATTACAAGAGATGAAATTGAAGCTCTTTACATATATCTAAATCGTCAGAATTTACCAAAATCATAGGAATCAATATGAATAAATTTCAACTTTTATTAGGATTGTCAGCACTCTTTATCGCAGGGTGTGCCGCATTCTTTTCTGTATTTGGTATAGCAAAATTATTTAGTGGAGCCTTCTTTGCAGTCGTAATTATGGCCAGTTCATTAGAAATTGGTAAATTAGTTACGGCTTCTTTTTTATATAGATATTGGGATAAGATAAATCAGTTTCAAAAATTTTATATGGCCGCGGCAACAGTAATTCTTGTTTTAATCACAAGTGCTGGTATATTTGGGTATTTATCTAACGCATATCAAGGAGCAACTATTGAGTTTGAGAAACAAACCACAGCACTTTCCTTTAAAGAGGAACAAGTTGAACAATTACAAGAAGATAAAGAATTTTTATTAAAAGAGTTAGAACAACAAGTTGAATCCTTACCAGACAATTATGTAACGGCTAAAAGAAAATTAAGAGAGGATTATAATCCACAGATTTTAAGTATTAATTCAGATTTATTAGATTTGAAACAAGAAGTAGGAGAGTTAAAAACTCAATTGGTAGAGACAGGAGTAGATGTAGGGCCCGCAATCTATTTAGCCAGAGCATTCAATACCGATATTGATACCGTAGTAAAGTTTTTTATATTTATACTGATATTTGTATTTGACCCGTTAGCAGTAATGTTAATAGTAGCGTATAACCAAGTTCTTTTGGAAAATAGACTAAAAGAAAAAACACAACGAGAGCATTGGAAAGATATCTATTCACAAGATACTTTGATTGAGGAAGATGATGAAAAGACTGAGGAAGTTCCTGAAAAACCAAAAAAGGTTCTTGGCAAAAGTTATTACATACCTTAATTAGTTTTTTTATCTACTATTAAAACTCTCTTTTTTCTACAATTTTGTTCTATTAAATTCTCAACATAAGCATACATCTTATAACCATTATCTTTACAATATTCTTTAAGCATATCCCTATATTTTGCTCTGATTTTTATATCTACAAACTTATCCATACTAATAAGTAGTTTTTTCATAAAAAAATCATACAAAAATCATAAAATAAATACACTTTTTTTGTTTTAAGATATTTATGGATATATGGCAATTCTACGAAAAAGATTACAAAAACAAGACCTTACAACGATTGAAACTTATGTAAATGATACCACATTTAATTCTACATATTTTAATGTTTTAAGTATAGAAGACACTATACCTGGTGGTAAAAGTTCATTCCAAATATTAGGTTCAAAATATTTAACTCCTGATGTAGAACTTAGGGTTGAATTATTAGATAAAAATGGAAATCCAGTTTTTATTGAAGCAATTAAATATCTTGGTGATAAACCTTCAAGACATATTTCAATAGAAGTATATGAGGATACACCAGCGGGAATAGGAACACTTACAATACTTGGTTCAGCAGAATTTTTAGCAGATGGTAATCCTATTCCAGAAGAATGGAAAGGTTTGTATAATATTAAGTGGGAAAGAAGTGTTTATATTGACCCGAAAGAAAAAAATACACAACCAATATTATTTCAAGGCCAAGCCGTAGGATTTAAAGAATTTGATAGATATCAATTACCAACATTAGATATCTCAGAACAAATTAGAGGAGTTATTATTCCAAGTGGTTCTGGTGGAACAACACTAACAGGATTTGTAACACAATCAACATTTACTGGTGGTAATTATCAAGCAAACGCAAGTAGTTTTGATAAACCTTCTGATGTTAAAGATGCATCTACTGAAGATGTTTATGGTAATCCCTTTCCAAAACCAAATTCACCTATTATACCATCAAATACAACATATGGCCAAAAACCAAAAAATCAAGCAGTAGATAGTCCTGTTGAAACATTTACAAATAGTGATATAATATATGAATCAATTCACGGAATTGGTAATGGACTTATAGACCCACCTGAAATTCTTCACCCGTCAGACCCTTTACCACCAGAAGAACCAAATTTCACTGGACAAGGAACATTAATTAAAAAAACTACTGGTGACCCACTTAGAGCAGAATTTGAAGGAGGTATATTTAAGGCAGTTCCAAGCGTAAATTTTGATTTAGTTCAAAATGTAAAAGGAGATTCATATACAAGTTCATCATTTACTGCATCAGTTATAGCAGTTCATAGTCCAGAGTTAATGGAAATTGATAGACCATTTACAATACAAAATCAAACAGATTTTCCGAATAAAAATTTCAAAGTTCCACACAAAGCAACTTCTTTCACAATTGATTATGAACCAGCAGGACAAACACAAAATAGTGGTTCAGGAGAAAGTACCGTAGTATTTAGGTCTTTCGCAGATGTCACTATTAAGAATCTGAAAACATTTTCTGGGGATGTTCATAGAATAAAAGCATTTACCAAAGGATTTTCAGAAGCAGGAGATTTTACTTTAATAGCAGATAGATTGGTAGACGCTTCTGATGTTTTAAATGATAGAACTTCACCAAGTTTAAGACAAAAAACTGGTGTTTTCCAAACACAAGGACATTTAGACAAAAATTGGACACTCACAAGAGTAGTAAAAGGTAAAAATGTTACAAGTATTTCTACAAGTGGTAGTTTAACTTTTACTTCAACAACAACACCAGCATTTATGAATGGAGTTCTCATATCAGGTTCTAATGGTATGGCCGATGAATCTATCATATTCGAATCAAAAACATCAAACTTAAAAGTAAGACCAGACACAGATTATGAATTAAAATTAAGAGCGATATTAAAAGTTGGTGAAAAAGATAAAATAAACGCCGATGGAACTACTTCACAAGAAGCAAGAGCAAAAGTAAGATTTTATTTAAGTGGAAGTAAAATAGAACAAAATATCAGAAGTTTAGAAGATATAGAAGGGGTGAAAAATAGTTATGGTGACCCTGTAAGATGGAATGATGCAAAAGATGAAAACAAAGGTGAAGTAATAGTATTACAATCAAGAGATTCAGATAATAGTGTTGGAAGATTAATAGATTTTGGTATTGTTAGATTACCTTTTAAACCAAACTTTGAAAATGATGTTGTAGTAAATGACGATACAAAATTACAAGTAGAAGTAGAAGCAGGACAATTATATTTACAACGAGTAGAGTTATTACCAGCAACAGAAACGAATTTCTCACCAGACGAATTTACATTTGTCGCTCCAATGCCTAAACTTAGAACAAGACCAGATATATTTGATTTTAAAGTTGAGTTTTATGATAGGAACGCAAACAAAGCAGAATACTCTACTATAAAAGAAGCTATAACATTTGAAGGACAAAACGAAGTAATACAAGGAACTGACAATCTAATAACAGGTTCATTTTATTTAGGTAATTCATTATTAAGTGGTATAGAATTAGGTGGTGTAAATTCAGCATTTATTCGTTCCATAAATTATCACGGATTTTCATCAGCCTCAATGCAGGCAAACGGAACTGGTTCAGGATTTATGATGTGGAGTGGTTCAGTATTACCTAACTTATCTTCATCTGATAATTATCGTGGTGTTGGTATAGAACTTCACGATGGAAGTAGTTCATTTTTACAATACAGAACAGAAACAGGAGATGCTTCTGGTTCAGTATTTAAAGTTCAAACCAAAGACTTTATGTTTGGACAATCTGGTTCAGGTGGAGCGTTTATAAGTGGTTCTAATGGTAATTTAGAAATAAGTTCATCAAATTTACATATATCAGGTGGAAATATAACAGCATCACAACTGCACATTGATGGTGGAACAATTACAGGTTCATTGGTAATTGGTGAAAGTGTTACAGTAAATGCCGCAACAGCAAATCAAATTAGAGTTCCTGTTGGAGGCCCACCATTTAAAGCCGTAATATTATCTGATGGATATGCAAGATTTACAACTGGTTCTTTCGCAAGTTTTAATATAGGTAGTGATGCAATATACACAACAGGTTCTGATTCGTTTTACATCTCTGGTTCTGCATCAGGAAGTGTAACACAAGGTGGTAGACAAAATAACTTTATATCAGCATCTAAATTCCAAGTTAGTGCATTAGGTGACTTGACTGCATCAAATGTTTTAATCGAAGGTGGAGTAATTACGAGTGATGTTACAGTTCAAGGAACTTTCTCAGCTAATTCCATATTAGTTCCAGCTGGAGCAAACGCAAATACTGCAACAGCACAAATTAAAGATGATGGATATGCAAGATTTACAACTGGTTCTATCGCAAGTTTTACCATAGATACTAATGCAATATCTACAACAGGTTCTGACCGATTTTACATATCAGGTTCAGCAACAGGAATACCAACACAAGACGGAGCACAAAATTTATTTATATCATCTTCTTTCTTCCAAGTTAGTGCTAAAGGAGATGTAACAGGTTCAAATGTATTATTAGATGGTGGAGTTATTGGTGGATTTGAATTAGGCCCAAGTATTATTTCGAGTTCAAATGATGCTTTAATTCTAAAAGATAGTGGAGAAATTACAGGTTCAGATGTATCATTTACTGGTGGTAAAATTGCTGGGTGGACAATAAATGGAACTACATTTCAAGATGATGATGCTAAAGTAAGATTAAATGCAGGTAATGCAAAAATAACTATAAATAGTCATACCTTTGGTAATGCAGGAATACAATTAGATTATAATGGTGGAACACCACGATTTTATGTCGGTGATGGTTCCAGTGATTATGTAAAATATGTTCACGGAACTGGTGTAGATATAAAATCAGCTATATTTGATTTAGATGCAACAACACTTATTTTAGATAGTGCAACTAATAGTGGAACTATACGATTAGGAGCAAGTGGAGGCCCAAGTTCAGTATCTGCAAATACAGCCGGTATTTATATGGATGGAACAGGAGATTTCCAAGTCTATGGTGATGCAGACAATTACTTTAGATTTGATATTAGTGATAAGTTAGAAATAAAAGCAGAAACATTTGATTTAGCAACTTCCACAATGGTGTTGGATAGTGGAACAAATAGTGGTAAAATAGCACTTGGAGCAACACCAAATACTGCTTATGACGGAACAAACGCTGGTGTTTATATGGATGGAACTGGTAAGTTCTCAGTTTATGGAGATGCATCAAATTATATAAGATTTAGTGGTGCAACTGTTGATATTAAAACTGATGAAATAACAATTCAAACAGCAGGAACTAATAAACTTAAATTATTCGCAGACGGAACAAACACCCCAACCTTTGCAATGGGAGCAACATTAAATACAAGTGTTGATGGAACAAATCAAGGTATTTATATGGATGGAACTGGGGATTTCTTGGTATTTGGTGATACAAATAACTTTCTTAAAATAGACGGTACAACCTTCACTATAAAATCAGAGATATTTGCATTAGACACAACAAACCTTGACATAGATTCGGCCTCTAAAAGAATTACAATTAATGACGGAAGTGCAGATAGAATTCATATTGGTGAAGTTGATGGTGGAACAACTTATGGTATGAAGATATATGACGGAACAGGAACAGCAGATAGTGATATATTAGTAGAATTTGGAGAAGGACAGAATTATATAGCAGGTTGGACTATTGGAACTGATACAATATCATCAAATAATTTAGTATTACACTCAAGTGGTAGAATTGAAACTTCAAACTTCGCATCAGGTTTAAGAGGTTGGAGAATAGATTCATTACAGAACGGAATAGCAGAATTTGAAAACGCAGTAATTCGTGGAACATTAAGAACCACAGTATTTGAAAAAGAAACAATTAACGCTGTTGGTGGACAATTATATGTAGCGAATTCAACTATGTTAACTTCATCAACACACCATCCACAAGGAACGGTGTCAGCTTCTAACGCAACAATGTCAGTTGTAAATGTAACAGGATTTACAGGAAGTTATGAGGGAGGCCCTGGACATTCAGGAACTGGTAAAGGTGAAATATTAGCAATTAAAAAAGTAACCGATACAGGATTCTCAACAGAATATGTTCAAGTAGTAAGTCATTCAAGATTAAATCCTTCATCAGGAACTGATTTAAGTGGTTTATTATTCGTAACGAGAAGTTATGGTGGTGGTATTGATGAAACAGGAACTGGATTAAGTTCATCACTTGGAGACCCAGCCTTCTTAACAGCACAACAATATGAACCTGGACAAGTTATAGTTTCAACAGGTAGACATATTGGTGGAACAGGTGCAACAACAACAGGTAGTGGATTTGTAAGAATAAACGCAAATCCAAATGATTTATCTACACCATTTATTGATATTGTAGAAAGAACTGGTTCCGCAATTTATGATGTTGATTTAAAAGCAAGATTAGGAGATTTATCAGGATTATCAAGTCAATATGTTAAAGGAGCAACAGTAAAAGGTTTTGGATTAGTAACAAGTAATGTATTTTTAACAAGTTCATTCTTTGTAGGTGGTGTGAATGAACACATATCTTTCCAAACAGGTTCGTTTGAAGCAAAATTAAAGAAATTAAATCTATCAACTGGTCAAGGATTAACAATTCAAGGAGAAGGTAGTGGTAGTGCTAACAAGATTATGTTAGGATTAGCATCCGCGTTCGCGACAGGTGATGGTGTCTTTATGGACGGTGGAGGAGATTTCAGAGTTGGTGGAGCATCATCTAATTATGTAAAATTTGACGCATCAACAGGAACTTTAACCGTAGACGGAACAATTAATATTACAGGTGGTGCAACAAGTGAAGCTATTTCTGGATTACAAGGAACATTATCTTCTTCTAATGCTCAAAGTCAATCAGCCGCTGATGTTAGTTCAAGTGTAAGTGGTTCTCACGCACAAGCTTTAGCGTTTGCATCAGCATCAAATGAACTCTCTACAACATCTTCAAGTTTCGCCGCAAGTGGTTCACAAACAAAAGCATTAGGGTTTGCTTCCGAATCAAATGCAAGAGCAGACGCTAGTGGTTCGATAGTTTCAAGTAGTCTTGGTGCAAAAATAGACCCATATGAAACTCAAATTGTATTAAGTTCTGGTGGAATGTCTTTATTAAAAACAGAAGGACAAGTTTTAGCAGAATATAACGAAAGTGTTAATTTAAGAGCTCCTGGAGCAACAACATCTAATACAGCAAGTTTAGATGCTAATGGATTAACAATTGTAAAGGGTGGAGTAACAGCCTCAGCGTTTGGAAGTGCCGTAGAGTTAATGTCTGGTGATAATAAAAACACAGCAAGTTTTGATGCAAATGGTTTAATTATTGTAGAAGGTGGAGTAACTCAATCAAAATTTGCACACACAACTACAATAGGTGTGACGACAGGTTCTCATATGCAAATATCAGGTTCTGGATTAGAATTATTAAATAACACTACTACAAGATTTGGAGCAGACTCAACTGGTGTAAATGTTGGTGACCCAGCAAATGAACACGCAAGAATTACAACGAGTGGTGTAGAACTAAAAGACGGAGCGACAACTTACGCTAATTTCGCATCCACAACAACAATTGGGGATACTTCAACAGAACATCTCTCAATTAGTAATACTGAACTACGATTAAAAGATGGAAGCACTACAAGAATTTTAATGAACTCAAGTGGTCTTACAATGGGTAATCACATTAGTATTAATGCTAGTGGAGATGCTTCATTTAGTGGAACTGTAACAGTTGGTGGAACAGATTTAACAACAGCCAATACATTAAACGCTAACACAACTGCCGGTAATGTCGGTTTAGGAAATGTAGAGAACTTAACAGCACAAAACCAAGCACAAACAGGATTGATAGCAGGAACAACAATTACAGGTGGTGGTATTACATTAAATGGTGGTGGTGTTATAAAATCAACTGGTAAAGATAGTTTAACTGATACGACTGCAGGTTTCTTTTTAGGACACGATGGTGCTAGTTCTTATGACTTTGCGATTGGAGATGCAAATAGCTATCTGAAATGGGATGGTTCAGGAACATCATTGAGTATAAAAGGAAGTATCACTATTACAAATCCAGGAGATATTGATATATCTGATTTAAATAATGATAGTGGATTTACAGATGACACAGCCGCTGATGCAGCTCAATCAACAGCAAATACAGCAACTACAAATGCCGCAACTGCACAAAGTGCTGTAGATACTATTGAAGAAAAAGTTGTTATAACTGGCCAAGCAGTTCAAGTCCAAAACGCAACATCAGATAAAACTATTATAGATAGTGGATTAGTATCAATAGTTCAGAATAATATAACTTCATCTTTATTCTCATCAACTAATTCAGAAATTCGTGCACCAGCTTTAACTTCAAAGACTACTGCAAGTTTTGATGCGGTAGGAGTTAGATTTGTAGAGGGTGGAGTAACTCAATCAATATTTGGAAATAATATAACTCGAGTAGGTGTGGTAACAGGTTCTCATCTACAAATGTCAGGTTCTGGATTAGAATTATTAAATAACACTACTACACAATTCGGTATAGATTCGACTGGTGTAAATGTCGGAGACCCAGCGAACGAGCATGTAAGAATTACAACGAGTGGTGTAGATATAAAAGATGGAACAACAACTTTCGGTAGTTTTGGTTCAACAATTACATTAGCACCAGATGTTAGTGCAGCCACAACAGATTCAGTTGTGATAACCGCAGGTGGTGTAAAGATTTATGATACATCAACTGATTATATTCATATATCGTCTGATGGATTAAAAGTTTATGATGGAGATGCATCAAATGCAGTTGCACAATTTGGAGCAACAACTTATGTAGGATTACAAGCAAACGAACACATAAAGATTACAAATAGTTCATTTGAAATTAAAGACGGAAGTACCGTATTTGGTTCATTTGGAGCAACCACAAAGATTGGTGACGCAAATAATGAGCATGTGGAAATCAATACATCAACTATTGATGTTAAAGATGGAGGCACCACTCTCTCATCATTTGGTTCAACCACTACGATAGGTCAAACAAGTGGTAGACATATTTCAATAGATTCAACAGATGTTAGAGTAAAACAAGGTAGTACTGTAAAAAGTATATTTGGAGCATCATCTATTACACTCGGACATAACAGCACAAGTGATGAACATATTATAATTGATTCAGACGGATTAAATGTAAAAGACGGAAGCACTTCATTAGCACAATTCGGTTCAACCGTAAGAGTAGGGCCAGACGCAAATTCTAAATCAAGAGTTGAAATAAGTTCGGGAGCGGTTCAAATTATAAACAAAGACTCAAATGGTGATGAAACCACAATGTTGAACTTTAAATCTGACGGAGATATTGAATCAGGTGAATTCTTAATTGAAAGGTCAAGATTATTTGGAGCAGGAAATGATGGAACGGTAGTATTGGAGCACGATGATTGTTCAGTTTCAGCCGCTTCTGGAAGTGCAGCTAAAGCAAGTAATGCATCAATTTTAGATGAAAATGGAACTGAAGTTTGTGTAAGAAGTAGTGCAGTTTGGACAATGAAAGGTGATTGGTATACAAAGAATTTAGAATTAAATAATGACGGAACAGCGGTTACACTTTGCACAAATGGATACAGATTATTTGTTCAAGGAACATTAACCGTAGATTCCAGTTGTATTATTCACAATGACGGAAGTGACGGTGGAGATGGAACAAATGGAGACGAAAGTAGTGCAAAAACAGGTGGAACTGCTGGAGCTGGAGGTGGTGAATCAGGTTGTTCATTATCACCAGGACCTGATGGTGGAACAGGTGGAAATGGTAGTAATCAAGCAGGTGGTCACTATGGTGGTTCTGGTGGAGCTGGTGGTGGAGCCGGAGGTATCGTATTTATCGCCGCAAGAACATTAGTTAACAATGGAACAATTCGTTCAGTAGGTGGAGATGGCGGAGATGGTGGAGATGGTTCTGCTAATGGAGAAGCTCCAGTCGGAAGTAACAAAACAGCGGCAGCAGGTGGAGCAGGAAACGCAGGTTCAGTAATACATATAAAGATTTAACAATGGAAAAAGGAGAATAAAAAATGGCAACATTTACAGGAGGAGCAGCAGGTGGAGCCGGCGGAACAACAACCGCTGTAACCCGAATAAAAGTAATTGACCCGCATATTGTTATTATGATGCGTGATGT
>LULS01000101.1_pt1 | contig 24127 bp, 24 predicted proteins | sample 728101 | NCBI WGS metagenome assembly LULS01 (sample SAMN03860283, study PRJNA289734) | marine metagenome | biome: seawater column; feature: ocean; material: water; isolation source: Red Sea water column Station 108 - depth 200m | place: Saudi Arabia: Red Sea | collected 2011-10-15 | depth 200 m | reverse complement strand
GTTATAGATAAAGGGAAAGAGAATAACCTAGACATCCTTTGTGAAGTAACTACTATACCTTCAAATGAACCTTCAATGGCTTTTCATCAGAAAATGGGGTTTGAAGAGATAGGTACTAATGATTTTGAAAAAAATAGTGTCGTTTATTTAAGAAGACCCTGCTCTAAGTAATGAATCCTAAATTACAAAAAATATTTACGGTGGATCCTTTTAAGGAAATGAACCAGGACACACCTGGTGAAGTTTGTAACCTTGTTAAAGGTAAATGGGTTCAAGGTAAAACTTTTAGAAAAGATATACCGGATCCATTGAATGGAGAGGATTTTTTAAATGTCCCAGATACACTTGAATACAATGAATTCATAGACAACCTAGACATCTGTCCTAAAAGCGGTCTACATAATCCGTTAAAGAATGTAGAAAGATATTTGATGTTAGGAGAAGTGTGTACAAAAACTGCAGAATTATTAAGAGAGGATGAAGTAGCAGAATACTTCGTAAAATTGATTCAAAGGGTCATGCCCAAAAGCGACTCTCAATGTCTGGGAGAAGTAACAGTTACAAGAATTTTCTTTGAAAATTTCTCAGGAGATAATGTACGTTTTTTAGCAAGGAGTTTTTCTAATCCAGGCGATCATTTAGGACAGGAATCATCTGGCTATAGATGGCCTTTTGGTTCTGTGTGCATTATTGCACCTTTTAACTTTCCATTAGAAATACCTGCTCTCCAATTGATGGGTGCCCTTTTTATGGGGAATAGACCTTTGGTAAAGGTGGACTCAAAAGTTAGTGTTGTGTTTGAACAGCTTTTAAGACTACTAATTCATTGTGGTTTGCCTGCTGAAGATGTTGATTTTATTAATTGCAAAGGCGAAGTAATGGGTGAATTGGTTAAAAAAAGTGAAAATAAAATAAGACTTTTACAATTTACTGGTTCGAAAGAAGTGGCTAATCAATTGGCTATTGATTCTAAAGGTAAAATTAGAATAGAAGATGCTGGTTTTGATTGGAAAATTTTAGGACCTGATTATGATTCTGAATGGTCAGAATATGTAGCGTGGCAATCTGATCAAGATGCCTATAACGCTTCAGGACAGAAATGTTCAGCGCAGAGCATGCTGTTTGTTCACGAAAACTGGGAGAAAGATGTTATTCCCAGATTAGTTGATTTAGCTTCAAGGCGTGAACTTAAAGATCTGGACATTGGGCCTGTACTGACTTGGTCGAATTCACAATTAAAAGACCACCTCAATTCTTTACTTAAGATTGAGGGGTCAAAGTTATTGTTTGGTGGAGAAGAGTTAAGCGGTCATTCAATACCTGTTGTCTATGGGTCTATTCAACCAACTGCCGTGCAAGTTCCCATTCAAGAACTTTTAACAGACAACTTTGAATTAATAACCAAAGAAGTCTTTGGGCCTTTTCAGGTTGTAGTTCCCTATTCAGATAAAGAAGTCGATAAAGTTAAGGAAGTTCTTGAAAGGATAACTCAAAACTTAACTGCCGCTATCGTTAGCAATGATACTTTTTTTCAACAAAATATATTGGCTAATACCGTGAATGGAACTACCTATACTGGAATGAAAGCAAGAACGACCGGAGCACCACAAAATCATTGGTTTGGGCCATCAGGTGACCCGAGATCAGCTGGAATTGGAACTCCGGAAGCTATTATCAATACTTGGAGTGCACACAGAGAAATAATTAAAGATACAGGACCCCAATAGGATTTATTCTTTACTTGGCTTAAGCTCCCCTATTCTATCGGGTTCAGGCTCAATCATCTCTTCAAAGCTACTCTCTATTCGACCATAGGCATTCCATACCTTAAAACCTAGTCTGGCTTTTAATTTATCTGAACAAGAATCCCATAAAGATCTATCTAAACCTATGGTTTGATTTTCTTGTTGTCTAAATTGAGGAGCACAAAAAGTTGTCAAAACCCCTAATCTGTCTGTGTTGCCTGAGTTGGCTCCTGTGCCATGCCATAACCTTCCTTCAAAAACCATTAAGGTGCCCTCTTTACCTAGTGCCTGCTTAATCGGATAGCTACTTTGATCTTCTTGATTAGGATGAGCTCCCGTAAGATGTGATCCTGGAACGATCTCCGTAGCACCATTGGTATCAGTAAAGTCTGAGAGCATCCACATGCAGTTGGCAACAACAGGTGGAGAGATACCTAAGTCCGTATTAGGATTTAAGAAAGACTCAGAGGCTTTACGAGAAATTTGTGAAGGACGAATATAATCTTCACCAGGCTTTACGGGTTGTGGCATCCACCATTGATCAGTGTGCAAACCCATCCTTACTCCGCCAGGTTTAGCAATATTTGCCGAGTGTGTGGATAAAATAAAATCGTTTCCTAATATATGACCCACTAATTCATCCACATAAGGATGAATTACCATATCTCTGAAACATTGACCTTTGTTAGCTAACATCCATAAGCGCTGGTTTATTCCACCATTTTCTAGTGTAAAAGCTTCTTTATTCACTTTATTACCTGGAAGATAAATATTTTGATCAAGACCACCGTCTCTAAATGAAAGTCCTTGCTCTTCCTCAGCTTCTGCTTGGTCAGTTAACCTCTGTCTTGTTTCTTGAAGATCTGAACCAGTAAGAACATCAGGAACTAAACAAAAACCAAATTTATCTAGGTCTTTTTTAGCTTGAGACAGATCCTTAGTAGCTACTGGAGTACTATCAATCAATCTACTTTCTAGAGAAGAATTATCCATTCAAGAATTCGACCATTCTATCTATGGCCTGTCTAGACTCAGGGAAGAAATCTTCAAAGTGAAGAAAACCATGAGGCATGTTTTCATAATAAAACTCCTCGTTTTTTATACCTTGAGAATTTAATTTCTCGGCTAAAAGTTTTGAACCTGCCATAAGTCCATCTAAAGTGCCACAAAGAATATGGGCTGGGGGAAGTTTATCTGAGAGATGAATTGGGCTAACCCTCGGATCAGAAAGTACATCTTCATCGCGTTCTGATCCTAGATAAGAGCCCACCATCATCTCCATCATTAGGTCGGAAGCTTGAGTGTCAAGAACATTATCAGATACTTGGCCCATAGATGAAAAGTCAAAAACCCCATAGATAAGGAGTATTTTCTTTATATCAACTTCACTGTCATCTGCTAGTGAGGCAGCACATGCAGCAGTCAGATTGCCACCAGCTGAATCGCCTCCCACTGACAATCTATTTGAGTCTCCGTTGTACTTTTCGGCATTAGCTACAACCCATCTGAGTGACTCACAACATTCATCAAAGCCCTGCGGAAAAGGATTTTCAGGAGCCAAGGCATAATCAACATTAAAAACCAAGAACCCTGCCTCGGCAAATCGATGACAGATTTTCCGATGTGATTTAGGACTACCTGATATCCAACCACCGCCATGGAAATAAACCAATATAGGGAAAGGTCCTTCGCCTTTAGGTATATGAATATCAGTAGTTAGTGAATGATCTTCTTTTTCAGAAATCTCGACTTCAGTAAGATAATTGCCAATCTCCGGAAGGTTTTTGTTTGCTCCACTTGATTCTATTGCTTCTTCTAGAATATTCCTAAAGTCATTTATGTCTTTGGGCACCCGCTCATTAAAAATATTCGCTAGTGGGTCTATATTCTCCGTCATGTCTTTATCTCCTTATTTTTCTTCTAAGCTGGCATCCCTTTCACCAAAGTCCCAACCAGCTCCATTATTGTCATAATTTCTTAGAATTCTTTTCGCTACAGACTGAACGTGCACCTCATCAGGCCCATCATAGATTCTAGCCTCTCTCGCATGACGATACATTAAGCTTAAAGGAGTATCGTCAGTTAGGCCTTTGGCACCATGAGCTTGTATGGCTCTATCTATAACATTGTGAAGCATTTCAGCACCAACTACTTTAATCATCCCTATCTCAATTCTTGCATCATCGCCCTGATCAATACGCTTAGCTGCATCTAAAGTTAGTTGTCTGCTTGCTTGGATCTCACAAGCACTATCGAATACAAACTTTTGCATTAACTGTTTCTCAGCTAAAGATGTGCCAAATGTTTTTCGCTCGTGTAATCGTCTACACAACAAGTCAAATGCTCTTTGCGCTTGACCTAACCATCGCATGCAATGAAATATTCTTCCTGGACCAAGTCTCCTTTGGGCAATAATAAAACCATGACCTCTTGGACCTAGAAGATTTTCTTCTGGGACTCTTACGTTGTCATATTCAACTTCGTAGTGACCGCCGTTAATTCCGAGAACTGGTGTTTCTCTTACTATTTTGTAACCCGGATTATCAGTAGGAACTATTATCATGCTAAAAGCTCCGTGACCCGGTGTATCTGGTTCGGTCCGAACCATAACTGTCGTGTAAGCTGCCCTTGCTGCTCCACTGGTAAACCACTTTCTTCCATTTATTACCCATTCTCCATCCTCTAATACAGCAGCCGTCTGTAGTTGTGTTGGATCCGAACTGGCAGTGTCAGGTTCAGTCATACCAAAGCTAGGAAATATCTCCCCTGCAACTAAAGGTCCTAAATACGCATCTCTCCATCTGTCTGAAGCAAATTCCCTCAACATAATGGAATCTTGTAAAGAATGAGTTCCTAGAGCGACCATCGCAGGCGAAGACCGTCCTACAACTTCATTTACATACACATACTCCATGAAAGGCATCCCTTGTCCCCCTATGTCTACAGGATGTCCTAAAGCCCAAAGATTCTTTTCTTTGGCTTTATCCATAAGCTCTTTTAATTTCTGGTTAGATTCCTCACTTCTTTGATTTAATACTGCTTCAGCTGGATAAACTTCGTTCTCAACAAAGTCTTTAACTTCTGCTCTGACTTTACGCCAATCTCTGCTTTCACTCACATTAATTCTCCACTTAATTGAAGAATTCAATGTATATAAAATCTACAGGATTTACAATTTATCTTCTTTTAATTCTGGTCCAAAAAAATTGGTCATGCCTACCCCCAATAGAATGAGGAAGCAACCAGAAAGCATAGAGATTGTTATCGATTCGTTTAAAAATATATTAGCCCAGACCATTCCGGCAACCGGAACTATAAAAAGAACTGAAGATGCGCCTACGGGACCCATCCTTCTTATTAAAATTACAAAGGCGACATAAGCTAAACCTGTGCAGAGAAATCCCAATAAGAGAATACTAATCCATACCCTTCTGGGTAACTCAAAACTAACCCCACCTTCATAAACACTAAAGGGTAAAAACATCATGGTTCCAACTATTAAAGTCATGGTGGCTAGATAGGCAGGATCAATATGACTAAGTTTGTAAAGGTAATTAGAACAAGCTCCGTACATAAAAGCACCTAATAAACAGCAAATAAAAGGAATCCAAGAAAATTGAAGCGACTCGTAACCGACAAAAACAATTAGTCCAGTGAACCCAATCATTAAACCCACTAGCTGTATCCAGCTAAAGGCAAACCTTAACCAAAGAATAGATATGACAAAAGCAAATAATGGTGAAGTGGCATTCATTACTGAAAGTGTCCCTGCATTTAAGGCTAAAGCAGCATAAGCAAATAAGAAAAATGGCAAAGTAGCATTAAATATGCCAAAAATAATTAGTGGCTTTAATTGATTTCTGAACCCCTGGAAATGGCGTTTTCGTAAAAAAATTGGGGCTAAAAAAGCTGCTGCGATGATTAACCTTGAAGTAACTAAATCTATGGGGCCTACTACAGGGGCAGCAATTTTAGTAAACATAAAGGAAGCTCCCCACGTTAAGCCAATGGCTATAATTAAAATAATATTTATAAAAAAATTATTCACTTACTTAAAAATACCCTGAAAGACACGAGGTATAGGCTGTGGTTTTGTTATACGGGTCGATCTCCTATGATCGTAACTCTTTCAACTCTCCTAACCTGAGGCCAGTAATCTGACGAGGCATAATGCTGCACTGACCTGTTGTCCCAAAATGCTATTGAGTTGTCTTCCCACACAAAACGACACTGATATTCTGGTGTTGCTGCTCTGGAATAAAGAAATCTCAACATTTTTGAGGATTCTTCGGCATCCCAATCTTTAATGTACTGTGTAAAAGCTGCGTTAACGTAGATTAACTTCTTCCCTGTATCTGGGTGAGTTCTTATAACAGGGTGCTCGGGCATGGGGTATTTTTTGTTAAAGGCTTCAATTTCCTCTTCACTTACGCCATTTTTTTCTAACCTTTTTCTAAAACCTGCAAAATCATGTACTGCTATCGCTCCATCAAGTTTTTCTTTCACTTCATCAGATAAATCTTCATAAGCTGCATACATATCAGCAAATAAGGTATCGCCACCTACTTTTGGTGATTCCTTCATCCTCAAGATAGAGCCTAAAGAAGGTTCAAGTCTCCAAGTAACATCAGAATGCCATGTATTTTCTCTACCTTTATTCTTTTCGTTATGTGTAATCTTTAAAACTTCGGGGTATTGCTCATCATTACTTGCAAAAGGATGGATTTCCAGCTCCCCAAAATTTTTAGCAAAATCCATATGCTCTTCTATGGTTAAGTCCTGATCCCTAAAGAAGATTACTTTATAAACCAAAAGAGCTTGGTAAATTTCATCTTTTAAAGAATCAGTTAGAGGTTTTTTTAAATCTACATCTAAAAGTTCTGCACCAATTGAAGGACTGAGCCTCTTTATGGTGTAAGGATGGGTGTTCTGTTCAAATTTATTGGGTTCAAAATTTTCCATTGTCTTAATTCCCTGAAACTTTTCTTTCTTTACCTTCCCAAAAAGGGTCTCTGATTTCCCTTCGAAGAATCTTTCCAGAAGGATTTCGAGGAAGTTCAGTCACATAATTAATAGATTTTGGACATTTATATCCGGCTATTTGAGTTCTCGCATACGAGATGATATCTGCTTCTTTCAACTCAATGCCTTCCTTAAGTACCACAAAGCCCTTAACGGCTTCACCCCATTTATCATCAGGAATACCTACGACGGCTGCATCAAGAATGTCATCGTGACTCATTAATGCATTTTCCACTTCCGCTGGGTAGATATTTTCTCCTCCTGAAACAATCATATCTTTCACCCTATCGTGGATGTACAAAAAGCCGTCTTCATCAAAGTAGCCCGCATCGCCTGAGTAAAACCATCCGTCAACAACAGATTCTGCTGTTGCTTCAGGTCTATTCCAATAAGCTTTCATGTTATTGTCAGATTTAATTACAATCTCTCCAACTTCTCCAATAGCTAGCTCTTTTCCATCTTGGTCTTCTATTCTGATCTCAGCTCCGTAACCAGGTTTTCCACAAGACCTAAGTTTATTCTTTGAAGGATCATGGTCTTCTGGAGATAAAAAAGTAACAGCACCGTTAGTTTCTGTTAAACCATAAACTTGCCAAAACTCACAGTCCATAATTTGTATGGCCTTTTCTAGCGTGTCTTGAGCAATAGGTGAGGCACCGTAAACCACTGTTTTTAAAGAAGACCAGTCAATGTTTTCCACTTCCGGGTGTTGAATTAAGAAAAGGATTACAGCGGGTACAAAAAGCGTGTTCTCTATTTTTTCTTTTTCAATCAGTTCCAAAATTAATGTTGGATCAACTTCTGGAATGATAATGCTTTTACACCCAAATACATACCCAGCTAACCCCATGTTAGTGCCGGCCACATGGAACACAGGCATGCAGACTAGATTAATCTTCACGAAATGACTGTCGATAATAGCCTTGTTTAGCCATTATGTTTGCACTTGAAAAGTTGTTATTAGTTAGTTGAACTCCTTTAGGGTGACCAGTTGTCCCTGATGTATATAACTGGATTACATCATCATCAGGTAAAGTCTCAATAAGAGGGTCTTCATCTTTTTGTGAATCTCTCCAATCTACAAAACCTTCCCATTCTTCATGAGTATCGCCAACAGCAATAATTTTCTTTACATGAGGAAGATCATCCTTTATTTGTTCTATTAACCCAAAAAACTCTGAGCCAACAAAAAGTACCTCACTTTTTGAATCATTAACTATAAAAGCTACTTCTGGGGGAGCCAACCGCCAATTAACTCCAACAGCTACTGTTCTTGACTTCAGAGTTCCATATAAAAATTCGAAAAAGTAATCTGAATTTTTTGCTAAAAAGGCGACTCGTGTGTCTGGAGAACAGTCTAAAGCTATTAAGCCTTGAGCTATCTGGTTTGCATAAGAATCAAACTCTTTGTAGGTTGTTTCACGATCACCAAACTTATGCGCTATAGCTTCTGGCTTCTTATCTACTCTCCATCGTATGATCTCTGCTAATGTTTTTTCAAAAGGTATGTCCATAAATATCTCCCTAATTGTTCCATCCTAAAGGTTTTAGTTCTTTTTCTACAAATTCTTTTGGTATATCTTCTAGTTTGCTCCCTAAAGTATCATTCCATCTATTCAAAAAACCAAAAAGTGCAATCACGGCCACAATATCTATTATGGCTTCATCACTGAAATGGTTTTGTAATTCAACAAAATGCTCCCTTTTAGAAGCATTAGGAGTAACTCCCGCTGAAAAAGCTAAATCTAAAGCAGCCTTCTCACCCAAACTAAATTGATCACTTTCCTTGTATTTAAGAATTTCAGCAATCTTTTCAGCGCTTATTCCTGCCCTATTAGCTCCATGAGAAGTGTGGGCTTGGCAATATTTACACCCTGAAGACAGACTTGATGCCAAAGCAATTAAATTTATTAAGCCCATATCCAAATACTTACTACCAAAAATAGTACCTGCTAAAGCACCGAAACCATCATTTAATTTTGGATTCTTAGCCATAGATAAATGAGAGTTTGGTAAATAACCCATAAAACTTTCTATCAGATCGAAAGTATCCTGTTGATCTTTAAAGGATTCCCTCGGATCTCCTCCTATGTGTGAATAAGACATAACTTTCTCCTCAAACTAGATTAAATCACAGGCTTCTGGAGGCATCCAATGTGCAGGCTGACCTTCCCATTTAATATTACATCCTATGGGGTTAGTCACAGGAATTGTGACCTCCCTACTTTCAGTGGCTTGCTTAATAGCTTCTTCAAGATCATTGGTAGTTCTACTGCTTATATCTCTAGGATTATCAGTATTTCTACCGGTATATAAGAGCTGCCATTGATTATCAAAAAGAAAAAAATGTGGGGTTTTTAAAGCTCCATAATCTGAAGCAGTAGTTTGAATTTTGTCATGTAGATAAAGCCAAGGAAAATTAAACTCTTTCATCCTTAGAACCATATTTTCATAAGAATCTTCTTCGTAAGTATTCTCAGAGTTTGAATTGATAGCTATAAATTCAACTTTATCCTTAAACTTTTCTGCAATATTTCTAGTTAATTCATCTGAACCAGTGACATATGGACAATGATTACAAGTAAAAAATAAAACTTTAAATAAATCAGAATCTAATTCTTTAAGGCCATATAACTTACGTTATAGTTAGATATAACACCTATTTTGGGTATATCTGTTTAATTCAATGATTCAAGTAAAAGATGTTCACAAATCCTATGATTTAGGAGAGACCTTTGTGCACGCTCTTAGAGGTGTAAGCTTCAGCATAGAAAAAGGTGAGTTTGTTTCTATCATGGGGCCTTCCGGTTCAGGTAAATCCACACTGATGAATATCGTAGGCTGTTTGGATACACCATCTGAAGGAACCTACTTACTTAATGATAGAAATGTTGGGAATTTAAATGAAGAACAACTTGCAGGCATAAGAAATGAACAAATAGGCTTTGTTTTTCAAAAATTCCAGCTTCTACCTAGAAGTTCTGCCCTTGAAAACGTAGCTCTACCTTTGAAATATGCCTCCGTGAAACAATCAGAAAGGCTTATTAGAGCTGAAGAAGTATTAGATAAGGTTGGCCTAACTAATCGACTTACGCATAAACCCACCGAACTATCTGGGGGTGAACAACAAAGAGTTGCCATCGCTAGAGCATTAGTTAATTCACCTTCCATTCTGTTTGCAGATGAGCCTACAGGAAACTTAGACTCAAAAACTGGCAACCAAGTCTTGGAAATTTTTAAGGATTTAAATAAAAGAGGCCAAACCATAGTAGTCATTACTCACGAAAGAGAAGTAGCTGAGCAATCTCAACGAACAATAACAATTAAAGACGGAGAAATTGGTTCTGATTCGATCAATTAATTAATAATGGACAATAATACAGTTAGATATTCTTTAGTAGTGGTTTTGCTGATTGCACTAGCTTTCAGTTTTAGCAACGAAGAAAAGGGTGATTTTGATTTCTATACTATAGAAGAGATAGGCCCTAAACCTCTAGAACTAATCGTTGAAGCATCAGGGACTGTAGAAGCTATTTCAGCTGTTGAAATTAAATCCAAAGCCTCCGGAGAAATTCTGTACCTTGGGGCTGAGGTTGGTGACTTGATTCGAAAAGAGGAAGTGCTAGCAAGGATAGACCAAAGAACGCCTGCTAATGCTTTATCTCAAACGCAAGCCGATTTAGATGTTGCTAGAGTTAGATTAGAAAATGCTGAGGCTCAACTGAACCGCGGTATTGAGCTTCACAAAGCTAAAAGTATTTCCGACAAAGCATTTGAAGACATTCAAGAACAGCATGCCACTGCCAAGGCACAACTGGTGAGGGCAGAAGTCTTTTTAGAAAATGCCAAAATAGCTCTAGATGATACTTTGGTTCGTTCTCCCATTGAAGGGACAGTAATTTTTAGACCTGTTGAAATGGGTCAAGTCATAACCTCCCCTACTGCTGCCGTGGGTGGAGGAACACTTTTAATGACCATGGCAGATTTAAACCAAGTAAGAGTGAGGGCTGTCGTAGATGAAATTGATGTAGGAAAAATTTCTCTTAACCAAGAAGTGTCTATACGTGTTTCAGCATTTAGAGATAAAAAATTTACAGGCATAGTGTCAAAAATTGAACCTCGTGGTTTAGACGTTCAAAACGTAACCACCTTCCCTGTACTAATTGATATAGAAAATAAAGAGAATCTACTCTTATTAGGTATGAACACAGAAGTTGAAATAGAAATCCTCAACAAAAAAGTGTCTCTGGCAGTGCCCTCAGGTTCTTTGCGGACTAGAAAAGATATTTCATTTGTTGCTGCATTAGTTGGAGTTCCAAATGAAGATATCAGAGAATTTTTAAGTACAAGACTAGAAGATGAAGGGTTTACTAGGTTTGTAGTCATAAAAGATACTAATAAAGGCCCAGCATTAACTTGGGTTAAAGCAGGTGACACTGATTTCCAAAACGTGGAAGTCCTTGATGGCCTATTGGCTGGAGACAAGGTATATGTTTTACCCAGTGAAGGTTTAGTTAGAAGCCAAGAAGAGTTTGGCGAAAGGTTAAGGGACAGAAGTCGCAGACGATGATTGAAGAATCTATAAATTCTGCCATTGATGCTATTAAAGCTAATTTACTTAGGTCATTGCTAACGGCATTAGCAATTATCATAGGAACTGCTGCTGTAATTGCCATGGTCGGTATTGGCACTGGCGCTCAACAAGCAATAGAAGATTCTATTTCTAGCCTTGGAGCCAAAACAGTTTCGGTCTACCCAGGCCAGAAAAAAAGGAGAGGAGTAACTGGAAGTTGGGTTGCCCTCTGGTTAAAAGATTCAGATGCTTTATCAAAAGACTCAGAGATACCTTGGCGCATATCACCTGAGATGCATGGTAATAAACAAGTTAAATTTGGTGATAAAAATGCTAACTTTTCAATTTACGGGGTTCAACCAAACTTTTTTTCAGTTAATTCCTTCGTACTAACTAAAGGAAAGCTTTTTAGTGAGAATGATAATTTTTCTCGTAAAAAGGTTGCTGTATTAGGCCACAAAATAGCAGAAGAACTGAAACTTCCAGAAGAGATGTTATTTAATAAAGATATCCAAATTGGCGGCCACACCTTCAAAGTAATCGGGTTTTTAGGTGAAAAGGGATCTGGTGGCTGGGAAAATACTGATGAAAGAATATACGTTCCGATGATGACTGCTTCGACAAGAGTATATGGCAGAAAGTGGATCAATACCTTAAGAGTACAAATACCAGATGGGACATCCATTAAGGAAGCTATGATGTCTATAGAAAGAGTACTTCGTAGAGAACATGATATTAGCCCAGGTGAAGACAATGATTTTAGAATTATTGACTGGTCGCAAATACAGCAAATTCAACAAGATGCTACAGCTATATTTACTGCCTTAATTGCTGGGATTGCAGGCATAAGCCTATTGGTTGGTGGAATTGGGGTTATGAATATTATGCTTGTATCAGTTACAGAACGTACTAGAGAGATAGGTTTACGGAAGGCTTTAGGGGCGACACCCAGAGCCATTTTGTTTCAATTCATAGTTGAGGCAATTATCTTGTGTGTTATTGGAGGCATTATTGGTGCCTTGGTTGGAACCTTTATTTATTTTTTAGCTGCTTCATTCTCAGAACTACCTTTTGTAGTACCTGTCTTAGCTATTTTAGGTTCAATCACTTTCTCTGCCTGTGTTGGTCTATTTTTTGGTATTTGGCCTGCCAAAAGAGCTGCGAAGCTTGATCCAGCAGTTGCTTTGCAGTACGAATAAGTTTTACTTCTTATAAAGGTAAAAATAAGAAACAACCATAGAGGCGAAAGCTAAGAGAATTAAAAGTATTCTGTGATCCAACAAATTATTAGATACATCTTCTCCGGATACTCCAAAAACATCCATAATAAAAAAAATTAGGAAAAGGACCAGAGTACAAGCTAAAAGACTAATTAAAGCTAGGATTATCCACTTAGCTATTCTTGTAAGAAATTGCATTAAGAAACTATCTTCTTCTAGCTTTACGCCATTCCCAAGGTGGTGCGGGATAGCGTTTAGACCAAATACCTTTTTTCAGTTTTTGAGCATCTTCTTGGTCTAGATAGAAAGACTTATCAATTACATAATAATCATAAACCCATGCCATGCCTTCAGAGACCATCTTTCTATTGATATCAATTCCATTGCTATAAAGTTTAGCAATGTATCTACCGTATTGGTCTTCACTAGAGATATGAGCATCAAACTTACCATCTTCTAAGAGCTTTCTAAGGAAAACTTTAGACTGTCTACCAAACGGTTGATCTCTTTCTGGAGCATCGATCTCAGCTAACCTGATTTTGTAAGTTTTACCCCCTAATAAACCGTAAACAGTATCACCATCTATAACTTTCTCTACTTGTAATCCCTTAATTACTAGAGGTTGTTGAAATTGGTCAGAGTTAGGACTAGAAGCGGAAGATTCATCACTAATAATGAAAGGATACATCTCACCCATCATTAAAGCTCCACCATAACCCTGACTCCAATGCTGAACTGTTGGCCTATAGGCAGAACTTACATCAAAACTTATTATTAGAATTAATAGCGGTAACAAACTCTTCATATCATTCAGGTTTCTCTTAATGCACAAGATTAACAAATTAATTTATTTTTTTCTTTGGAGTTTAATTTTTTAATTTCACTTTCTCTAATCGTAGCTTCACTCCTAGATTTAAACTTTTTTTTATAAACAATCTTGAATGGGCCCCTTCCTTTAGTGTATTTGGCACCCCTTCCTTCTTCATGAGCAAGAAGTCTTTTTTCGATATTATTAGTAATACCGGTGTACAAAGAATTGTCTCCGCACTTCAAAATATAAACTAACCAAGACAAGAGAGACTACCGAGAACTAGCTGTTAGATAAGCTTCCCTAGTTTGAAAGTCTAAAACTGTAGCATTTATGCAATACCTTGGTTTGCCATTTGGTCCATCTGGAAAAACATGACCTAAATGAATACCTGAACTTTTTGATCTTATTTCAGTTCTGACCATTCCAAAACTGGTATCAAGGTGTTCTGTTACCTCCATCCGGAGTATTCTTAAAAATCTGATATTCCTTGCAATACCTGGCATCTGTTCCCTGATTAAACGCCACATTAAATGCTTCTGTTTTTCCTAATTTGAATAATCCTAAGATTTTGTAAAAAGTTTCTGCTTCCATATAACCCTTTTTCCCGTATATCTCCTCTCCATTGTCTAGAAATAAAACGGTCGGTGTTGCCCAGGTTTCTGTCTTAGTCTTTAGTCCATTAAGTCCAGAAGAAGTGCGATAAGACAAGGGTATCGTTCCTTGGTAAGCTTCTAATACATCTGCTCTGAATTTTTCACAATAAGGGCAAGAATCAGACTCTATAACCACTATGTGCTTTCCTTGTTGAAGGAAAGAATTATCTATTTCATCTCTACTATCTTCCTTGTTAAACACCACGCCAGTGGAGTGATCAGGGCAATAGCCATTTGGATTCTTAACTAAATAATCTTGATGATATTCTTCAGCATAATGAAATTCTGTTAAGGGTTTGATTTTGGTTTGGATCCTGCCGTAACCATTAGCACTCATAAGAATTTGAAATTCATCTAATAATCTTTTTGCTATCTTTCTTTGTTCGTCATTAATAGTCAGAATCACTGAACGGTATTGGGTGCCAATATCATTACCTTGACGATTGAATTGTGTAGGGTCATGCCCTTCAAAGTAATCCATTAAGATCTCTTCTACCGATACAACATTTCTATCAAATACCACCAGAACTACTTCTGCGTGGTTATTCGGATTAAACCTATTTTTAGGTTTTGTTATCTCTCTGTAGGTCGGTTTAACCCCCTTACCATCGGCATAGCCTGATATAGCGCTAACCACTCCAGGTATGGATTCGTAACGTTTTTCTTCCCCCCAAAAGCAACCTGACCCAAGGACGATACTTTCTAGTTGGCTAGTCGCTTGGATCTTCTCTTGATCTTCAGTAAATAACCCATAGCTTAGCAGTAGAGAAAAAATTAGGAGTAAACGTTTCACGATTAATTTTTGGAAACTAGGTTTTTGTAATAAGGAACTTCTTCCTCCTTTAGAACTCTCATCATGTAAGCCCCAAATAACATCTCTTCAAAGGACTGATCACCCCAAGTAACTTCTATAGTAGGATCAGGATTGGCTTTGTTTTGCGCTGAGTTATCCCACCACTGGTGTTGAATTAATGTTGTACCTGCTGGTATAAATTTTGGTTCTTGAAAATCATAAGAAGTTTGCCAATTAAAATCATAATTAGGAACCGAAAGTAGAATTTCCGTTCTTCCATCAGGGTAATAAGCAGCTACTACCATCTTCTTACCACGGTAATGAGCATGCGGTAAAACGCTATACAGAAGAGAATCTTTAGACACAGCTCTTGAAACAGATTCCTTGTGTTCTTTCGCACCTGCAGGAATACGAATTCTAGGGTTTAACATGATCATAGAAAAAATTTCATGTTCTGGTTTCTCATCAGCAACCCATATACCCATCTTAGTAGAATCTACTGTAGCTCTTCCTACAGGCGTGTAGTGCATTTGAAATTCAAAGGTAGCGTCTGCTGGAAGAAAAGTGCCTGAGTTATCTGGAAAAGGATTGCTGTTTATTCCAGGTGCATACCCTCTTAAACCTTTCCTTTCTCTAAATTTAAGTTTCCCTTTTCTTGGACCACGGGTTTCTGTAGGACCAAAACTAGTTATTACGTGGTGAAGAACCTGCCTGTCTCCAGGAACAATTTCAGTTGCCTTAACCCATATATCCTTTCCGACACTATTTTTGACATATTGATATTTGTAATCTACAACTCCAGTTGCTGGAACATCAGTAGAAGGAATTTCAATAACGTAATCAGGCGGTCCTAGTTCTTCTTCATTGGCCCAAACTGAAGTTGATAGCTTGACTTGTTTCAAAGGATCAGGCCCATCTCCCCTCTTAGCACCCGCTTCTATCCAGTGAACTAGTGTTTTTACTTCTTCGGCATTAAGTGACCTATCATTACTGTATTCCCCGATTAGAGGATCGGCATGCCAGGGTGGCATTCTCTTAGTTCTAACAACCTCTCTCATCATTAAAGAAAAACCCTTAACCATTTTATGATCAGACATAACCCAAGGCCCCACACCGCCTTCTCTGTGACAAACCGTACAATTTTCTACTAATATCGGGGCAACATCATCGACATAAGAAATTAATTGCTTTTCTGCTTTATTCGGAAAATTAATTAGGCACCCAAGAGATTCCGTTCTAGGTACAGACACGGATCTGTCCTTCAGTAAATCGTCAATCGCATCTTTGAGGAAATGTTTTGAGGCTTTTTCTTTTTGATTTTCATAAGTCAATCTGTCATCAATGGCACCTATATAAGCCACCGACCAATTCTTTGGATTTATTATGAAGACTTCACCTGTGCGGCTTAACTTCAAGGACTCCCCTATTATTTGAGAGTCATCAACAAGTATTCTCAAGTCATAATTATATTCTTTGGCTTCTTCCCTTATTGTTAAGCGATTGTCTTGGAGGTTCGAATTTATCATGAAAAATTCAACTTCCTGGTCTTTGTAAATATCTTTAAGTTCTTGAAAACGAGCAGCTGCATGCCTAACTATAGGGCAGCCATTTCCTTGCACTAGGAAAATTAAGGCTTTTTGGTCGTCGTAATAAAAAAGTTCATGAGAACCACCTTTTTGATCTAATAATCTAAAATTTTCTACCTTATCTCCAGGCTCCATAGAAACAAGCCAACATGGAATTATCAGCAGAAGAAAAAGAGTAACTTTTCTTATCATATTTTTAGGTTGCACAGGGTTAATACGTATTAATGCGGAATTAAAACATATTTCTGAAAATAGTTAAAAATTTCCTGTTGTTTACTGTTTCTAGCTGTTCGCCATCTATCGTGGGTATCAAGGTTTAAGGCTTTCCCTTCTTTATCAAATATAACTACCCTGGGTACACCTTCCTGCTTAGGTATCCCCAAAACTTCAAGCAAAGACATGTTGATGTCGTACTTTCCAAGGTCTACATGCATAATTGCATAGTTCTCTCGTATAAATTTATCTACTGAAGGTAGTTTTAATGTTCCAGCAAGTATTCTGCAATCTGGACACCAATTAGCTCCAAAAATCACCACAGCTTGTTTGTCTTTTGTATTTTGAATGAACTTTTTTAGTTCTTCAGTTGATACCTCTTTTCTTTCATAAGGCAAAGGCAACGGAAGTTTTAATGCTTCACTCTTTGAAATGGAAATTAAATTACTTTTTTCGTTTGAAAACCCTGAGTTCATTGCGACTAGTAACAAAAAAATTAGGAGATTCTTCATGATTTAACAATTTCTTCCCCTAATAATTCTTGGGCCTCTAAGAGACCTCCCAAATTAATGACTTTTGTGTAACCTAAAGTTTTAAGAATCTTTAAGGCCTGTTCAGATCTATTTCCGCTTTGGCAGTACAACATTATGGTATTTTTTTTATAATTTAAGATTTTTCCAATATCCCTCTCTAGATTCATTAATTCTATATGTTTAGCACTAGAGAGGTGGCCGTTTTGCCACTCTTGCAATGAACGTACATCCAAAACTAAGGCGTTTTTAGCTGAGACTAGTATTTTTGCTCTTTCTTTATCAATCCTTCGAATTGATTTAATGTGACAAGGCATGTCCTCCGTATAAATCGTATCTCTAGTATTTGAACAAGTTCTTGAAAGAGTGCTTTTAAAAACAAGAGACTGCTCAAAAGTTAGCCCAGGACAACGATTTATTAAAGTTACTAAAAAGGGTTTGGATTGAGTTGGTGACCAAATAATTAATCTTTCATCATCTAGTGCATTCCAACCACTGATATCTTGTACTCTGAAACAATCTTTGGATTTATTATCTTCTGCCCAGGTATTGCTGAACATGAAGATTATAAAAAATGTTAATAAACTCTTTTTCATGATTTTAAACCTCAATGTTAAGTTCTCAGTTTATTAGACTGCTATCTTCTGGTCTAGTTCACTGGTAAGCGTAGCAATTCACCAGGTTTCGGGGTTCTAAAATAATCTTTCGATAGGTCTAGTCTTTTTAGTTCTTGTTCTATTAATTTTTCTGGTTCAAGAATATCTTCATCGGTCAAAATGAAAGTTCCCCAGTGCATTCCAACAGATTTCGAAGCACCTAAGTCCTTAGAAATTTGGATAGATTCAGAAGGTTTCACATGGTGATAACTCATAAACCAACGAGGGTCATAACCCCCTATCGGAATCATAGCAAAATCTGGAGAACCTAATCTTGATCTGGTCTCTTTAAAATCTGCTGAATACCCAGTGTCTCCTGCGTGATAAATGGATATATCTGTAGACTTCATAAACCACCCTCCCCAGAGGCTCTTGTTACGATCTCTGAGGCCCCTTGCTGACCAGTGCTGCACTGGGGTAAAGGTAAATTTAGTGTTCTTAATTTCTATTTCTTCCCACCAAAGAAATTCTTCGACATTTTCTATTCCAGATTTTATTAAAAGCTTTTTATCGCCCTTTGGAACGAGAAACAAAGCATTAGGATTAAGCTTGTGTAAGCTTTTTAAGCTCTTTATATCTAGATGGTCATAATGATTATGACTAACTGTAATAATGTCTATTGATGGGAGTTCTTGTAAAGATATAGAAGGCGAAATTAGGCGCCTTGGACCTGCAATGGAAAAAGGGGAAGCTCTTTTTGAAAAGACGGGATCAGTTAAGATAGTTAGTCCCCCATTATTCAGAAGATAAGTGGAGTGCCCTATCCACACGGCATAATATTTTGTTTCTTGCTCTAACTGTTTCCATTCATCTGAGCTTTCTATTTGAATTCTATCTGGCTGCTTTCTCGAAAATCTCCATTTCAGGAATTCTCCAAATGACCTTTCAATAGAGGTGTCTTGATTAGTGTTTGTGAAAGTTTCTTCAGCCATCATTAAACTCGGTATAAGAAATATAACTGCAAAAAATCTCATATTACAATCTTAGTTAGTAATTTCTGCTTCCCTTTCAAGCTTTTTGTAGATTAATTTACTTTGAATTTTTTAAAAGATTAAAACGCCAAGCAGATATAAGAACTACTAAAAGCTCAGCAGCAATAATATTCCAGACCATAAAATCTGGGATACCATCAGCAAAAATACTTACAACTCTTCCTGCAAGATAACTGCCAAAGATGAGTACATAAAAAATATAGGTAAATCTAACTAACTGAACCTTTCCAATAGCCATAAAGGACAATATGCCTATTAACAAAAATAAGCTGTAATGCGCTCTGACTTCACTAAATGAAGATAACTCATTTAAACTAAAACCGACTAGTTCTGAAACAGTCAGAGGGCTAATTAAACCTAATAAACCAAAACCTAAGTGCTCTAAACCTAATAAAAAAAGAATAAATTTGTCTGTTTTAAGTGTTTTCATAATCCTTATGTAGTTTTTTTAGAATTTAATTCTATGATTCTATTTCTTGTAAAAAACTTTATTTAAAAAACGAATCATTACATCTAATGCTGGTGGGGCATTTATCTCAAAGTTATTACTAAAAAAACCTTTGGTATTTGAATCTAGATAAGCATGAGATTGACCTTCATATTCCCAATATTCTACTTGTTGGCCTGAGGATTCCAATTTCTCTTTATAGTTTCTTACTGAATTAGGAGTAACAAGTTTGTCATTACTACCAATAGTTAATAATTGAGGTGGTAGCTTCCTTTCACTAACCATAGGTATATTAAAAGAGGGAGAAACAGCTTTATACATTTCAGGGTTATCTACCGCATTAAAGCTTTTACCAAAAATACCCCTAGGTAATGATCCTGAAATTAACCAAAAAAAGTTCTTCATTTTTTCAAATCCTTTTAGACTAGTTGCATACATGTCATAAGAACCATAACTCAATATAGCAGCTTGGATTTCTAAACCTTCGTCTTTAGCCACTTCCTCTGCTGTTTTTCCTCTAGGTAAATAAGTAGGATTAAAACCTTGAGATGTTGGTGTAAATCCATCGGAACTCAGGTTAGTTCCCATATTGACAACCATGGCTGAAAGATGGCCACCGGCACTATCTCCCGTCACAGCAAGTTTCATTTTGTCTCCTTTATAGTTGTGAATGTTTTCTTTAATCCAAAGTATTGATCCGAAAACATCCTCAACAATCTGATTTAGATTAATTGTATTATTATTGTCAGACAATAAACGGTAGTTAACATTGCAGATAACATATTCACTGTTGGTTACAAGATATTTGGACATTTGATCCATAATGGATTTGTTCCTTATTAACCACCCTCCACCATGAAAAATAACTACAACTGGATAAGAATCTTTTCCTGAATTAGGAGTATAAATATCCATGGTAAGGTCAAATCCTCCTGGAGATGCCCATAAAACATCCTTGGTAATCGTGTATTTTGATGGGTCATCATTGGATAACAACTCTGGTTTTGCTGTTCCTGAGAAGAGCAAACTAAGGCTGGATAGAATTAAGATAGGTTTTTTCATTTTCCTAGACTAATTAGGTTTCAGAAAGCTGGCGTCCCCTAGGGGATTCGAACCCCTGTTGCCAGGATGAAAACCTGGTGTCCTAGACCAGACTAGACGAAGGGGACACTTGATTTGGTGCGGCATTGTAAGAAGCATCTGCCTTAAGGTCAAACCCTATTCCACTGATGCGTAGTCGCTTTTACTTCTAAAATAAATAGTTAAAAAGACAAAAATAGCACCCAGCCCTATTCCTATCCAAAATTCATTCATTCCTAATAATAAAGGGACATCACTTATTTCCGCTACCTGAAGGGTTTCATATTCTTTAGGAAAAGAACTTGATCTTGACCAAGGAAGAAGTCTATCTATTAAAGAATCATAAAATACTGAGGAAGACAGTGATACCCCTTCTACTAAAACTATAACCACAGGCGGTAAAATGGCCGCCACTACTGGCTTTCTTGAATAAGCTCCAGTGAGCATAATCCAAGCAATTACAGGCAAACTCCATAAGGCTTGCATCCAGAGACTAAAGATAACTCTAATCCAATCCAACCAAGGATAAGCTTGCCAAGCCCAGGTGAAAGGAACGATGTCAGATACGGCAAAGTAAATAGAACCTGCTGTAACTGAAACTAAATGTAAAAACAATAAAGCTGGAATGACTAATAAAGGGGCAACAAATAGAGCAACGGATAATTTAGAAAGAACTGTGAAAGAATCAGAAACAGGTAAAGATCTCCAGAAAACTATGCTCTTATCTTTTCTCTCATCAAAAAATGTACTCAAGCTGTAAGCTAGTATGGCAAAGCCTAAAGCGATTACTAGTGGGGACCCTAAGACTAGCAATCCAGCTCTTATGGCAGCCTTCCTCTGCTCAAAGGTTGCTTCATTCATACCTTGTACTGTTTCAGGGTCTGAAAAAACTTCTGTAGAAAACTTAAAATTTTCAGTGTTCACTTCCGTTAGTCCTATATAGACCATAACAACCACCAGAGACATGAAAGCACCCACAATCCAGGGTAAATACACAAAACCCCATTTGTGCTCCTGCAATTCCCTTCTAATGACGGCTTTTAAGGCATTCACTTTGCCTCTCCTTCTTTATTCTTTTTCATGACAGCAAGAAATAAATCTGCGATTGCGGGCGGGTGTACTTCACCAAAATCACGTAATTTTTCTGCTTCTACATTTTCATACAGATAAACGGGCCTTCCCAATTCAGTTCTAATATAAATAGGATTTAAGGCTTTGGCCTTTTCAAGATTTTCAGCTTTGGGTCTTAATTCTAGAAATTTTTGATTCAATTCATCTATGGATCCACTCATTACTTCCTTTCCTTGGTCCATAAAAACTACATCGGATAGCACCCCTTCAATTTCTTCAACTTGATGAGTACTGATGATAATTGTCTTGTTTCCATCAAAATAATCTTCAATTAATTGTGAATAAAATTCTTTTCGATAAGATAAATCTAATCCCAAAGTAGGTTCATCTAAAACTAATAACTCCGCATCAATTGCCATTACGATGGAAAGATGAAGTTGAACTACCATGCCTCTTGAAAGAGTTCGTACTCTTGAACTCTTCTTGATGTTCGTGTTCGATAGAATCTTTTTTGCTTTGCTTATGTCAAATCTTGGGTGGACCCCTTCCACATAATCAAGTATTTGCCCTACTTTCATCCACCTAGGCATCACTGCTACATCGGTAATAGAACAAACTCTGTTCAGTAATTCATGTCTATCCTTATTAGGAGAAAGCCCCAAGACCTCTAATTCGCCTGAGGTGTCTACAAGGCCTAGTACAGCTTGTAAAAAAGTAGATTTACCTGCTCCATTAGGACCGATAAGACCCATTATTTGTCCTGAATGAACATCTAAATTGAAACCCGATAAAGCAGAGCTGTCCCCATACGCTTTTGAAATATTTCTGGCTGTAATAACGCTATTTGCTTCCATCATCAAATTTTATTAACTAATTCAACTAAGTCTATGTTCAATTGATCAGCTTTTTTTAATACCGCTGGCCAATCACCTTTTAAAAATTTTTCTTTTTCTATCTTCAATAACTGCTTTTTGGCCGGTTCAGTTACAAACATTCCTAAACCACGTCTCTTTTCGACAATTTTGAGATCTACCAATTCCTGATAAGCTTTTGAAACAGTCAAGGGGTTAACCCCTCCTTCCACGGCCATCTGCCTCACAGAAGGAATAGGTTCGCCCGCGTCTAAGACTCCATCAATAATAAGAGAAACAACATGGTCTCGAACCTGCTGGTAGATAGGTTGGTCATTCGTCCATTGCATGTGAACACTTTTTATACAAGTGTATTAGTAAAGTAATACACTTACAAGTAAAACTATCTTTTTAACTTTTTTTGAATCGCTGCAAAAACTCCTCTAAAAATATTGGCTTCCATATGATCTAACTTAGATCGTTTGAAGAACCTTCTTACTCTTGTAAGTAATTGCCTTGGATTATCGGTTTCATAAAATTCCACTTCTTGCATAAGTTCATCAAAATGCTCTATCAATCTTTCTATTTCGGCATTTTCAGCTAAAGGGACATCCCATTCTTGTTTTTTTAACTTTCCCTCATTAGATAAAGCTTTTAACCTAATTTCGTAAGCAATGATTTGAATAGCTTGAGACAAGTTTAAAGAAGGATATTCATCACTAGATGGGATATGAACATGAAGATTGCATAATCCAAGCTCTTCATTAGTTAGCCCCCTGTCTTCCCGACCAAATATCACTGCCACCTTATCTTTTCTAGTCTTACTGAATGAGACTATTTCTTCTGCAGCTTCTCTAGGGTTCACTATTGGCCATGGTACTTTGCGATTTCTAGCACTTGTCCCAATTACTAACTTAGCTTCAGAGATGGCTTTATTCAAAGATTTATGTACTACTGCTTTTTCAAGCACATCAGTTGCTGCTTTAGCTCGAAAAAAGGCTTTTTCGTGAGGGAATTCCTTAGGCGATACCAACCCCATTTGAGATATTCCCATATTTTTCATTGCCCTTGCAGCAGCACCTATATTGCCTGGGTGGGTAGTGCCTACCAAAATGAAACTGATATTCCGTTGAATTAATTGAAGAACATCTATTTTATTAACCATATCCATATTCTATCAGGCTAATTTCAAGCTTCTGATAGAATACGCCACCTTTGAATTGATAATGGAACCAAAAGTAAACATAGCTCTTGAAGCAGCTCGAAAAGGAGGCAAAGAACTGCTTCGTTTTAAAGACGAAGTAGATAAGATGGATGTCATTGAAAAAGGACCTGCTGACTACGTTACTGAGTTGGATAAAAGAGTTGAAGATATCATCATAAGTTCTTTAAAAAAGACTTATCCTAAACACAGTTACTTATCAGAAGAAATAGGCGAAACAAAAGGGAAAGGGAAAGATCTTGAATCAATCTGGGTTATAGACCCCTTAGACGGAACGACTAATTATATTCATGGGTTTCCTTACTATGCCATCACCATAGCTTACGTAGAAAAAGGAAAAACACTTCATGCGATTACCTTAGATGTTTCTAGGCAAGATGAGTTTACAGCGAGTTTAGGTAAAGGTGCTTATTTAAACAATAGAAGAATTCGGGTAAGTAAAAGAAAAGGGATTAGAGGAGCACTCCTTAGCAATTCTTCTCACAACACTGAATCAGGAAAAATACGGCATGACAACATAGCTACTTTTAGGGCTCTTTATTCGCATGGACTAACAATCAGAAGAACAGGATCAACAGCCTTGGATTTAGCTAATGTGGCAGCAGGAAGACTCGATGGTTTTTGGGGCAGTGGACTAGAAGACTGGGATATAGCTGCTGGA
>LULS01000070.1_pt1 | contig 24795 bp, 16 predicted proteins | sample 728101 | NCBI WGS metagenome assembly LULS01 (sample SAMN03860283, study PRJNA289734) | marine metagenome | biome: seawater column; feature: ocean; material: water; isolation source: Red Sea water column Station 108 - depth 200m | place: Saudi Arabia: Red Sea | collected 2011-10-15 | depth 200 m | reverse complement strand
ATTAGCACTTAGTGCTGGAGCAACTTTTGTAGCAAGAGGTATAGATACTTCCATAAAACAATTAATTCCTACTTTAATGCAAGCTAAAGAACACAATGGATCTTCATTTATCGAAATATATCAGAACTGTATCGTATATAATGATGGTGTCTTTAAATCTTTTACCGAAAGATTAAATCTTGCAAATCAACAAATTCATGTTGAAAACGGAAAACCTCTTGTTTTTGGTGAGAATAGAAACAAGGGTTTAATTATAAATGATAATCATAGCGCTATAGAAATTATTGATTTAGATAAAGATAAAGACAAATCAAATAGATTAGTAGTCCATGATGAAACAAACAAATTTGTAGCCTACCTTCTTACTCAAATGAAAGAACCAGATTTTCCAGTGGCGATAGGAGTACTATATAGAATTCCTAAATCTACACTTGATGAACATTATATTAAAGCAAATAAAGCAAATAAAAATAAAATAAATCAAGTCATTAATAAAGGACAAACTTGGACTATTGATAAATAAATGTCAGAGATTCAGACTTGCATAAAGAGGACTAAATACTTCTATATGTAAGGAGTATACTTCATGCAAAATTATTTTATGGGGCTAGATGGGTTTGTCTGGTTTACTGGTGTAGTTGAGGATCGTAATGACCCTGCTAAATTAGGTCGAGTTAAAGTTCGTTGTTTAGGATTTCACACAGAGGATAAAGTTGCAATTCCTACTGCTGATTTGCCATGGGCTCATGTCATGCACTCGGTTACCGACCCTTCTATGCAAGGAATGGGTAATACTTCTACTTTTCTTGTTGAAGGTTCTTGGGTTGTAGGTTTTTTCCGAGATGCAAATGAAAAACAACAACCTATTGTAATAGGTTCTTTGCCTGGCGTTCCAAGTTCTACTGCTGATAAAACAAAAGGGTTTAATGACCCTAATGCAAGATATCCAGCTTCCACCATACCACAATCTGGCCATTCAACTGGTGAGTCTGACACTAATCGTCTTGCAAGAGGTAGCGAAGATGCAGAAACACATCAATCCCTTATTGATAGAAGAACTGGAAGATTAAAAACTATTCCAACTGCAACCAAACCAAACTTTGGCGAAAAGGGTATATCTACTACATTTACAACAGATGATACATTAAAAACTTGGGATGAACCACACCCACAAGGAGCAGAAACAAGTACATCACAATATCCTTATAATCATGTCTTTGAAAGTGAGTCTGGACATATTACAGAAATAGATGACACGCCTGGCAATGAAAGATTACATAGAGAACATAGAACTGGTACATTTGAAGAAATTCATGCAGATGGAACAAGAGTTACAAAGATTGTAAAAGATGATTATGAAATTGTTTATGATAATAAAAATGTATTTGTAACTGGAAATGTAAATCTTACTATAGGTGGTAATGTGAATCATCTCATACATGGAGATTATATACAAGAGGTTCTTGGTGACTATACATTAAAAGTTGGTGGTGGTATGTTTACAAAGATAGGTGCAATTGATGGTGGTAACTATGAGTTAGATATATTAGGAGGCCATTCTTTTAGGGTACAAAATTCTGTTAGTGGTATAATAGGTATGGAAGAAGGAACTTCTGACATAGATTATGATATTACAATTAAAGGTAATGAATCCAGAAATGTTGGTGGAACACAACAAAATATAGTTGTAGGAGATGCAATTCATAGTAGTAATAAATTGATGACTATTTTAGGAAAAACAAATTTAGCATTATTACAATCCAATATACTCGGAGTAATGTCTATTCAAGCTGGTGGTAAATTAAATACTTATGTTACAGGAACAGTAACAGAAACATTTAAGTCAACATTGACTACTGATATAACAGGGGCTGTTACAGAAACTTATGGTTCTACACAAACAACTACTGCAAGTGGTAACATCACTATTACTGGTGGCCCAAATATTAACTTAAACCCATAGGAGAAATTATGGCACTTAAAGGTATATGTAGAGATGGAGTTGATGCAGCTGGTGGTGCATTAATTAAAACACAAAGTACTGTTAAAGCAAACGGAGAAGCAGTTATTGTTCATCAAGATCCTGTAACAGGGCATGGGCCTGGCGTTCATGCTGGCCCTACTATGATTGCTGGTTCTAAGAATGTTTTTATTGGTGGGGTTGCAGTTTGTAATGCTGAAGATTTAGCAACTTGTGGTCATGCAGCTAGTGGTTCAGATGATGTAAATGTAGGTGATTAATAATTTAATAGGAGAAAAAAATGGCAGATTTTAAAACACCAAATTTATGTGGAACAAGTTTAGATCTTACTTCCATATTATCACAAATAGATGATATCTTTGGAGATATATTAGCAGGATTAGAAGATGTAGCTGGAACAGTTATATCTGCATTAGAAAGTGCAATGGAATCTTTAGCAAGTACCTTATCCTCATTGATGCCTGATATATCTGATTTAATTCCAGATATAAATTTTCAGGCAGAAATGAGTGGACTTTTAAAAATGGTTTCAGGTTCATTAGAGTATCTTGCAAAACTTGCTGAACTTACACTTAAATTTGGAGAAAAACTTTTAGAAATGGGATTAAACATATTAGATCTTGTTGCAGATGGAGCAGCTGCACTATTAAAAGGTTTAGACCCTTGTAGTATTATACCAAATCTTACAATAAATGTTGATGGTGTGATTGCAAGTAGACCAAATGGAATTGCAACTGCAACTGAAGCTGCTGTTGTAGAAGTTAAAACAGGATTAGCTACAGTTACAACAATAACTAAACCAGTTGGATTATTAGCTGCGTAAATATTTGTTTTTTATTATAAATAATATTAAACAGTAGGAGACTCTAATGGCAGGGTTCTATGATGCACAAAATAAAAATGACATCACCAGAAATGTAAGACAATATACAGATTTAGATTTATTTTTCGGTAAAAAAACAAACAATGATGTAAATAAAATAACAGATGTTCAAGCTGTTAAAAGGTCTATTCGTAATCTAGTGTTATTAAATGTCTATGAAAAACCTTTTCACCCAGAAATTGCTGGTGGTGTAAGAGAAATGTTATTTGAAAATATGACTCCTGTAACTGCTATAATTGTTGCAAGAAAAATAGAAGATGTAATTAAAAATTTTGAACCAAGAGCAAGACTTGTTGCTGTTCGTGCTACACCAGATTTAGACCGTAATGCATATGAAGTAACAGTTGAGTTTTATGTAGTAAATGCTCCTACGGAACTGGTTGATTTATCAGTTATGTTAGAAAGGTTACGATAATGGCTGCAAACAACAAAAGACTTAGAGTTACAGAATTTGATTTTGATGATGTTAAATCAAATTTAAAAACTTTTCTTAAAGGACAATCAGAATTTAAAGACTATGATTTTGAAGGTTCTGGTATGAACATTCTTTTAGACACCCTTGCATATAACACACACTATCTTGGTTTTAATGCAAATATGGTTGCAAACGAAATGTTTTTGGATAGTTCATCACTTCGTTCTAGTATTGTATCTCATGCAAAGATGTTAGGATATGAAGTATCATCTTGTAGAGCACCTAAAGCAACAATTAATGTAACTTTGACAACCTCTAACACAACTGCAACAATGTCAGCTGGTACTGCATTTACTACTACTGTTGATGAAACAACATATCAGTTTGTAACCATTGCAGATATAACAGAACAAAATACAGGATCAGCTGTTCCATTTGACAGCACAGAAATTTATGAAGGAACATGGACAACAACAAAATATCTTGTAGACACATCTGATGTAGACCAAAGATTTATATTAATAGATAATCGTGCTGATACCGATACTCTTACAGTTAAAGTACAAAACTCATCAAGTGATACAACCACTACAACTTATACAAAGGCAACAGACATATCTCAATTATCTAGCACAAGTACTGTTTATTATTTACAGGAAATAGAAAACGGAAGATTTGAAATTTATTTTGGTGATGGTGTTGTAAGTAAAAAGGTTGAAGATGGTAATATAATTATTCTTCAATATGTGATAACAAATAAAACTTTATCAAATGGTGCATCATCTTTTACTGCCCCTTCTTCTATTGATGGGATTACGAATGTTACTGTAACAACTGTTGCAAATGCATCTGGTGGTGCAGAATCAGAAACATTACAATCTATAAAATTAAATGCGCCTTTGGATTATGCAGCTCAAGGTAGAGCTGTTACTGCTGAAGATTATAGACTATATACAAAAAAACTTTTTGCAAACACACAAGCTGTTTCCGTATGGGGTGGTGAAGATGGAAGTTATGATACAAGTACAGGTGTAAGTGATGTTGCAGAATATGGAAAAGTTTTTATATCAGTAAAAAGTACTACTGGAGAAAATCTAACAACAACACAAAAAGACCAATTAGTAAAAGATTTAGAACCTTATAAAGTTGCATCTATTACACCAGTGATTGTTGACCCAGAAACAACTTCTTTGATTTTAACTGTAACATTTAATTACAATTCAACTGCAACAACAAAGAGTAAAGATACTTTGAAAACAAATGTAGACACAACAATATCAAATTATAATAATTCAGATTTAAAAACTTTTAACAGTCCATTTAGACATTCACAATTAACTGGACTGATTGATGATACTGATACTTCTATAGTGATGAATACGATAACTGTAAATATGGGAAAATTATTTACACCTACTTTAGACACATCAACTTCTTACAACATTTATTATAATAATAAATTATATAATCCCTACTCTGGCTACAACGCATCTGCTGGTGGTATTGTTGCTTCAACTGGATTTACAATATCAGGTAATGATAATGAAATGTTCTTTGATGATGATGGTGCTGGAATTTTAAGAATTTATTATTTGGTTTCTGGAACAAGAACTTATTATAGTACTGATGCTGGAACTGTTGATTATACAAACGGAACGATAACTGTAAGTCCTATAACTATTGCAAGTGTGTCAAATGTAGATGATGCAACTTCTACAAAAATTCGTGTAACTGCAATTCCTAATTCTAGTGATGTAATACCTGTAAGAAATCAGTTATTAGAAATAGACTTAACAAACTCAACAGTTACAGGACAGGTTGATACAGCAGCTACTACAGGAGTTGGATACACAACAACAACCACAGGTACAACAACTACCACAACTGTAGATACTACGAAATCGACCCCAGATACTTCGGCGTATTAAAGAATGGCAGACGAAAGGTCAAAACTACTTACTAAGATTTCACCTCTTATTGAAGGACAAGTGCCTGACTTTATTCAGTCAGAACATCCACTCTTTGTAAAATTTCTAAAAGACTATTATCAATTTCTTGAAGCTGGTCAAATTACCTATAGTCAAGATATTGATTATATCATTCAAGAAACAACAACAACTGCTTACATATTAGATGAAACTGATAGCGATAGAATTGTTACAGAAAGTGGTGCTGGTTCAACTGGTAAATTTGTAAACGGAGAAACAATTACTGGTGGAACTTCTGATGCTACGGCAACAGTTCTTGTAGAAAATTCTCGCAACTCAATACTCTATGTTTCTTCTCAACAAAAATTTATAACTGATGAAACCATCACAGGTGGAACTTCTGGTGCAACTGGAACATTAACAGAGTATCGTGCAAACCCAGTTCAAAACATTCAACAACTTTTAGAATATGCAAATACAGATAATACTATTTTTGATTTCTTAGATAAAATGCGTATTTCTTTTATGAACGCAATTCCAAACACACTTGCAACAAGTGTTTCTAAAAGAAAATTAATAAAAAATATTAAAGACTTATATTCTGCAAAGGGAACGAAAGAAGGACACGAACTCTTTATGAGAATTCTTCTTGGTGAAGAAGCAGAAATATTTTATCCAAATAAACATATGCTACGAACTTCAGATGGAGATTGGCGAACAGAAACAACATTAAGATGTTCAGCCTTTACTGGTGTATCTGGTGATGAGGTTGTTAATCAAGTTATTACAGGACAAACATCTGGTGCAACTGCAACTGTTAATGATGCAATTACGTTTCAAGAAGGAACATTCTCTATTACAGAATTAGAGCTTGCAAACATTGTGGGAACTTTTACAGATGGTGAAGTAATAAAAGGTAATTCTACAACAAGAGATGTTGATGTATCTTTTACAGTTGAATCAATTGTATCAACTGCAACAGTTTCAAATGATGGCATATTACATACAGACCAAGAAGCGTTAAGTGTAGAGAATCTTGGTAACAATAAGGCAGAACTTATTGTTGAAGGTATTACACAAGGAACAGTAAGTGGTGTTATTGTTGATGATGTTGGTTCTCTTTATGAAGTGGGAGATGACTTAACATTTACAAGTTCAGAGTCAGATGTTAAAACTGCATCTGGTTTTGTCAGTATGGTTGGTGGTGGTATACTTCAAGAAGCAGGAACACTTGATGATTCAGATATAACGACTGATACTATTATTCTTGAAACTGGAACAAAATCAATTGAAGGAACTTTTAATATTATTTTAGAAACACAACAAAGTGATTCTTTTACAGGCGATGGTGAAACTACAGCATTTACTCTTACAAATACATCTGCAGCTACAGACACACTTTATGTAACACTTGATAATGTAAAGACAACAGCATGGACTGCCGTTACTACAACTCTTACATTTACTGATGCGCCTGGCGATGGTGTTCGTATTTGGGTTCGTGGAAATGAAGTTGATAATTTATTATTAAATGGAACAGACGGATCTTCTACTGATGCTGGACATACAGTAATAACAGATACAGTTGAAACACAACTTGATACTTATGGAACAGATTCAGATAACCTTGTTTTAGAGTTTGGAACTTTTGCAAATCTTTCTGCAACTGCTGAATCTGGTGCAATACGAAAAATATTTTTGAAAGATGGTGGTTCTGGTTATACAGATTTACCTACAATTACTGTTACAAGTACAACTGGAACTGGAACTAAACTTCTTGCAATCACAAAAGATATTGGTGCAGCCAAATCTATTAAAATAAAAAATACTGGATTTGATTACTCTACATCTAACCCACCAGAAGTAACACTTAGAGGACACTTTGTTTTAAAAGATGTGTCTGGTACTTTTGCAGAAAGTAACACACTTACATCTCATGTTGGAACAGTTCAAGCATGGGATTCGGATACACAAATTCTTGATACAACTTTTGAAAATGTAATCAGAGTAGAACAAGAACAAACAGGTACATTCCAAGAAGGTATTCAACTTGAACAAGCAACAGAAGTTAAAATTCCACATAGAATTATTTTAGAAGATGAACAGGATTTTGATGATGGTGTTAATATTATATTAGATGGCACAGGAACAACAACTGCATCAGCACAAGTAATTAATCATAGAGTTTCAGTAGCAGAAGTTGACGATCAAAATTATTTTTATATTGGTGTTGAAAAAGCCCCAGTATTAACTTTATACGAGGGTAATACTTATTACTTTGATTTATCAGATAGTTCTTTATATCATGCAACTGCTTCAAGTAATCACAATCTTAAATTTTCCATTACCTCAGACGGAACACATGGTAGTGGGTCAGCATATACAACTGGAGTAACAACTTCTGCATCAACAGTTGCCATAGGAACATCTGGTGCGTATATTCAAATTGTAGTTGCATCTGGAGCTCCTACACTTTATTATTATTGTGCAAATCATTCTGGAATGGGTAATGTATCATATACTTCACAACAACCAACAACCATAGACAATGCTGGTGATAACATTTTATTAAATGGTGAAAGTAAACATGAATTTAGATTTACATTAGAAGATGAAACAAATAAGGGTGGTGGTTCTGGAGTTATTGCATTAGAGGACAGTGGTGGGGATTTACAAACAGAAGAAAGTATTTTAAATTTTGTTCAACACGAAGGCTCTAATCTTTTATTAAATCGTTATCACGAAAATGATAAAGCTGGTTCACAGGCAATTTTATTAGACGGAACAAATTCTTCTGGTGCTGATGCTGGTGATGCACTTGCAACAGAAGACTTTGGTAATGTCCTTGTATTAGATGCAACGGACTCTGATAGTTCTAACGCAAATAGTGGTTTTCTATTAGATGATGAAACTGGTGATGGAGACATTGCATTAGACGGAACAGACAGTTCATCTACAGATGCTGGTGATAGCATTATTAACGAAGATGCAATTGACTTTAGTAATAACAATGTTACCATAACAGATTCTTCTGGTGCAACAGGAACAATTATCAACGCAGATATTGCCACAGGTTCAACCACAGTTGCAACAACATCAACATCTACTGGTGCATATGCTGGTGTAGAAAGTTTATTAGGTGAGGATTTAATACGCCTACAAGATTCTTATTATTACCAAGACTTCTCTTATGAGGTTCGTATTGGTGCTTCATTATCAACATATCTTAATGAGTTAAAGAGAGCTGTTCACCCAGCAGGATTTAAACCATTTGGTAAAGTTACAGTTGCAACAGAACTTGCAGTTCGTATTGCTACAACTGCTGCTGGTGTTGCAGACTTTGATGGTGATGATACATTTACTCCAGAACTTGCTTCTATCCTTGAAACAATTTTTGACCAAACATTCCAAAGAAGATTACAAGCAGATAATCGAGGAATAGGACATAGAGATGATAAAATAATTTATGAAACAGGTCATGTTGGTGGAGATAAACTTGTTCTTGATGCATCATCATCTTCTACAGGGTCATCAACTCCAGCAAATGTTTCAATTTTATTAGAAGATAGTTTACAACCATCTGGATATGAATATGATGTTGCATACTTAATTCTAAACTCAAGTGATGGGTCACATGATGAGGGTGGTAAGTTAGATGTTGAGTCTGGTTCATTAGAAGATGAGTATGATAATATACTTGATGAAAGTAGTAATCCATTTGCATTAGAAGATGGTTTCATTAATCAAGGTGATACGATTCTTTATGAAGATGCACAGATAGTTGACAATGAGGTTCATGGTGGTATAATGAAAGCAGAAACATCCCATGATGGTGTAGGTGGATTAAATGATACAACCCTTGCACATCAACTTGTTACAAAACTATCTGTTAAACCAGCAGTAAGAGATACAAGAAATCTTTTTGTTACTTTAGGAAAGACTCCTTTTGAATTTGAAAATCCTTTAGGTGGCATACAATTAGAGAACACAGTAAAATTAATTTATGAAGATGCAACACACACAGATGATACAGGAAATAACGAAAGTGTTCCTAATGATGGCATAAAGTTAGAGAGTGGAGTTTCTTCTACAGGAGATGTATTACTTGCAGAAAGAGAAACCAAAAGATTTGTTTATGAAAATCTTGTATTAGATGGAACACCACCTTTGGAAACTAATTACTTTATTGTATTAAACGGAACTGATGGTTCATCATCTAATGCTGGAGATAATGTTGTTTTAGAGGGTGATTATGCAATTGATACTGCAAGACTTCTTTCTGAAGATGCTGTATTCTCACATCTAAGTACTGTGGTAAGAGATTCTAGAGAGAGAATAATTATAGATGATGAAACAAATGATAGCACATTACAATTATCTGCATTGGCTGATTATAGATTTTTAGATATTATTCGTAAAGATAAAATTATATTTGAAGAACCAGACGGAATCAATCCTTTAGATTATAGAAGCCTTCTTACATTAGAAGGTGGGGAAACTCCAATTGCATTAGAAACTGGAACATTAGACGATTCTAATATAACCACAGACTTTATTCAATTAGAAGATAACAATGCAAATGACGGAAAATATATTAATGGTGGACAGAGTGATAGCAGTAATGCAAACGCAGTAGACCCTGTTGGTATTCTAATGGAAGATTTTGGAAACATAATATTAGATGGAACATCAAGTGGTGGAAGTAATGCTGGTGATGCACTATTACAGGAAACAGATAAAAGAAATAAATTTATAACAGAGGCCTCTGGTTCTTTGGTAGTGGAAGATTACTCTACAAGTTCAATACTTGATTTGATTATATTAGAAAGTGGAACAGGACAGATGAGTGGACATGATCATATAACTGTAGAAGATGCCGTTTCCAGAGATGAAAAAATTGCAGATGGATTCTTATTAGAAGAAGGAACTGGCGAAACAGTAGGAAGTAATCTTGTGTTAGACGGAACAGATTCAGATAGCACAGATGAGAATGATAAAGTTCTAGCACAAATAAACGAAGATGAAAATAAACAAAATCCACGCTCACTTGCACTTGAAACAACAAATGTTTTTGCAAGCGAAGGAACAATACCTTTTGGTAATTGGACACTAAATAGTACAGATACAGGATATGACCCTGTGGTTAATCAATCAGTTATAACATTAACAGATAGTGGGGATATATCATTGGAAGATTCAACAGATTCAAGTGGAGGTTTCTTAGTATTAAACGGAACAGATGCAACCTCTACAAATGCAGGCAGTCAATTTGATTTAGAGACTGCAACATTAAAAGATGTTATCGCAAATGCGATATAAATAACTTGTATAAATAATAGAAAAGGGTGTAACTTAAAATGTCAGCAATTATTACAGAAAAATTTAGACAACACAATGCGACTCAGTTCTATGAGTCTTTTTCAGAAGCTTCTGCTAGTACATATTACCTTTTAATAGGTAAATCGACCCCATTTACAACTGGAACAAGTGGTGGTAGTGATACTTCGCCATCAACACCAGCGGATAGTGTGTCAAGAGAATTTTACAATTGGGATTCAGCATTAGCAGCTAAGAAAATACCATCAACCGATATAACTTATGCATTACCTCGTAGAGATTGGGCAAATTCAACAGTATACGATATGTATAAAGATAATATAAGTTCTTCAAATACTGCAACAAGTGGTGCAACAAACTTATATGACTCTACATTTTATTTTATGACTTCAGACAATCGTGTATATAAAGTTCTTGACAATAATGATGGAGCTGCATATAGTGGTTCAGAACCAACCTCTACTTCAACCTCACCCTTTGCATTAGGTGGTTATGTTTTGAAATATATGTATGCTGTTACTGCATCTGAAGCTGCTAAATATCTTACAACTGATTATTTGCCAGTATCAGATGATTCTACTGTTTCTGGAGCTGCAACTGATGGTAAAATAGAATCATTAGTAGTTACTGCTGGTTCTGGATATACAGACGGAACTTATTATGCAGCCATTTATGGAGATGGAACAAGTGCTGGAACTTCTTCTGGTGCGATTGTTCGTATTACAATTAGTTCTGGTTCTATTGTTTCTTTTGGATTAACTGCTGGAACAGATACAACAATCCATGATGGTGGTGCTGCTTACACTTATGGAACTATTAATTTAGGTTCAGATTATATTTTTTCAGATAGTTCACTTTCTTCATCAACTACTATAGGTAGTGGAACTGGTGGTGCAATTACAGCAGTTATCAGTCCAAAGAATGGCCATGGATATTCTGCAATTAAAGAATTAGGTGGACATTATGTAATGACTGCAACAACTCTTACCGGATAGTTCAAATAAAATTGTGTACTATCATCAGGAAAGATATGGTGATTACGGAACGAATTCAACAACAGGAGCTTTTACTGCATTTAGTGGTACAGGAACAATTACAGGTGCAACATCTGGTGCAACTGGAACACCATCAAGCACAAGTTCTGAAACAGTAACACTTGCAAATAATAATACACTTGACTTCACTTCTGGTTATGCAAATCCAGAATTACAGCCAGATAGTGGAGATATAGTTTATATAGAAAATCGTAAACCAATACAAAGAGCTTCTGATCAAACGGAAGACATCAAACTTATAATTGAGTTTTAATAATGGCACAGAAAACTGACCTAAATGTATCACCATATTATGATGATTTTGATGCTGATGATAATTTTAATAGAGTTTTATTTCGTCCTGGCTTTGCAGTTCAGGCAAGAGAATTAACAACCCTACAATCTATTCTTCAAAATCAAATTGAAAGACATGGAAACCACATCTTCAAAGAAGGTACAATGGTTATACCAGGCCAACTTTCTTTTTCAGATAATTATCATTCTTTACAACTTGCCTCTACCTTTGGTGGAGAAGATGTAGTACCAGCACAATATTATAATACAACGACTCCAGTGATTATTACAGGTGCAACATCTGGTGTTCAAGCAAAAGTTATAGGGTATAAAGCTGCAACTTCTACAACACAACCATTACTTTATATTCAATATATAAAAACTGGTTCAGATTATAAAACGGAAATATTTAGTGATTCAGAAAATATTAGTGCTGACGCATCTATAACACACACAACAACATATTCATCAAATACTGCTTCTTCAACAACTTATTCTTCATCAGCTGCACAGACTGGTTCTGCTGTAACTGTTGAAGCTGGTGTATATTTTATTCGAGGACAATTTGTAAGAGTTACAGCAGAAACTTTAGTATTAAGTGATACCTCAACATCTGTATCAAAAAGAGTTGGTTTTACCATCACAGAAACTTTGGTTACACCAGAATCAGATTCTACATTAACAGATAACGCAACTGGTTCTGCTAACTATGCAGCCAAAGGTGCTCATAGATTAAAGATTACTGTTGCCCTTGCATCTTTAGATTCTGATTCTACAGCAGATTCTTCTTTCATAGAATTAATGAATGTTTTAAATGGTAGGATTCAAAATATTGCTAGAAATACACAATACTCTGTTCTTGGAGATACCCTTGCAAGAAGAACTTATGATGAATCTGGGGATTATACAGTAAGACCTTTCCAATTTGATATGAGAGAAAGTCTTGATTCTACTGTTCAGAATATAGACTTTGATGGGGTGTATTCTTCATGAAGTAGAAAAAATTGCAACTACATATAAAGATATAAACAAATCAAGAGATTTTGATACTGTTAATGCTGGAATATCTATTTTTGAGGTAGGTAATTATGCACAAATAACAAACCTATTTCAAATTCCAGATATAAGTTCAGTTAGTGGTGAAACAACACCATATAAAACAATAGGATTATATAACCAAGTTACATCAACAAGAGGAAGTGCAGCTGGCAATCAAATAGGAGTTGCAAGAGCAAGAACTATTCAATACGAATCTGGAACTGCTGGAAACACAGATGCTATATACAGATTATATCTTTTTGATGTTCGTCCTTTTACAAAACTTACTTTAAGTGATACACCAAGTCCTACACTTATTGCCTCTCATGCAAATGGTGGTGTGCAATTAAAAGGCAACACCTCTGGTGCAACTGGATATGTATGGGGGCCATTAACAAGTGGAACTGATGTTTATCTTACAGGTGTAAGTGGTACATTCTCAAGTGGAGAAAATCTAATTGCATCTGATTCTGAAGAAACTAGTGGAATAATAGAAAACTCTGGTAATACAGATTTAACAGTAAGCACGATTACTACATTCCAATTTAGTGAAGCAAGACAAGTTTTTATGGACGATGATGATTCTGGACAAGACTTTACTGCTGATTTAGTTCTTGTTACATCTGGTGAAGAAGGTGATATTGTTTTAAATGGAACTGATTCAAATTCAACTAATGCAAATGATAATTTAATTTTAGATGGTACTGGTTCTGGTTCAGAAGATGAAGCTAGTAATATTTTAAGAGAAACTATTAAAGAAGCAAAATTAAAAAGTCCAGAAAAAAATGTATCAGTATTTAAGTTACCCAAGAAAGTTGTAAAGACACTTTTAACTGGTGATAATAATAATGCAAGTGATTCACAAATAACAGTTCGCAGACAATTTGTTGGAACAACAAATGCTTCTGGTGTGGTATCATTTACTGCTGGTAGTAACGAAACATTTGTATCTCATGCAGAAAAAGATTACACCATGTCCGTTCTTACTGCTGGGACTGGTGGTTCATCTTCACAAGGTGATATTTTAAGTATATCATCTACAATGGCAGGTGCTGGAACGGCAACGCTTACAATCACAGATAATACAAATCTTGCAAATGGTGCTAAAGTAAAATTAGTTGCAACTCTTTTAAGAACAAGTGTTGCATCAAAGGCTAAAACAACTCTACTATGTAAACAATTAAAAGTTGCAACTGGAGCAACAGACGCATTTGGTACAAGACCTACAGATAGAGCAATATCTTTGGGAAGAGCTGATGTATTTAAAGTGGTTGGTGTATTTGATTCTGAAGATACAAGTGCAGATGCTTCGGCGCCAACACTTACTTGTTCTATTACTGGAACATTTACTAGAGGTGAAAAAATAACTGGTTCAGATACAGGTGCAACTGCAAGAATTATAACAACCACAAGTCCAATATCTTATGTGTTAGATAAAGGATTTGGTGCAACAGATTTCACAACAGCTGATACAATTACAGGTGCATCTTCTGATGCAACTGCAACTATATCTGCTGTTACTGCTGGTAGTAAAGTAATCACAAGTAGTTTCACATTAGATACAGGACAGAGAGATAACTTCTATGATATTGCAAGAATAGAAAGAAAACAAACTTCTGATTCTCCTAGAGGTAGACTTTTAGTTGTTTATGATTATTTCACACATTCAGCTGGAGATTATTTCTCAGTAGATTCTTATACAGATGTTGGTGGCAGAATGGAATATGATGACATTCCAACTTATAGTGCAATAAGAATTGACCCAGACGACCCAGAACCAAGTGGTGAGTTTCCACTTGCAGATTGTTTTGATTTAAGACCAACTTGCGAAGATATTGCTGGAACATCAACAACACTTGCAACTGTTGATGAGATAACAGGAAATTCTTTTGATTTCTTTTCCAGACAGTTTGATGGGACTAATGCAACTACAGTAGATAGTCCACAACCAGATAGTAATCTTCAAGCAGATTTTGAATATTATCTTCCAAAGATTGCTAATTTATTTTTAACGCAAAATGGTAATTTCAAGATAGTAGAAGGTATATCTTCTGAAAATCCACAAGCACCAAAAGATATTGACAATGCAATGAAACTTGCAACAATATATATACCAGCTTATACTTTTAGACCAGATGATGTCCAAATTCAAAGATATAAAACTCAACGATTTACTATGAGAGATATTGGAAGATTACAAGATCGTCTTAATAATGTTGAATATTATACTGCATTAAGCTTATTAGAAAGAGATGCAGAAAGTTTTGAAATACAAGATGCAAATGGTTTAAATCGTTTTAAATCTGGATTTGTTGTTGATAATTTTGCTGGACATAGAGTTGGTGATGTACACAATAAAGATTATCAATGTGCAATAGATATGCAAGAACATGAATTGCGTCCAAAGGCTGTTATGAGGGGTGCAACTTTAGCAGAAGAAGCAACATCTGATACTGCAAGGACAACTGCTGGTTATCAGAAGACTGGTGATTTAATTACATTACCATACTCTCATAAAGAAATGACTAAACAATCTTATGCAACAACTATTGAAAATGTTCAACCATTTATGAAATCTACATGGGTAGGAGTTATATCATTATCACCTTCAGGCGATGAGTGGTTTGAAACAGAAGTTGCTCCAGCATTAATTATTAATGTTGATGGTAATTTTGACTCAGTTTTTGCAGCTAATCAAAATAGAATTGGAACAGTATGGAACGCATGGGAAACTCAATGGAGTGGTGTTGTATCTAGACAAGCTGGTGGTACTTTTCAACAAGGCATGTGGAATTTTAGAAGAATCACTGTCACTAGCAGAACAGATTTAGCAAGAACTGGTTTAAGATCCAGAGTAGTAGAACAGATAGATGAAGAATCACAAGGTTCAAGAGTTATATCCAGAGCATTAATACCTTTTGTTCGTCCAAGAAATATTACTATTACTGGATATGGTTTTAAACCAAATACTAGAGTATATGCTTTCTTTGATAAGAAAGATGTTAATGCTTATGTAACACCAGCATCTACAACTTACACTACAGATACAACGCCTACAACAGGAAGTCCATTTATTTCAACATCTGCTGGAAAACTTGAGGGAACTTTTGCAATTCCAGAACACAGATTTGCTGGACAAGAAAATGTTCCAAAATTCCAAACTGGAGAAGTTGAATTTAGATTAACTTCAAGTTCTACAGACGATAGAACTACAGCTCCAGTAACAGCTGCACAAACAATCTATCAAGCAGTTGGTATTTTAGAAACTGAACAAGAAACAATTATTGCAACAAGAAATGCTGTTTTTGTACAAGATACAGTAAATCAAACTACAAGTACAGAAACTACCTCAAACACTTCTACTTTAATAGGTTTCGCTGGTGGAGTTGACCCTCTCGCACAAACATTTATTTGCGATCAAACAGATGGTGCGTTTATAACTAAAATTGATTTATATTTTGCTCAAAAAGATGAGAATCTTCCAGTATGGGTGGAAATAAGAAATGTAGTAAATGGATATCCAGGCAATAAAATTTTACCATTTGGAAGAAAGACATTAGAACCAGCAGATGTTAATACTTCTGATACGGCTGCAACTGCAACAACCTTTACTTTTGATTCACCAATTTATTTAAAAGAAGCTGAAGAATATTGTGTTGTTGTTATGACACAGAGTTTACATTATAAACTATGGATATCTCAAATGGGTGAAACAGATGTTGGTGGTTCAAGACTTGTTTCTGACCAGCCTCATATGGGAGTATTATTTAAATCTCAAAATAATTCTACTTGGAACGCAATTCAAACACAAGACATGAAATTTACAATATATAGAGCAGAATTTTCAACAACTGATGGAACATTAACATTTACTAATGATAATATTGGTGACTCTGTAACTGCTGAAGATGGTTCAACAACTGTTTATGGTAGAAGACTTCCACCAAATCCACTTATACTTGATAATGGTTCTACTGTTATGAAAGTAAGACATACAGATCATGGACACTATTCTACATCTAATAATGTGAGAATTACAGGTGCAACTTCTGGTATATCCACTACATTAGATGGTGCAATTACAGCCTCTGCAACTTCATTAACTCTTACTTCTGCAACTAACTTTGAAGCAAGTAGTTTATCTTCTAGATGTTATGTGAAGATAGGTGATGAAATAATGTATGGAACATTATCTTCAACTACAATCTCCAGTCTAACCAGAGGCGATGATGGAACAACTGCAGCTGCACACTCTGATGATGCAACTGTTGAATTATATCAAATACTTAAAACACCATTAACAGAAATTAATAAAACACATACCGCTGTTGCAAATGTATCAATGGATTATTATACTCTTACACTCACTACTGCACCAACAGTTAGTGGTGCATCAAGTACTGCTGAAGTAGGACAAACACAAGTGTATGTATCTGAGAATTATAGAATGGAAACAATTAAAACAGCACTTGCTACATTTGAACCACCAAATACAACATTGGCTGCAAAGATACGAGCAACAACTGGAACGAGTCCTGCTGGTTCAGAAACTTCTTTCTCAACGGCAACAGCAGCTAATGCAGTATCCATTCCTATCAATGAAAATTATGAATTTGATGCACCACAGATGGTATGTTCACCTATTAATGAAACAAACGAACTTGGTGGTTCTAAATCCTTGTTTATACCAATTACTTTATCAAGTACAGTAACCAATTTATCTCCAGTTATTGATTTAGATAGAAAGACATTAGTTTGTGTAGGTAATCGAATGAATAATGTAGACAGTTCTTCTGATGTATATCCAACAACAGATTATAGAACATCTGAAGAACCAGAGGGTGATCAAAATGCATTTATTTATATTACAAAAAGAGTTGCATTAGAAAATCCTGCTACTGCATTGAAAATATTCTTTGCAGCTAACAGACATTCTAGTGCTGAATTAAAAGTTTTATTTAAAATACTAAGGTCTGATTCTGCTGAAGATTTTGATGAATTAGGTTATCAATTCTTTAATACTACAGGAACAACGGATAACACAACTGCATCTTCTTTAGACAGAGATGACCTACAACAATATGTTTATACTGCTGGTGTAGATGATGATGGAATTGGTGATTCACTTCCAGAATTTATTCAGTTTGCAATTAAAATTGTAGGACAAGGAACTAACGCAGCTCAACCAATACGAATTAGAGATTTGAGATGTATTGCATTGGCGACATAATATGACTGAAAGATTTGTACAAGTAAAAGGACATGATGATTTAGTGAGAGATACACAATCAAGTGCGATTATAAACAAAAATAGAAACGCATATGATATTGCAAAAAAAAGAGCAGAGGACGCACAAAGACAAAGAGATGAAATAAGAAATGCAACAAGAGAGATAAATAATATAAAATGTGAAATGCATGAAATTAAAGGTATGATAAAAACTTTATTGGATAAAAACTAATGGCAATAAGCGCATCACAAGTAGGTACAGGTAATACCCTAGAACAATTTAGAGTTCAGTTTAATAATCTTCAAACTGATGTATCTGGTTTAGAATCTGGTACAACAAGTTACACAGCTCTTTCTGCAACAACTATATCTGTTTCAGAACTTACTGTTACAAGTTCTTTAACTTCAACATCTTTTATTTTAGAGGGTGATACAGATGACGATTTTGAAACGACACTAACAACTATTGACCCTACTGCTGACAGAACAGTTTCTTTACCTAATGAAACAGGAACATTAATATCTACTGGTACAACTGCGAACACACTTATTACAGAACAAACATCTATAAGTTCTGGTGATGTTGTTTCTGGTTCTGATGAGTTATTAATAAGTGATGCGAGTGCTACTGCGTTTAAAAGAGTTACAGTTGATAACCTAATCAGTTCTGCTGGCGGTTTAACATCTGTCGCAGCTGATAGCACACCTCAACTTGGGGGTGATCTTGATGTTAATGGTCAAGATATCGTATCAACATCAAATGCAAATATTGATATAGTTCCAAATGGAACTGGTGATGTAACATTACAAACAGATAGTGTTCAAGTTGGTGATTCTAATGCAAATGCTACCATTACAACAAATGGAACTGGAGATTTAATATTAAACACAAATAGTGGGTCAAATTCTGGAGTAGTAACAATTGAAGATGCAGCTAATGGTAATATTCTTTTAGCACCAAATGGAAGTGGTGTTGTAAGAATTGATGGAACTAGTGGAATTGATATTGAGTCTGGTAGTATTTCTGTTAAAAATAGTGGTGCAGTTTCCAATATTAAATTATATTGTGAAAGTTCTAATGCACACTATACACAAATACAATCTACTGCTCATGCAAATTATTCTGGTAATGTAACAATTACTATGCCAGCGGCATCTGGAACAGTGATTGCAACTGGTAATTCTGATACACCAACAACAAGTACCAGTTCTAGTGATATAGATCATTTATTATTTAATGATGGAGGAACTTTAAAAAAAATTACAATAGGTAACTCTGGGTTAGCAACACCTGCTTTAGATGATATTGGAACTGGAGATGCAGCTTCTACATTAACAACTTCTGCTGGTAATATTACTATTGATGCTCAAGGTGATAATACTGATATTATATTTAAAGGAACAGATGGTACTTCTGATACAACATTCTTAACACTTGATGGAAGTGAAGCAGGAAAAGCAATATTCAACGCTGGCATTACTATTGCTGATGCTGGAACTATAGGTTCTGCTTCTGATGCTGATTCTATTGCAATTGCTTCTGATGGTGTAGTAACCATGAATCAAATACCAGTATTTAGTGCTGGTATCAATGTATCTGGTGGAACAATAGCTGGTACTTTAGCAACTGCCGCTCAAGGAAATATTACAAGTTTAGGAACTCTTACTGCGTTAACTGTAGATGATGTTGCCGTAAATGGTAAAGTAATTACTATGACAGGTTCAACTGATGATACTGCCGTATTTACAGTTGCAACAAATGGTGCATTAACTTTAGAAACAACCGATACTGCAGCCGCAGCTGCAAATATCCAAATAACAGCAGATGGAACATTTGAAGTAGATGGAACAACAATTACTTTAGATTCTGCTGGAGATATAGTATTAGATGCAGCTGGAAATAATGTAACAATGAAATCTGGTGGAACTGCTATTGGTGATTTTTCAAATTCATCAAGTGATTTTGTAGTTACTGCAAGTGTACAAGATAAGGATATTATATTCAAAGGTGATGATGGTGGAAGTGCAGTAACTTCTTTAACTATGGATATGTCTGCTGCTGGTAAATCAGTATTTGGTGCAGCTGCTGTAGGAAGTACTTTGACAGACGCTACAAATAGCGGTAGTATAACATTAGACTTTGACACCTATCAAAACTTTGTATTAACAGCAACAGGTAATGTAACCCTTGCAAATCCTAGCACAGAGAGTGTTGGGCAGAGTGGACTTATTATATTTATTCAAGATGGTACGGGCTCAAGAACACTTGCTACAGGTTCAGATTTTGAATGGCCTGCTGGAACTGCTGGAACTATCAGTACTTCTGCTAATGCTGTAGATATTATACCATACTTTGTGGATGCTTCAAATTCTATACTTCTTGGAGCACCTACATTAGCTATGGCAACACCATCATAAGATTTAGTTAGGAGATAATTAATATGGGAATTAATGTTGAGTCTGTGTGGTTTTCTGCTGGTGACACTGAAACAACTACAAATTTAACTGACACTCAAACTGGTTGGTCAGGAGATACAGGTAATTGGACTTTTACTACTGATGAGCAGGTTTACAGTTCCCAAAATACTTTAGGAACTAATATAAGAACTGCTATTTGGTATTCTGGTGCTGATGTAGAAGGAGCATTTGAAGTACAAATGCAGTTGCAGAATACAAATACAGGTGGTTGGCTTGTAGTATATCCAGCAGATGCACAAGCTCATTTTGGAACAACTGGTAATACATGGGGAATGGGTATGTTTTCGGATAGTTCTAATCATTGGGCTAGTGGGAATCCTTCAAGTTTAACAGCTACTGGAGTACAGTTTGGTAATACAGTGTATGCTATGGATGAAGGTTACACTAATAATACTAATGTTGGATCTATTTCAACGAGTGCTGTTTATGCTATTAAAAGATCTGCTAATGGTACGATTACTTTTGAAACAGATGATGTAGTTGGTTATACTAATGACGAAACATATACAGGTGATATGCGAATTGGGTTAGGTAGTGCTGCCGAAGGTGTTTATGGACATTACAAGTATGTTCGTTTAATTCAGTAAAAGGAAAGTGCAGTAGTGATTAAAGTTGTGGATGATTTTTTAAAAAAATCAGAATTACAAAAAGTGCAGAATGTAATATATTGCAAATTTTTTGAATGGTATTGGGTAGATGATCCATCAAATACAGCTACAGGTAAACCTTTTCCTACACCATTTGTTGATAGTCATGAAAAGTATACTCCAGATTATAATCAGAATGATGGGCTGCCATGGTATTTAAATCATGTATTTTATCATCAACCTATATATTATTCAAAATCTTTTCAAAGTATTGCAGAGGTGTTCCAGACTAAATTTGAAACGAAATCATTAATTCGTATAAAAGCTAATTGTTATCCTATTGGCACGAAACTAGAAGAGCATGGTATGCACCATGATTTTAAATGGAAACATAAGGGAGCTTTATTTGCACTAAATACTTGTGATGGTTATACAAGGTTTGAAACTGGAGAAAAAATAATGAGTGTGGAAAATAGAATGATATTTTTTGATCCAAGTATAAAACACACAAGTACTAATACAACAAATATGAAAAAAAGGATCAATATTAATTTTAATTATTTTTAATTATAAAGGGGAAATATTATGGAATGTAAATTAGTTTCTATGGATGATTATATTGGTGTTTTTGACACCGATTATGATACTGGGCCTATTATAGATTTTTTTGAAGATTGTGTTGAGAATGGATTAATTATTCCTAGAAATGAAAAGGCAGGTAAAGCTTTAAAAGTAAACGACACTACTATGTCTTTAGCTACAACGATTAGTGTACGAAAAGATGTTCAAACAAAATTCTTAAAAGATTATGGAGAATGTACTTATGCAGCTTTTCAAGAATATGTAAAAAAATACCCTACTTTAGAAGAATATAATCTACAACAATTAATTATTAATTTACAATGTACAAAGCCAGGAGAAGGTTACCACTTATGGCATTGTGAAAATACAGGTGGTTATGGTAGTCGTGTATGTGCAACTGCAATGTTTCTAAATGATGATTTTGAAGGTGGCGAAACAGAATTTCTCCATCAAAGTCGTAGGATAGAGCCAAAACGTGGAAGAATAATAGTTTTTCCTACAACTTATACCCATGTACATAGAGGTAATCCGCCATTAGATGGTAAAAAATATATTTTAACATCTTGGTTAGAACAACGATAAAAAGGAAAGATAATGTGGGCTTTAATAAAAGACGGAAATATAGAAAAACTAATAGGTTTTCCTAAAGGAATAACAGTAAATAATATACAATATTCAAAAGATATTTTTAAAGTTTGGTCAAATTCAGAAAGAGCAGAAATAGGTATCTATCCAGTTACAGCTGGAACAAAAAAAGATACAGATTATTATATAAACGGAGATCCTTCTTATTCTTGGGATGCTGATAATTCTGTAGTTATAGAAAGTATTTCTAATACTGCAAGAACACTTTCAACAGTTAAAACAGAACAAACACTTGTTTTAAATAACCATGCTTCAGAAATAATAAAACCATATGTTTGGTTAGCAGAAAGAAAAGTATTTGCAGATACAGCAATTCCAGATGCAGTAACAACATACCTTGCTGCTGTAAGAAGTGCAGCTGCTACTGCAACAACAAATGTAGGAAATGCAAGTGATGTGGATGCAGTTGCAACTGCTGTAAAAAATGCAAGTTGGCCAGATGATTCTGATATGAGTAATTATAAGAGATATATTAGATATTAAAAATAGAGGATAATTTTAGGATAATCCCTTAATATAAATATATTATAAAGGAGATTGTCATGGCAAAAAGTAGTCTGGCGACAAAATCGGATATTGTGAGTCTTTTTCAAGAATTAGAAGATGCTTCAAGACAAGCAAAAGTCGAAGAAAAAAAGAATAAAATAAAAACCGAGTCGCAAGTAGTCGAACTTGATAGTTTCCTTTCGTCTGTGCAAGAAGTAGTAAAGGTAACACAAAATGAAGATAAACCCACCAGTGAACCTGTTCAAGAAAATATCGAACCAAATTCAAAAGAAAGAAAAGACGAAACACCAACCGAGTTGGTCGAAACCGATAATAATGAAACAAAGGCATTATCCGAAGAAGATGAAGATAAGTTAAACGCATTTTCTGGATTAATGGAATCATTTGGGGCAATTCTAGATGAACCGCCAGAAGTTGAAGATAAAGACGCATTAAAATTACAAGTCCAAGACATTTACCCACCAGAAAAACCAAAGATAGATGAGAGTGCAAAAATAGAAGCGCTTGAAAGTCTATTCTCTAAATTATCTGAAATAAAACCAAAACCAAAACCAGAAATTGTAGAAGAAACAAAACCAGAAATTATAGAAAAGATAGAAACACCAGAAGAAATACCTACACCTATAATTGTATCTGAAACACTACCAGATATGAAAGAAGCATTTAGTCGTGTAAAAGATAAAAAACCTCTACCAACAAAAGAAGAAACAATTAAGGCTACACAAGAACTTATTACTAATGTTGTAGATAATCTTGATGATATGAAAGGTAAGACAGAAGTTAAAGAACAAATTAATGAAATAGATGCACTTCGTAGAGAATTTAATGCTTTACAACAACAAGTTAGACAATCATCTACTTATATTGGTTCAGGCTCTGGAAGTGGTGAGGTTCGTTTAGAATTTTTAGATGATGTACAAAGGTCTACTGCAAAAGTAGATGGCAAGTTTTTAAAATATAGTTCATCTGATGGAAAGTTTGTTGGTGATGATGCATCAGTAACAAGTTTGGCAATAACTGCTCTTGATATTGATGGTGGAACTGATATTGGTGCTGCCATCGCTGATGCTGATTTATTTATTATAGATGATGGTGCTGGTGGTACAAATAGAAAAACAACAGCTTCAAGACTTAAAACTTATGTTCATGGAACTGGAGCAGTAGATATTACTGCTTTAGATATTGATGGTGGGACAGATATTGGTGAAGCAATTGTAGATGCAGATTTATTTATTATTGATAATGGAGCAGGGGGAACAAATAGAAAAACAACAGCTTCAAGACTTAAAACTTATATTGGTGCTGGTGCTGCTGATGATCTTAGTGCTGGTGATGCCGCAGTTACTTTAACCACATCTTCTGGTGATATTACCATTGATGCAGCCGCAAATAATAGTGATATTATATTTAAAGGAACAGATGTTACATCTGATATTACAATGCTTACTCTTGATGGAAGTGAAGCAGGAAAAGCAATATTTAATGCTGGACTTACAATTGCTGATGATGGTACTATAGGATCTGCCTCAGATGCAGACGCAATTACAATTAATTCTTCTGGTGTAGTAACCATGAATCAAATACCTGTATTTAGTGCTGGTATCAATGTTTCTGGTGGTTCAATAGCAGGTACACTATCTACAGCTGCTCAAGGAAATGTAACAAGTTTAGGAACACTAACAGCATTGACTGTTGATGATGTTGCCGTAGATGGTAAAGTCATTACCATGACAGGTTCTAGCAGTGATACAGCTGTATTCACGGCAGGAACTAATGGAACTCTTAGTATTGTAACAACTGATGCAGCTGCAGCTGCTGCTAATATACAGATAACTGCCGATGGTACAGTAGATATT
>LULS01000024.1_pt1 | contig 25148 bp, 31 predicted proteins | sample 728101 | NCBI WGS metagenome assembly LULS01 (sample SAMN03860283, study PRJNA289734) | marine metagenome | biome: seawater column; feature: ocean; material: water; isolation source: Red Sea water column Station 108 - depth 200m | place: Saudi Arabia: Red Sea | collected 2011-10-15 | depth 200 m | reverse complement strand
TAGATCTGAAGTAACGTTTATGTTAGTTTTAAAAATTCAGCCGTCATGGGTCGTCTTCATACACATAATCGTGGTAAATCACACTCTATTAGACCACTAACATCAAAAGTTCCCTCTTGGCTGAAAATAGAACAAAAGGAGGTTGAAGAACTGATCGTAAAATATGGAAAAGAGGATCTAACATCAAGCCAGATTGGTATTAAATTAAGGGATCAACACTCAATTCCCCTTGTACAACCCATTTTAAAAAAGACAATTTCACAAGTTTTACAAGAAAATGATCTAGCAACCGAGATCCCAGAGGATCTTAATAATATTGTTAAAAAAGCACTTGGGCTACAAAAACATCTAAAATCAAACAAAGGGGATAGAAGAAATGTTCGTTCACTTGAATTAATCGAGGCTAAAGTCCACCGATTATCAGTTTATTACAAAAAAATTGGTAGAATTCCTAAAAACTGGAAGTATAAGTCTGTAATTGCTAATTTAGAGTAACGGTAAAGTATCTTTATAGGCTATTTAGAAGAAATGCCAATAACTTCAAAAGTCGAGGTAACACTCGATAATATTTCAAAAAAAAGGGCTACTGCACTCAAAAAGGCACTAGAACCAGATAACGTTGATTTTCCAAATGGATTGTCACTTGAAATTAATAATATTGATAATAAACTTGTTTTTAATTTTCAAGGTATTGGTGATACAAAAAAATTGATTGCAACTGTTGATGAAGTTTTAGAGCATGTAAAACTTGCATCGGAGGTAATTGAATAATGCTTGACATGAAAATTGTCCGTCAGAATCCTGAAAAAATACGAAAAATGCTTGAAGATAGAGATGTAAAATTTAACATTGATTTGCTTTTAGAACTTGATGAAAAACGAAGGGAGATGATAATTACTACTGATGCACTTAGAAAGGAAAAAAATGAAATGTCCTTAAAAATTTCAGATGCAAAAAAGGCAAATAAAGATGCAAATTCACAGATTCAAGAAATGCAGACAGCTAGTCAGAAACTCGCTAAGCTAGAAGAAATTCAAAATAAAACTGAATCTGAATACAAAACACTTGCATATTCCATTCCAAACATACTGCACGAATCCGTTCCAATAGGACATGATGATTCGGCAAACAAGGAAATTTTTAAGTGGGGAGAAATTCCCAAATTTGATTTTCAGATCAAGGGACATGAAGATTTAGCGAAAAATCTGAATATACTAGATATTGAAAGAGCGTCTAAAACAGCTGGTGCAAGATTTTACTATTTGAAAGGAGATTTAGTAAAACTTGGTTATGCAATCACTGCATTTGCATTAGATTTTTTGGCCGGAAAAAACTACAATCTGATTCAACCACCATATATGATCAACAGAAAATCCATGGCAGGTTCTATAATCACAGATGATTTTGATGAAGCAATTTACAAAGTTGAGGAGGAAGATCTGTATCTAATTGGAACATCTGAACATGCTATTGCATCAATGTATTCTAATGAGATTCTAGATGGAAAAACTCTCCCATACAAATATGGTTCAATTAGCCCATGTTTTCGAAAAGAGGCTGGTGCGCATGGAAAAGACCAAAAAGGAATTTTCAGGGTTCATCAATTTGAAAAATTTGAGCAATTTGTTTTTTCAAAACCGGAGGATTCTTGGAAACTTCAGCAGGAAATGCTTGATAATACACAAGAGTTTTATCAAAAACTTGAGATACCGTATAAAGTTGTTCTTTTATCAAGTGGTGATATGGGAAAAGTTTCTGCTAAGACATTTGATATAGAAGCATGGATGGCGGAACAAAACACATATCGAGAAATAGGCTCAATTTCAAACTGCCTGGATTATCAAGCTAGAAGATTAAAGATTAGATTTAGGGATAAAACAAACGAAGATACCCAATATGTTCATACGTTAAATGGGACATTAGTAGCTATAGAAAGAACACTGGTAGCTATCATGGAAAATAATCAAACCAAGGATGGTCATATAAAAATTCCAAATGTTTTACAAAAATACATGGACAAAAAAACAATCTGACCGTAGTACAACTTATATTTTGGAATCCAAGGTCTGAAATAATTGGTTAGAAGAAAAACACGAAAAATCAAGGATAAGTGGAAAGAAAAAAAATGGGTTACAGTTTTCGCCCCGGATGCATTTAACAATGTTCCAATAGGATATATACCAATAACGGATGATGAAAAAGCTGTAGGGAGGGTTATTGAGGTAACACTACATGATATCTTAAAGGGTGATCCATCACAAAATCAGTATAAGCTTTTTTTCCAAATTGATAAAATAACTAATGAAAAGGCTGCTACAATTTTTAAGAAATATGAGTATACCAAAGAATTTTTACGGAGTTTAATAAGACGTGGCTCTTCCCGTGTTAATTTTGTTGTGGATGTAAAAACAAAAGACGGATATGTTTTTAGAGTAAAAATACTTGCTCTCAGTCATAGAGAACTTAATACGTCAAGAAAGCATGGATTAAGATTAATTGCAAAAGGTGTAATAGAAAAAACCGTTTCAAGTATGACGATCGATCAGTTTGTCCAGGCATCATGTTATGGAAAAATTAATTCTGATGTTATGGCTGCTACAAAAAAGGTAATACGTCTTAGACATGTAGGTTTAGAAAGAGTTAAACTGATTAGAACTGCAGAAGCAGAAATTGCTCTTCTTCATGCTTAAATCAAAATATCAAATTTCTATTCAATAAAATGGCAAGAAAGATTATTGCTAAAATAGAGATGATACTACATGCCACGGAAGATTACGAAAAAATATCTGACGCACTTTATAACATGTTTGGAATAGAAAAAGACAAAGTATCTCTCGATAAGATTCCAGGTCATTTTGGAAATCCTATTTTTATGTTATATGTAGAAATGAGGAAAAAAAATGCTGAGGAATTTCTGGAAAAAATTGTTTCTGCTATTCCAAAGGAGGAAATGATGAATATGCTAGAAAATCTAGAAGAACGGATTAATGATTCAACCTTGTATCTAAGATTCTCAAAGCAGAAATTTGTAAAAAAAACACTTGTGTTTGAAGAAAAAGACCCTATTAGAATTAGTATTTACACACCAGTATACGTGAAGAAGGAACTCTACTCCACATACAGAAAACTATTTGCAACTAAATAACAGATCTGAAGATAATTTTTAGCACAATTTTAAATAAAGTTACAGGAGCCTAAAAGCATGGATTATGATTATGATGTAATTGTAGCTGGTGGAGGGTTGACTGGAACTGTAGCAGCTCAGGCGATATCACATTATTCCAATCAAAATTTGTCCATTCTTTCAATTGACAGAAATCCAGAAACATTACCTGGAAGAAAATCAAATCCTGGATGGACGTGTGGTGATGCATGCTCAAAAGAGGCTGTAGATTTCATGACAGAGAGGATCAAAGTTCCCTGGACATCCCCAGAAATTGAACATGATGTTAAAGGAGTGATGGCATTCTCACCAGATAAAGAAACTGCAATTCCTTTTGATGGTGATGGTTATATGCTTAACCGCCAAAAACTACCGGAAATTCAAAACGCAAGAACAAAAAAAATGGGAGTTAACTTTGATTTTGAGATTAATCTTATGGGTCTAATCTATGATGGACCACAAGTGGTAGGGGTTCAGGGTGTAAATAATAAAACACAACAACCATACAAAAAAACAGCAAAGGTTGTGGTTGATGCAACAGGAGTTACATCAATGCTTAGAAACCAACTCGAAAACTCCACCAAAATTGAGAAAAAAATAGACAGACGTGATCTAGAATCAACAGGCAGGCACATTATGTATTTCGATAAGGGTGAAGAGGATCTAACAGAATTTGATCCAGATTATTGTATCATTCATCTAGACCAAGACATTGCCCCAGGAGGATATGGATGGGTCTTTCCAAAGGCTGATAATAAAGTGAACATAGGACTTGGTGTTGAAAAATCAATTTTGGATCAGAGAAATAAAAGACTTGGAAAAAAAGACAACGTCGCATCTTTGATGGAAGAATATCTTCAAAGAAATAAGGCAATTAAGAATCCAAAACTGTCGCAAGATCCAGAAGATATTAACAATAACACGGGAGTTTTCCAAGTTTCCGTGAGAAGACAAAATGATTGTATGGTTTCTGGAGGTTACATGCTAGTGGGAGATTCTGCGTGGATGCCCAAGCCAATTGATGCAGGAGGAATCGGTCCAGCCTTAATTGCTGGTACCATTCTTGGTAAAAATGTTGTAGACGCAATTGAAGCTAATGACGTCACTGAAAAAGGATTGTGGCAATACAATCTTGACTTTATTGAAGAATACGGTTACAAGACTGCTGGACTAGAACTTTTCAGAAGACTGGTACAGACATTAACTAATGAACAGATTAGCTATGGTATGAAGCACTTTTTGGGAAATGTTGACGTTGAAGCTATTAGCAAAGGAGAACATCCAGATTTCTCTGGACTTAACAAACTGGGAATGATCATTCGTGGCGCTATGAACAAGACGGTTGCTAATGGACTAAAATACACATCAGAACAAAACCAGTGGTTGGTTGAACATTATAGAAATTATCCCAAAGGACCTGACGGATTTGAAGAATGGAACAAATCTCTTCTTAAAACTCTTGACGAGTCATTTGCAAAAATAGCCACGTTTTCAAAGAATTAGTCTTAAATAAAGTACCAATGCCAAAGATGTTACTTTGTCAGACCAAAGTGAACAATCAGTTGAAAATGAAAAGCCTGAAGAACAAAGCCACGAATCCATTTACCTTGATTGGAATAATGCATTTGAAATTATTGATAGCGCGTTTGAAAAAGGATTGTTTGTAATAATAATTGGGCCAAAAGGCACTGGTAAAACTACACTAGTACGAGAATACGCAATTCGAAAATCAAAAAACTTGCAATCAATTAACTTTAGTCTTAGAACAAGGGAAAGCCATCTTGTAGGCACTAAGAGTTTGACTGATGGAAATATTGGTTTTGATGAAGGAATTTTGGTAAAATCAATGAAAGAGGGCAATATTTTGTATCTTGATGAGATTAACGCGGCAGAGGCTGACGTATTATTAAGATTGGATGAGGCACTTGACGATCGCAGACAGCTCATTCTCAAAGAATCTAGTGGTGAAATTGTCAAGGCGAAAGATTCATGGTTTGTTGTTTCTACAATTAATCCTCTCACACACGTTGGAACAAAAGAGCTTCCGCCTCAGATTCTTAGCAGATTTCCGGTTAGAGTCAGATTAGATTATCCTCCTGAGGATATTGAATATCAGATAATCAAGCGACATGTAAAAAATCCAAATGAGGCTGATGTGTTACAGGGAATCAAACTTGCAAATGTATTACGCCAGGCATCAGCTGTGGAAGAATTGTATTATTCTCCATCAATCAGGGAAACTATTGCATTTGCAAAATTAATCGAGGGTGGTGTTTCAGCAAAGCAGGCTGCTAAGACTGTTTTTGGAAACGTATATTCTCAATGGGGAAACGTGGAATTTCAAAAAGTTAACGACATTATAACCTCAATGTTTGGTAGCTGATGCAATCTCTTCAACTAAGAAATGATACGTTAATAGAAATTGCTACATTTCTTGTAAGGCGCTGGTCGGAAAAAGAAAATGTAGTTGTAAAATTTTCAGAAAAAAAACAGAATGAAACTAGACTAAAAGAAAAAACTGTGCTATTGACACCAAATGATCAATATCATGGAGATGGTTTTCAAAAATATAGGCAGTTTAGGGCTTCAATTTGGTATGAGGCTATGCGATTAAAATATTGTAAAAAGATCCTTAGTAATGATCATGCGTACGGCTTTATTTTAAACTCAATTGAGACTAGGAGAATTGAACTTATGGGAATTAAAGTTTGGAAAGGGATGAATGAGGAACTAATATTCAATTATACAAATATGTGGTTGTCTAGAGCCAATCTCAACTCTATTTATGGAAAAGCTAGAACAATAGAAGCATTTTACCAATTATTCTTATTTGGAGAAATTAAGGGTGAAACACAACCAACCCATTTTAACAAAATTGTAAAGGCTGTAGAATATGCAAAACATATTCTCAATGAAGCAATGGAAAATGATCACGATACAGAGTGGATTGAAAAAAAAATTCCATATATTTTAAAAATTTTAGGTGTAGACCCTTTGATCTCCATTCCGTTATCAGTTCCGTTAAGAGGTCCAGGAATTGTAATAACACCTAAAGATTTTGTTAAGGCTATTAAAAAAATTACAAAATCAAGAGAAGATGATTTTGGAGAAGTTGAATCAAAAAATGTTCTAGAAGGAAAAACTGTTTCTGAGGAATTCAAAGTAATAAAAACAGAAAATAAGAAAAACGAGACAAAAGGTTTGAGTACTGAATCCATAGGTATACTGATGCCAGATTCAACAGACATTGATGAAACTAAGATTTATGATCAAGATTTAATTAACAATCTGAAATCCAAGTTTAAAGAATGGAAAACTGGATGGAAAGAGCAGCATGTTTTTTCTGGTGATGAATTTGACGATGAAGTCTATGTTGAAGGGTACGAGCAACCATTTATTACGGATTTTAAGAAATCTATTAAATCACGTATTGTAATTTTGCTTGATCACTCATCAAGTATTGCTGATCAACAATTGGATTACAAAAAAGCTACATTAGCTTTGTGTGAAGTTTTGGCTTTTCTAAAGATCAAGTTTTCGGTATATGCGTTTAACACCACAGAAAGACAGGTGATATTATGGTTAAATCGTTTAAATCAATTGGCATTAAAATGGTAGCAATTGGAGTGGGAAGAGATACACAAAATGCAACAATTATTGCAACCAATTTAAGATATTTAGGATTTGAGAGGACGTTAGGAATTTCTAGGCTGAAAGACATTCCAAAAAAAGTATTAAACGTGTTGGGTGGAAACTAGTATGGAATTTATAAATAAATTAGAGCCTGATGTAAAAAAACCACTTGTTATAGCTGCAATGCAAGATATGGGTAACGTTGGTAGCATTGTGATTAATTTCATAAATAAACACATGCATACAATTCCTTTTCGTTATGCTAAATCAACCAAACCTCCTTATGTTTATGATAGGGGTGGATACATCGAAATCCCAGAAGAAGAATGGGAATACAGATACGGTAATGATGTAATTGTTTTTGGTGGTGGAGCAGGTCAGCCACAACAAAGTAATGAACTTAATGACCTTTGCCAAGATGTAATCGATGTTGCAAAAAAGTATTCTGCAAAATTCATCTACACAGTTGGAGGATATCGTACAAGTAGGCAGTTTGGAAAATATCCTACAACATACGTTACTACTACTTCTAAGGAACTGTTAGAAAGAGTAAGAAGGCTTGAAATAGAAACTACGCCACAACAGTCTGCTATTACTGGATTTAACGGGCTGATCTTGGGATATGCTAAGATAAACGGATTTGATGGTATAGGTCTCTATGGTGAACTTTTAAATCCAGACATTCCTCAGTTTAGGGCTGCAAAAAGTATTCTGCAAACTCTGGAAAAACTCACATATCAAAAGTTTGGAGATATGAGTGAGCTTGATAAAAAAGCAGAATCAGTTGATGAGGAAATTGGCAGACGAGGTGGAATGTAAATTGGAAAAAAAATGCTCAGAATGTGGAAGTCTATTTGCCTGTGAAAGTGATACTACTTGTTGGTGCGCCGATTTCCCAAAACTAACAAAGAAAGAGCTCGATGATAATGATTGTATGTGTAAACAGTGTCTTTTGGAAAAATATAGAAAGAAATTAATGAAAATAGATGAAATTAAAAAAGATCTCTTTGAAGAAGAGCACAAATACCAATGGAAAAATCGCCATTAGTGTAAATGTGCAAATTATTTCTATGTATATATAAAGGGCTTAAGTAAAAAATTGAAATGCCACAAACAAAACCAATGGTTAGTATTGAAAATGTGGTAGCCTCAGCAACAGTAGACCAGAAAATAGATCTTGTTAATATAACAAAAAAATTTCCAGATACAGAATATCATCCTGATCAGTTTCCAGGCTTGGTTTTTAGAATAAAAACACCAAAGACTGCAACACTCATCTTTAGAACGGGTAAAATGGTCTGTACAGGTGCAAAATCAGAAGAAATGGCTAAAAATGCAGTAAAAACTGTGGTACAAAAACTTCGCAAAGGAGGCATCAAGATAAAAAAAGATGCTGAAACAACGATACAGAATATTGTTGCTGCAATTAATCTTGGCGGTAAGATCCATTTGGAACAGGCAGCGAGAAAATTACCACGAAGTATGTACGAGCCAGAACAATTTCCTGGTCTAATACACAGAATGTTAGAACCAAAAACAGTAATCTTGTTATTTGCTTCTGGCAAACTTGTTTGTACAGGAGCAAAAAAAGAAAAGGATGTTTATCGTGGGACTGTTACAACATCAGCACCAATTTTTCCAGCATCAACTACATGTTGTGGGTGTCTAATACTTGCAACTAGAATTTCTGTATTAAAATTATAATTTTGAAATATTTGCTTAATTTCTTTAATCAAATCCATGCCAGTATGACCAATATCATCTAATCTCCCAATAAATGGGCTAACATATTTTGCACCAGCTTTTGCAGCCAAAAGAGCTTGGTTTGGAGAAAATACCAGAGTTACATTCACTGGAATTCCTTCTGCAGTTAAACTCTTACATGCTTTGAGTCCATCTCCAGTCATTGGGCATTTAACCACAACATTATCACCGTATTTACGAAGTAGTCTTCCTTCTGTCATCATTCCATCATAATCAGTACTTACAACTTCAAGACTAACATCTCCCTTGATAATTTTTGAAATCTCTTCCATTGTTTTTTGTGGATCACCTCCTTCTTTTGCTAGTAATGAAGGATTTGTTGTAATTCCATCAACAAGTCCCATGTCATTATACATCCGTATAGCATCAAGATTAGCGGTATCTAGGAAAATTTTCATTATTTTTGTCCTCTTACCTCCTTTACTGTATTTGCTATATTAATAGATGTTATTCCATGTTTTTCAAATAATTGTGGAATTTCGTTATCACGAGCTGATTCTCCAAACTTGTCTTGTACACCGATTCTTCTTATTGGAACAGGATAAGATTCAGAAACTACTTCTGATACACTAGAACCAAATCCACCCATGATATTATGCTCTTCACATGTTACAATTGTTCCTGTTTCTCTAGCAGCTTTTTCTAATAGAGCCTTGTCAATCGGTTTAACAGAAAAACAATCAATAACTCTACAAGAAATTCCATCCTGTTGAAGCAAGTCAGCTGCGTCTAATGCAATCTTAACTGTAATTCCACATGCAGCTATTGTGCAATCAGAACCATCTCGCAATATTATTCCTTTTCCAATTTGAAATTCTTGCGAGTCATTGTAAATAATAGGAGTCTTTGATCTGGCCATTCTCATATAGAATGGTCCATATTGTTGAGCAATAATCCAAGTAAGTTTTGAAACAGCTACTGAATCAGCTGGTACAAGAACTTTCATGTTTGGGATTACCCGCATTATTGCAATATCTTCAATCTGTTGATGAGAGCCTCCATCAGCCCCAACACTGATGCCCCCATGAGATACAACTAGCTTAACATTTAGACCTTTTTTGTCTCCTGGAGAGGGATATGCAATTGCGTTTCTAATTTGATCAACGCATCGTCCTGGTAGAAATATGGCATACGTACTTGCAAATGCTGTCTTTCCAGAATATGCAAGTCCTGCAGCCACTGAGACTAGATTGGCTTCTGCAATTCCTACGTTGAAAAATCTTTCAGGAAATTTTTTCCCAAAGTTTGCAGTCTTTAACGAGTCAGTGGTATCAGCCCCTAAAACTACAATGTTTGGATCTTCTTCGCCAACTGCAATAAGCGATTTACTATATTCTGTTCTCATATCACCTAGCTGTTCTGTACTCATGTAAATCCAAACTCCTTGGCAATCTGAACTAAACTGTCTTTTTTTTCTCCAATAATGTGTAAATCAACCCATTTGCTAACAATATCTGTTCCACCAAGGTCATGCGCCTTTTTAATTAGAAGCCGTCTTCTTGATTCAAGAACTTTATTTCTAAATTCTTTAATGATCATTCTAACATCGTTTTGCCCAATGATGGCACTTCCGCCTACAAATGCTCTTGCGCCGTCTTCAAAACATGCACCTATGTTTTCTAAATTAATGCCTCCATCTACCTCAATATACCCTCCAAATTTGTGCTCTTTGAGATCTTTAGCGATTCTCTGTATTTTTTCATGTGTAGATTCTATGAATTTCTGACCAGACTTGCCCGGAACCACTGACATGATGATTATTTGGTCTAACAATTCCACAAATTTGTAACACCATTGGGGAAGTTCAGTGTCCGGATTGATTGCAAGACCAATTCCAACTTGGCTTGAACGTAACATATCACATATTTCACCAAAGCTAGATTCGTCACACACCTCAGCATGAACAGTGATTATATCACTTCCAGCATCTATGTAATTACGAACGTGTTTTACTGGTTCATTAATCATAAGATGTGCATCGAAAGGAATCAGTGTTAAGGGACGGAGTTCCTTGATCTTTGTATGATCAAATGTTTTGTTAGGAACAAATTGACCATCCATAACATCAAGATGGATATAGTCAGCTCTCCCGACTCTACACCGTTCTACTTCTTTTTCAAGATTTGACATATCACCTGCAATAATTGAAGGTGCTATCATAAACTGAGAGTCTAGCTCATCTTCAATAATTGGAACAATCTGCGGATTTGGAGCTTTACCGTGCCATTGTGGATTATCTTCCATGTGCTCTACTCCTTTACCTTTGATAGTTCGAGCAATGATAATTGATGGAAGCCCTTTGGTTTGGTTTGCTCTTCTTATGGCATCTGAAATTTGTTCAATTCTATGTCCATCAATTTCAATAACATTCCAACCAAAAGAGCGCCATTTATCACCAGTCTTCCATCTGCTTGCGTCTTTCCACATATCTGACAAGTCATTACCAAGTAACCCTTCATCAAGTGGCATGATTTTTTCCGTATAGGAATCTTGTTGTATGAAGTTTCTATCAAGGAATACTGTCATGTTATCAATCTTGTACTTGGCAGCTGTCATTGCTGCTTCCCAAACTTGACCCTCGTCAGATTCTCCATCACCAATAATTGTGTAAATTCTATGATCTTTACCATCAATTCTTGCAGCTAAGGCATTTCCAATTGAATATGACAATCCAATTCCCAAAGAGCCTCCACAAAACTCAACGCCAGGGCACTTTAGATCTGGGTGACCTTGAAGTTTGCTTCCTAACTTTCTCAATGTTTTAACATCTTCAGGATCAAAGTAACCAGATACTGCCAAGTTTGAAAAAAGACCTGGTGATGCATGACCCTTTGAAAGTATAAGCTTATCACGATCCTCCCAGCTTGGATTTTTTGGATCATATCTCAAATACTTGAAAAATAAACAGCCTAAAATTTCAGCCATTGAAAAAGATCCACCAGGATGACCAGAACCAGCAGCTGATGTTGCTTGAATTACAAGCTTTCTAGCCTTTAGAACTTTCTTTTTGATCTGGTAATAATTTAGTCCCATAACCGATAAAAATTAAACAAAACCCACGTATAATTATATTTGATTTGTGCCATATAAGGCAAAAATGAATATAATTACAAAAATTTTAATCTAAACAAGTCGTAATATAACTATGGAACTTGAGAAAGCAGTACCGCTTGTAATTTATGATAATGAATGCTATCTTTGTATCCAGTTTGCTAGATTTGTGAACTTTTTGGCAAAGGGAAAACTACGTCTTGTTGGCCATTATACAGATTTTGGCAAGCAAATTAGAGACAGTACACTTGATTCAAGTGCATTAGAGATGTTTTGGTTTATTGATAACAAAATTGCATATGGTGGCAGAGCTGCTCTAAGCCCATTATTTTCTGCAATTTTGAATTGTAATGAAAAAAATTTACAAAATGAAATCATTCAGGATTCTTGTAATATTGATTGCAAAAGTCCAAAAGCAGTTTTTTTTCGTTCTGCAAGTCTTTTGACCAATAGCAAAAAGATCAAAATATCAAAATAAAACTAATACCCTCTAGAATTTCTATCTGGCTTATCCACGTTGGGATTTCGAAATCCATGTTTTTCCATCATATGATTTAGAAATCGTATGTCATCAGAAAAATCTTCGCCACATACTGAACAAGTTGTCATGATATAATTACAATGTACAACTATTTTTGAATTTTTAAATATAAAATGCCAGCACTGTTACTTCCCAAGAGCTCTCGCATCTTAGTAACACAACAGCGACATTGGGTTTGACTTCCAGGTTCGGAATGGGACTGGGTCGCACCCCAACGCTATGACCGGCTTAATTAAACAGATGCTGAGGTTCTCTATTAAGGTAACTGTACAAGTAAAGAATCGACCAAAACAAACATGATTGTTCTTCTTCTGTAATCATGAGATTTTAATTAAAGACATGTTGAATACGGTTATGACTCATCGTGTAGCTGTATTAGATAAGGATCTATGCCAGCCTAAAAAATGTGGATTAGAGTGTATAAAATATTGCCCAGTTAACAAATCAGGTGCAGATTGTATTATACTTAATGAGGAAATAAAAAAGGCGCAAATTGATGAGGACCTTTGTAATGGGTGTGGTATTTGCGTAAAAGTTTGTCCCTTCGATGCAATTACAATTGTCAATTTAGCTACGGAGTTAGCTACTGATAAAATTCACCAGTATGGACAAAACTCTTTTCGTTTGTATAAGTTGCCTACTCCAAAGAAGGGACAAGTTATAGGATTACTCGGAAGAAATGGAATGGGTAAAAGCACAGTCATCAATATTTTATCAGGAAATCTAAAACCTAACTTGGGAAAGTATTCTAAAGAGCCAGAATGGGATGAAATTTTACAATTTTATAGTGGGACTGAATTAAAGTCACATTTTGAAAAGATTAGAGATGATAAAATTAGCGCTTCAATAAAACCACAACAAGTTTACAATATAGCTGAAATGTTTGATGGTACAGGAAAAGAACTGCTTGAAAAATATGATGAGAGAGGTGTTACAAATCAATTAATCAAAGCTTTAAGCTTGCAAAATTCAGTAGAACAAAATGTGAAGGAGCTAAGCGGGGGTGAATTACAGAGACTAGCAGTGGCTGTGGCGTCAGCAAAAGATACAGATTTTTACTTTTTTGATGAACCATCATCATATAATGATATTTTTCAACGTACAGCTGTTGCAAAAGTAATTCATGACCTAGCAAAAATTGGTAAGAGTGTGATGGTAGTTGAACATGATCTAACGTTACTAGATTATGTAAGTGATTTTATTGAGGTTCTTTATGGAGTTTCTTCTGCATATGGTATAGTATCTAGTGTATTATCTACCAAAGTTGGAATTAATGTGTTTCTTGATGGTTACCTTCCAAATGAGAATGTTAGGTTTCGGGACAAGAAATTTTCTTTTGATGTTTCATCATCTACGGGACAGTTTACAGCAGAAAATATCACTATAAAATATCCTGGTCTTGAAAAAAAATATCCAAACTTCTCTGTTACTATTGAATCGGGACAAGTACGAAAAGGAGAGGTACTAGGTATTATGGGTGCAAATTCTCTAGGTAAAACAACAATGATGAAAATGATTGCAGGTGTGGAAAAACCAGATCTAGGAAATGTGAATAAGAAGATTAAGATTTCTTACAAACCACAATATTTATCAAATAATAGTGATGTCGATGTTGTTTCAGTGTTAAACACAGCAAATGAAGGATTGATTGAAGGAAGCCAAGACGAGGAACAGATAGTTGAGCCACTTAAAATTAAAAAGCTGTATAGCAAATCAATCAAAAATTTGTCAGGCGGGGAGCTCCAAAAAGTTTCAATTATCACGTGTCTTCTTCAAAAGGCTGAACTTTATGCCTTAGACGAGCCTTCTGCCTTTTTAGATGTAGAAGACAGAATAGCAGTTGCCAAGTTTCTCCAACATTTTACTAGATCATATGGAAAATCAGCTATGGTGATTGACCATGATCTGCAATTATTGGATCTTGTATCTGATTCGGTGGTTATATTTGAAGGAACTTCTGGTATTAGCGGACATGCATCTTCTCCACTATCAAAAGTAGATGCAATGAACAAATTCCTCAAATCACTAGATATTACATTTAGGAGAGATGAAAAGAGCAAAAGACCACGTGTTAATAAGGAAGATAGTAGATTAGACAAAACGCAAAAAGCATCATCAAATTTTTACTACTAAAATGTCACGAATGTTAAAAAAAACATTAGAGTCAGTTCTTTCTACAAAAGAATCAGATGAACTAATTTCAGCTTTTGATCAAATTGGTCATATTATAATAATAAGAATACCTGACTCACTAACATCAAAGAAAAAATTAATTGGTGAAACACTTTTAGATCAAGTAAAAAGTGCTAAGTCTATTTTTTATCAGTCATCTTCTGTCGATGGAGAATTCAGAACAAGGGAATTAGAAATCTTAGCTGGAGACGACAAAACAGAAACTGAATACAAGGAATCTGGATGTAGATTTTTTGTTGACGTTCGAAATGTATTCTTCTCTCCAAGATTATCATCAGAGCGGACACGAATTGCAGAATTTGTTAACGATGGTGAAATGGTAGTTAACATGTTTGGTGGGGTAGGTATATTTTCAATTATTGCCGCAAAAATGAAAAAATGCACTGTATTCAATATTGACATAAATCCATTTGCTACAAAATTATGCAAAAAAAATATAGCAATCAATAGACTTGTAGGAAATGTCATATCCATCCATGGTGATGCTTCTCAAGTAATTAACAGTCAACTAGAAAACAAATCAGATCGAACACTCATGTTACTTCCTGAAAAATCAGATGAATTTCTAGACTCGGCTATACTATCAACTAAAAATGGTGGTATCATTCATTACTATTCACACATTCATGCAGATAAAAAATCAGATGCCGCAAAACTATCAGAACAACATTATATGCAAATAACACCTGTAAAATCAACAATACTAGGATCCAAAATAGTTAGGCCAGTTGGTCCCAGATTTTATCAAACAGTAGTTGACGTAAGAATAAAAAAGTAAAGTTATTTTTCTTCGTCTTGGATGATTGATGATGGCGAAGATTTTGTAGTAGCCATCATATATCCTATCCAAGAAATTACACCTAGAACTCCTCCAACAACCATTAAAAGAGATAATTGTAAAACAATTGGGCTCCACTCAGATAACATTAGAAGATATGCATATAGAAAAAATGCAGCTATAGCTAATACGAAAACAAGTATACCCTGAGCTTTGCGTTTTGACATTAAGAAGTAAAAACTAGAACCTATTTTTAATTTTAATTATTATTATTGCTGGCGCTACAAAATACATGCCTATGTTAAGAAGTATGATACCAATTCCATATCCTAGCATTTCTTCCTCTGAATCAATATCAACATAGTTTAGAATAGCTAAAGATGTCAACATTGGAGTTAATGCAAGTTTGACGGTTTCCTTAAAGGCTGGATTTTCTCGTTCATAGTCTGCCACTGCTGGTGAGAATGAATAGTAAAACTGGTTGAAGCCAGTCATAAATGTAGAGCCAGATTCTGTTTGTAACACTTTGTTATCACGAATTTCTCTCAAGAATTGAACTTGTGGTGCCATTTCAGAACCAAACGCTGCTGTTGCTATGAGACAACCACCACCTTTCTTTTCTTCAGCTGGTTGTGATACCATAACTGGTTCTGGTTCAATCTCAGGTTCTGCTTCTACTGTTGCTGCTGCTTTTGCTTCTGCTGCTGCTTTTGCTTCTGCTGCTGCTTTTGCTTCTGCTGCTGCTTTTGCTTCTGCTGCTGCAGCAGCAGAATTATCTACCGGCTCTTTTTCCGGTGCATCACCACCAGTAAATTCAAACAAAGTCTCTGCTGGTTGCTTATTCCACATAGCTTTTACAATATATTCACCTGGAATGTTAATCGTGCCTTGCGCCAGCTTGGTCACAGAAAAAGTTCCATCTGATTTAACTGTTAATTGATCAATAATTTTCATTCCTCCTAATGGATCAAAAATCTGAATAGTAACATCAGGATATTTGCCATCATAATCTTTGATGGAGCCAAAAATAAGAATTGTATCACCCGTTGCATAGGTATTCGAATTTGTATTAATTGTAAGAGGAAGTATGTTATGACTACTCGCATATACCGAGCCTGAAAGTCCATATGATGCTATTGAAAGACAAAGAAAAACTAGAAAAAATTTTCCCCTAACATTCATACTGAAAAAATTCAAGATTCTAAGTATTTATGTATTAAGTAGGAAAAAAATTACATTTCTTGTTTGATATTTCCTAATTAAGAAAACTATCAAGCTTGGCTAGTCCATTATCAATATTTTTAAAATTATCATCATTTTCTAAAACTTTAGATAGCTTGTTCTTGTCTACTGAATAGTAAACACTACCATCTTTATCGGTTTTAATCACAAACTCTAATTCTTTAAGGTATGATATCTGTTCGTCTAGTTTTTCTTCTTTGATTCCAAGAATTTCAGCAAGTTTTGACGATGTCTTTGGACCGTCTTCTAAGTTTGCTAGAATCTCTGCATTTTGGGGCTCAAATAGTGCCTCTAAAGTTTTGTCATTATCATCTGTATTATTATTTATCATAATGTGAACCTAAAATAAATAAAATAATTACACTATTAATGCTAACTATAGTTAAAACAATCCAAACACCAGTTGGTTTTTATCGGGGAAATTTAGAATCTTGCATACTTGAGTACCGAATATAACTACATAGTTAGGATCTTAGGAAATGATATTCCTGGAGACAAGAAGCTCATAATTGGACTCACTCAGATTAAGGGAGTCGGATATATGTTTGCAAATTCCATTATTAACAGTTTAAAAATTAATTCCGAACTACGAATTGGAAATTTATCAAATGAGCAGATCAAGTCGGTTGAAAACATTATACAAAATCCTTCATCCTCAAATTTTCCATCGTGGTTTTTGAACAGAAGAAAAGATATTGAAACGGGAGAAGATAAACATCTGATTACATCTGATATAGATTTTACAGTAAGAAATGATGTTGAAAGAGAAAAGACAACTGGGAGTTGGAGAGGATATCGGCATATGTTTGGATTAAAGGTTAGAGGTCAACGTACTAGGTGTACTGGACGAAAAGGTGGAGCGGTTGGAGTTGCTAAAGGTGGTAGAGTTTTGCCAGCACAAGCAGGAGCAGTAGCAGCTGAAGGAGCAGTAGCAGCTGAAGGAGCAGTAGCAGCTGAAGGAGCAGTAGCAGCTGAAGGAGGACCAACAACTGTTGAAGGAAAAGGATCAACAACTGAAACCAAAGCAGGTACAGAAAATAAGCAGGCACCTAAAACCGAAAAGAAAGAAGCACATGATGCAAAAAAAACATAGGTGAAACAGATGGGAGATCCTAAATTATCAAGAAAGGTTTGGAAGAAACCTAAACGTCCACTTAACTATGAACTTATGATGGATGAATTAAAAATTCTTGGTTCATTTGGATTAAAAACTAAAAGAGAGTTATGGAAAGCAAACACTGAATTGTCCAGGGTAAGAGTTCAAGCTCGTTCACTACTTGCCTTAAGACAAGAAGATAGAGAACAAAAAGAACCAATACTCATTAATTCACTTTCCAAAGTGGGATTAGTAGACAAAAATTCAACTTTGGATGATGTGTTAAATCTAGAGGTTACTGATTTATTATCACGTCGTTTACAGACTATAGTACAAAGGAAACTGTACTTTAAGACTCCGTATCAAGCAAGACAAGCTATTGTCCATGGACATATAATGATAGGAGATCGTGTTGTTACAATTCCATCATACACTGTAAAAATTGACGAGGAGTCAAAGATACAATTAACTGCCGAATCACAATTTAATCAAACATTGTCCAAACCAGAATCAGATCTAGGAAGTACAGAAACAGAAAATTTAGAGATTGAAACTAAAACTGAATCTAACGTTGATGTAGAAAAAAAACCTGAAGTTGAAAAACCAGCTAAAGAATAGGTAACGTTACATCAAGAATTAAAATCAGTCATTTTGACGAAGAAATTCGCTCGTATTCTTTATCAATTAATTCTAGCAATCTTTGTGAATCTATACCAGTCTTTAACATTGATGCGATTATACTACCGCCTGCACCTACACCCTCTTTTACAAACCCCTCTGAATAAGCACGCAAACCACTAAATTTTGAATTTTCCAATTTTGGATTTATTGACAACACAGGAATGTCAGAGATTGACTTTACAGTTTCCACCAAATTAGCACTTTTGTCATTAACTATGTATGATGTAGTTCCCAATGCAGTACTGTCTTTATCATAGCCAATTGTCTCTGCTAAAGCAAGTACTGCAGCCATCTGTGTCCCTCCTGCTAAAATTACATTTGTAATCTCAGAAGCAGAACTTAACATTCCAGCAATAAATGAGATCATTGGATCACCGGCATTTGCTACTATCTTAAAGGGATCTGTAGAATCAGACCGTTTTAGCACATTTTCAACAATTTCATTTTTTAATGATTCAGGGTTTTTGGGCATACTAGAACTAACATGAGCATCAATACCAAAACTTTTCAAAACTGCTAATGCTGTTGTTGTGCCTCCTGGGATACTTTCACCTATTATCAAGCAGTCAGTACATGATGCTAACGTTCTACCAAGTATTCGACCATAGTCAACTGCATGTTCAACAAGAGATTGCTCAAGCCCGGGTTCCAACGCTATATTTTTACCAGGAACAAGACCAGTTTCAAAATATGGAAGTTTTGGGGCAATTTTGCTTCCAGCATTAATAACTACTTGTGGAATTTTTGCTGATTCCAAAGCCGCTTTTGTCAGAAGGGCAGGAGTGGGTTTTCCATCTGGCGTCATTGGAATTACTTCTATACTTTTACAGAATCCATAGTGAAGGAACTCTGCATCTGCTGGAGGAGTAAATTTTAAGAAATCTGGATCAGACCCAGCCACTGTGATTCCAGGAGTTTCAGCCGTCTCTGTATAGGAAATGACGAATGAAAAAAGAAAATCTTTCCCTTTAACACCTTTGATGAATTTTTGTCCTTTTTCCTCATTACAATGAATTTCAATATCGGACATAATTAACCACCCATTCGTTCAACAAATTCTGTCTCTGATATCTTTTGCATTACAGGGTTGGTTTGTTTTTCAATCCCAATAGTAGATGTTTGGGATGAGCCGTAATCATGACCTGGATACAAAACTAGATTATCGTCCAAATTTGCAATAGCGTCAAACAAACTGTGATAAAGTTCCTTTGAGCTTCCGCCTGGCAAATCTATACGACCACAGTTTCCTACAAACAAAGTATCACCTGAGAAAATTTTTCCATCACCTACAAGACAAATGCTATCTTTTGAATGTCCAGGTGTGTGATATACGGCAAGTTCAGAACAGCCAAATTTTATGGAATCACCATCTGAAACTGTCAAATCATTTTTGAGATGTGACGCCTTATGTTGAATAATGTTTACACTGAGTTCTTTTGCAAGTTCCTCATTTCCTCTGGTATGGTCATCATGCCAGTGAGTGTTAACGATATACTTGGGATTGAGATTTTGTTCGTTGATAATTTTAGTTAATTTTTCCAAATCCCATGATGGATCAATTATAATTACTTCTTGTGTAGATTCATCTTCAACAATATATGAAAAATTTTGCATTGGGCCCACTGATACTTGATATACCTTCATAGAACACCAATCTCTGCTTCTGGTGGAATTCCAATTTTTTCAACAAAAATTTCACCACATACATCTTTTGCTGTTGGCATACCAACCTTCATTCTATGAAATGTAACTGTCATGTCAGCTTTAACATGCGGTAAGTTTTTGTTTCCTGTATCTGGATCTACCCCAGAAGGAACGTCTACAGCTAGTTTGAACGCATTTGATTTATTGGTAAACGTAATAGCAGATGCGTGTGGCTCCCTTATTTCACCAGAAATACCAGTTCCCAATATTCCATCAACTATTAAATCAAATTTATCTAAATTATTAAGAAGCCCAAAATTTCCACCAGTAAGTAATTTTATCGAGTCCATTTTTTCTAATAGGTTCCAGTTCCATGAACACTCTTCTGATCTAATATTATCGGGCTCACCCAAAAGAAAAACAGTTACACTTGACCCATATCCTGCCAAATGGCGTGCAATTACTAAACCGTCACCACCATTATTTCCAAGTCCTGCAAAAACAAGAACATTTTTTAATTTTACATCTCCAAATTTTTCCACTAATTTTTTTGCACATGCAGCACCGGCATTTTCCATCATAAACTTTCTCAAAAATCCCATCTGGTGACCGTTTTCCTCAATCTGCATCATTTGCTTGACGGTTATGCACATGTCTAAACCAAATTAACAGAGCAATTAAGCCCTTTGGCAAACGACTTTATCCCAGTTTTTTGAAAGGTGAATATGGCATTAAAGAACGTAAAATCATCATTACGTGAAATTTCAAAGTCACTAAAAGCTTCAAATGCATCAAGGGAATTTTTGATAAAAAATACGAGAGACGTGGTTATCTTATCTAGTCATTCAATCATAGCAGCTCATAAGGGCGACCTCAAGCTTGCAAAGCAAAAAATCAAAAAAGCGGAATTGGTATTGATAAAAAACCAAAAAAAAGCAAAAGAAGGTTTTAAAAAATATCTCATCACACCGGAACAAGAATTTGTTGAGGCACATTCATTTTTGGCAATAGTAGAAAATAAGGAAATACCATCTCTAAAAGCTCTGAAAGTTTCAAAAGAATCGTATGTTTTGGGGCTTCTTGACTGTATTGGAGAGCTTAAAAGACTTGTGCTAGACAACATCAGGAAAGACCGCTTAAAGGAAGCCAATAGAATTTTTAATGTAATGGAAAATCTTTACCTTATCCTCTACCCGCTTGCAATGTATGATAAGATTGTAAAGGAAGCAAGAAGAAAATTGGATGTGAATCGTGTACTTGTAGAAGAAACAAGAGCTGTGATTACCGAAGAGATTAGAAGGAATCATTTTATCAAGGCTTTAGCAGAAAAATAAAACCAGTCAAATTTTAGAAATGCGGGCGATGGGATTTGAACCCACGAACTCCTAAGAGACTAGCCCCTCAAGCTAGCGCCTTTGGCCAGGCTGGGCGACACCCGCAAACAAATTTTCATGCAGGGTTTTTATAATCCTTGGTTGTTTTTGGAAAATATGCTTGTTCCAGTCAGATGTTTTACGTGTGGAAATGTAATTTCTGACAAATTTGAGGAGTATCAAAATAGGGTCAAGTCTGGTGAAGACCCAGCTAAAATTTTGGATTCGTTAGATATTAGCAGATACTGTTGCAGGAGAATGTTGTTAACCACTGTAGAGACAATACAACAGGTAATCCCATTTTATGAAGCGATGTATAAAAGAAATCTGGAAATTCAGTCAGAGTTAGAATAGTTTGACTAGGATTACATCGCTTAAAGGAAGGATAATCCACGACAGTAGAGGAAATAAAACTATAGAAGTAGATATTATTTCTGATGATCAATTTCTAGGTAGAACATGTGCACCGGCTGGTGCAAGTGTTGGAAAAAATGAGGCGATAAGCTTTCCAGAGGGTAAACCAGAGGAAAGTCTTCGTATTTTAAATGAAAATTCAAAAAAATTTCTTGAACTTGACCCAAATGACTTGAAAATAATAGATGATACAATAAAATCCATAGATAAAACGTCTAATTTTTCTAAGGTTGGTGGTGCATTAGCCTATGCGGTTACTATTGCTGCAATGGAATCAGCCGCAAAAGCACTTGGAAAACCTATGTTTGAATTAATTTCAGAACAAAATAGTTACAGATTTCCAATTCCATTAGGAAATCTTTTGGGTGGAGGAGCACATGCGGGTCCTGGGACTCCAGATATACAGGAAGTTCTAATTTCTGCAACTGGTGCAAAAACAATTAGAGACGCGATTGAAACAAATTTTACTATACATAAGGAATTACGTAAGGAAATAGAAAAAATAGACTCTAGTTTTACGAATGGACGGGGTGATGAAGGAGGATGGGCTCCAAAATGTGATAATGAAAAAGCCTTAGAGCTTTGTACGAGAACATGTGAAAATTTAGGGTATACTTTAGGAAAAGAGGTTTCGTTGGGGGTTGACTTTGCGTCATCAACTCAGTGGAATGAAAAAAAGCAGAAGTATATCTATGAAAGAGCTGGATTTGAAAATACGCCAGAGCAGCAAATTGAATTCACATCAAGCATAATTGAAAAATATAAGCTAAATTATGCGGAAGATGCGGTACATGAAGAAGCTTTTGATGACATGTCTAAACTTACATCAAAATTTCCTAATACTATGATCACTGGAGATGATTTAACCGTTACAAATGAGGGCAAACTAAAACAAGCAATCAGCATGGGGTCATGTAATGCTGCAATCTTAAAAGTAAATCAGGCTGGAAGCTTGTTTGATGCGTTAGAATTTGCCAAGGTGGCAAATGATAACAATATTAAATTAATTACATCTCACCGCTCTGGGGAATCCATAGATTCACATATTACTCATATAGGCATTGGAACTAATTCCAAATTGCTAAAAATTGGTATAGTGGGAGGAGAACGAGTAGCAAAATTAAATGAGCTTATCCGTCTTTCAGAGCATGATTTAATACAAGGAGTAGCACAAATTTAAAAATCACATGAGCCAAAAAACTGAACAAAACGAAGTGGAGAAAAATGTTCTGGAACGTTCTGGAATAAGAGTAGGAACGGCAATCAAGACAAAATTCATGCTACCGTTTATTACAAACACGAGTCCCGATGGTCTTTACATATTTGATATAGATATTATCATGAAAAGAATTGATACCGCTGTAACGTTTGTAAAAAAATTTGATATAAATCGAGTAATTGTCTGTTCCGGACGCTTGTATGCAAAAACACCTGTTGAAAAGTTTTGTGAAGTAACTGGCGCCAAAATGATGTTTGGCAGATTCATGCCTGGAACACTGACAAATCCATCGCTGCCATTCTATACAGAACCTCAGCTTGTAATAATTTCTGATCCTCAGGTCGATTCTCAGGCAATCACTGAAGCTACAAATGCGGGAATTCCGGTTATAGGGATTGCAAATACTGATAATGTAACGTCAAAACTAGACTTGGTTATTCCTGCTAATAATAGAGGGCGAAAGGCGCTAGCGACAGTTTACTGGATGTTAGCACATGGCATTCTTGAAGATTCTGATGCAATGACATATGAACCCGATGACTTTGAAACCAAGACTAGTGAAGTGGAAGAAGAATTATAGAGCAACACCTTAAGCCAAAATATTGAAATCAATAGCATCAGCACCGGGAAAAATAATTCTATTTGGAGAACATTTTGTTGTTCATGGAACTAAAGCAATTCTTGCTGCAATAAACAAAAGAGTAACAGTAACATCAGCGTTTACAGACAATAATACCATTAAGGTAAATTCAGAATTAGGAACACTTGAAGTACCAATTTCGTCTTTGTACGAAGAAGCCAAGGGTGAGTTTAGACCGTTTGTTTATCTAGCAAATAAAATGATTAATTCTAATCAAAATGTTAACGGATTAGAAATTACAATAGATTCTGACATTCCAGTTGGCGTAGGACTTGGATCATCATCCGCATGTTGTGTTGCTGCAGCCGGCTCAATTTTCGGATTGTTTAAGGAATGGTCATCTGAAGAGATCTTAAAGATATCAATAGAAGCTGAAAAAACAATCTTTCCTGATACGTCCGGTGCAGATTGTACTGTCTGTACTTATGGCGGAATGATTGAATATCCTAGCATTGAAAAAATTGGTAATACTTTTGATCTTAATCTTCTAATAACAAATTCCATGATTCCACACAGCACGAAGAACAGTGTTGAGAAGGTCAATAAATTCAAAGAAAATAACGAAGAGAGGTTTTCTCAACTATGTGATCTCGAAACCAAATTAATTGATGAAGTAATTACAGCCATGAAAGATAATGATACCACTACATTTGGATTAAAAATGTCAGAGAATCAAAAATATCTTGAAGAAATTCAAGTTTCAAACGATACGTTACGTAGCATGATAGGTTCATTAAAGGAAGTCTCGTTGGGCTCAAAAATTACCGGAGCTGGGGATGGTGGATGTGTTATTGCGTTAGTTAGGGATGAAAATATGGACAAAGTACCCACACTTTTACCAAAGGATAAAGAATGTTTTTCAGCAAAAATTGATACAAAGGGAGTAGAGTGGAAGAGAGAGAAATGATTCTAATAAAATTGGGAGGCTCAATTATCACAAATAAGGGAAAGCCCCAGTCAGCGAGAAGAAAAACTATAGACAATATTCTAAAACAGATCAAGAAGATTAATGAGCCAAAGATTTTGGTTCATGGCGGTGGTTCATACGGTCATTACTGGTCTGTAAAATATGGCATGCACACAAAACCCGCAAGATACAGCTTGAAGGGACTTTCAGTCGTAAAAAACTCCATGATAGAACTGGACAAAATTATCTTAAACAGTGCCACGAAAAATAGACTAAACACATACTCTCTGCCACCGACTGATTTTATGAACGGAAACAAGCCGATTAGAAACAAGATTCAGAAGATTGGCGAAATTGCAAAGTCTGGGCTTGTCCCGGTAACATATGGAGATGTATTGTGGTATGGTCAGAAAAAATCCTACATTTTGTCCGGTGATGTGATAATGACTACAATTGGAAAAATATTGAAACCAAGACTGTCAGTTTTTGTTTTGGATGTAGATGGAGTGTACTCTAATACAAAGTCAAAAAAATTAATTTATGATTTCAAAAAGGAAAAACCTACAATCAGTAAAAACAAGATGGATGTAACTGGAGGAATGACACGAAAAATTACGGAGGCATCTAAAATGTCAAAGTCTGGTCTGAAAGTGTTTTTCGTAAACGGTAACAAACCACAAAGAATTACTGATGCTGTTTCTGGCAAAAAATTTGAAGGCACACTATTCAGGTGAGAAAATGGAAGAATATGTTATCCTAGTAGATCAAGACGACAATCCTATTGGAAAAGAAGACAAAGTAAAATGTCA